>Ga0099364_10008923_pt1 | contig 14014 bp, 9 predicted proteins | sample TergutTh196P3_FD_73070 | JGI IMG/M metagenome (GOLD analysis project Ga0099364, IMG submission 73070) | Microcerotermes parvus P3 segment gut microbial communities from Pointe-Noire, Republic of the Congo - Th196 P3 | ecosystem: Host-associated > Arthropoda: Insects > Digestive system > Gut ...
ATGCAAGAATATGGCGGGATTTTAATTCCTGCCCGAACTGCAGGGCGCCCTCCAATTCCGGCGCCAGACTCCAGCGTACAATATCGTCGGAAAAATCCAAAATGGACAGATATTCATCCGGCTCTGGATTGCGCAGATATTGAGGGTCTTGTGCACCCCGTTGGGCATACGAAAAATAAGGGCCTTCCAAATGCAGACCTAAAAAGGTAGCTCCATTTTTATTCAACGTTTTGGCTTCCTTATAGACTTCCAATGTACGAAATAATTCTTCATTTGAACTGGCTAACGTAGTGGGTAGTAGCGCAGTAGTCCCATATTTGGCATGTGTTTCGGCAACGCCCAAATAGGCTTCTACCGTATTGTCCATAAAGTCAAAGCCTCCTGCTCCGTGCGTATGGATATCGATGAATCCGGGAGAGACATACATACCGTTGGCGTTGAGGCTCAAGTCTTTTTTAGAAGGCTGATAATGGTCTTCTCCGTATTCGGTAATACGTCCTTTTTCGAGCACGATATAACCGTTGCCAATCACTTCGGCAGGAAGAATCAATTTTGCATTGTAAATGATCAACTTGTCAGGCATATTTTATAATCTTAAATTGTCATTTCCCATCCGGGTTCAAAATCACGACTCCACAGTTTCATGGCTTCGGGATCATTCAGGATGTGTCCTGTCTTGTCATCGATGAGCAACGACCGTCCCATCCGTTGTGAAATGTTCCCTAATTGTACCAATAAGGTACTTTTATGACCGGATACGATGTCTGAATTTAATGCTTCCCCTTTGCGTATGGCGTCAAAGAAATTATTAATATGGATCGCGTCCAAATTATTGGCCGGATTTGCTGGATTAAGAGGGTCGACCAACTGTTTTGAGTTTTGCTCCTTGAGGAGTTTCTGGTTTGGCCCGTAGAGTTTGTACTCATCGTTGCTGGTCAGAAACAGACTGCCTTTGTCGCCATAAAATATACAACCGACCGAAAAGTTTTCTACCGGCAGCGCGTTACAACTCCGGCCTTCCCATGTCATGGAAAATTTATTCCCAAATTCCAGATTGATGACTTGTGTGTCAGGCGTTTCCCAGTCGTCGTCGCCAAAATAACGTCCGCCGACCGATTGAACCATCGTCGGATAGTCTACATCCATGCCCCAGCGCAGGAGGTCGACCATGTGGGTGCCGTTGTTCAGCGCTTCGCCCGTTCCCCAATGCCAGAACCAATGCCAATTATAATGAACAACATTATCACGATAGGCTGTGCGTCGTGCCGGCCCTTGCCATAAGTCCCAGTCTAACCAGTCGGGAACGGCAGCTTCTTTTCCGACGCCGATAGGCCCTCGTCCGGCGGCATACCATGACTTGCCGAAATGCACATTGCCGATAATGCCTTCTTTCAAGGCCGCTATCCCTTCCCTGATATTCGGCCAGGAACGCCTTTGATTGCCCATCTGAACTACGCGCTTGTACTTTGCCGTTGCCTCTATCAGGATTTCTCCTTCGGCAGGGGCGTAGCTGCATGGTTTTTCCAAGTAGACGTCTTTGCCGGCCTTGATGGCCAAAAGCGCAGCCGGTGCGTGCCAATGGTCGGGAGTGGCAATGACAACGGCATCTACATCCTTGGATTCAAGCATTTTACGCAGGTCTTTTTCGCCTTTTGGCCGATAACCGACGGCTTTTTCGACCGCTTCTATACATTTGGCAGTAGCGCGTGAATCGACATCACAGATGTATGTTATTTCGCATCTGTCCTGTTTGGCAAAATTAGTAGCCAAGGCAGTACCCCTGGAGTTGACGCCGATGACGCCCACTCTTATTTTATCATTAGCGCCTATGATATTTGCATAACTTTTCGCGCTTATTTCGGGAATAATCCCCCCAGCCATCGAAACGGAGGCCGTTCCAATCACTGCTTGTTTTAAAAAATCACGTCTTGTAGGCATAGTATTAAAATTATTAGTAATGAATGATACGTTTTAACGCACAAAGATAAAATAAAATTTTGAAAAAACAAGCATTATCAACAAATCAATCAATTGATCAAATTTGTTCCCGTCATTTCTGGGGGTTGATTTATACCCATGATATGCAGGATAGAAGGGGCGACATCGGCTAAAATGCCGTTTTTGACGCGGGCAGACGGGTTGGCGGTGATATAGACGAACGGTACCGGATTGAGCGAATGGGCTGTGTTGGGCGTGCCGTCAGTGTTCAAAGCATAGTCTGCATTGCCATGGTCGGCAATAATAATCACTTCATAATCATTGGCTTTCGCTGCCTCAACCGTGTCCCTAAGGCAGGCATCGACGGCTATCACCGCTTTTTCGATGGCTTCATAAACGCCGGTATGACCTACCATGTCGCCGTTTGCAAAGTTGCAGACGATGAAGTCGTACTTCTTCGTGCCGATAGCGGCGACTAATTCGTCTTTGACCTCGTAAGCGCTCATTTCGGGTTTTAAATCGTAGGTGGCTACTTTCGGAGAGGGTACTAAGATGCGGTCTTCGCCTTCAAACGGCGCTTCGCGTCCTCCATTGAAGAAGAACGTCACGTGCGCATATTTTTCCGTTTCTGCGATATGCAGTTGTTTTTGTGATTTGGATGCAAGGTACTCGCCGAGCGTATTATCTACATTGTCCTTGTCGAAGAGGATATATAACCCCTGAAAAGTGGCATCGTATGGCGTCATGGTGAAATATTGCAGACAGGGTATGGTCGTCATTCCCGCTTCGGGCATGTCCCGCTGGGTCAGCACGATGGTCAGCTCTTTAGCGCGGTCGTTGCGGAAGTTAAAGAAGATAACGACGTCGCCTTCTTCAATGACCGCAACGGGTTGACCGTCTTCTACGTGCACAATCGGTCTTATAAATTCGTCCGTCACATTGTCGGCGTATGATTCAAGCATGGCTTTGACCATATCTTCCGCCTCTCGGCCGATGCCATCCACTAACAAGTCGTAGGCCTCTTTTATGCGTTCCCAGCGTTTGTCGCGGTCCATGGCATAGTAGCGTCCGATGATGGAAGCTATTTTCCCGCCCGTTATTTTCAGATGATTTTCAAGCTGTTCGATAAAAGTGACGCCGCTTTTCGGGTCGGTATCGCGTCCGTCCATGAAGCAATGTACGTATGATTTAGCGATCCCGTAAGTCCGGGAAATCTCTGTCAATTTAAACAGATGGTCTAACGAACTGTGAACGCCTCCATCGGAAACAAGTCCGAGGAAATGTATCTGTTTATCATTGTTTTTGGCATATTCGTAGGCGCGTTTGATGTCCGGATTTTCCAGAATGGAATGGTCGCGACAGGCTTTATTGATCTTCACTAAATCCTGATATACCACCCTTCCGGCGCCAATATTTAAATGTCCTACTTCCGAGTTGCCCATTTGTCCGTCGGGCAGACCCACATTTTCGCCTGAGGCCAGAAGCTGGGCGTTTGGATACGTCTGCAACAGATAATCCCAATACGGCGTAGGTGTGTTATAAATCACATCGCCTTTGTTCCTGTCTCCAATGCCCCAACCGTCGCAAATGATTAGAATAGTTTTTTTATCCATGTTGTAATTCAATTATTTACGTGTTTTTAAATAAGGCAACCCTCGTTGGAGGGTTGCCCTATTTATAAAAACCCGATGTTTTCGATTCTCTGCCGTTTATTCGTCTGAGGGTGAGATCAGTTTATATCCCTTCCCATGAATATTGATGATCTCGATATTCGGGTCGTCTCTCAATAGTTTGCGCAGTTTCGTGATGTATACATCCATACTGCGTGCATTGAAATAATTATCGTCTACCCAGATAGTTTTCAATGCGTAGTTGCGTTCGAGCACTTCGTTCACATGAGCGCAAAGCAGGCTGAGCAACTCACATTCCTTCGTGGTCAGTTTCGTCACCTTGTCCCGAATGGAGAGCGTTTGTTTCTGCGTGTCGAACGTGAAGTTTCCAAGTTTATAGAACGGTACGTCTTTCAACTTTTTCCCTTTCACACGGCGTAGAATTGCTTCGATCCTGAGTAACAGCTCTTCCATGCTGAACGGTTTGGTCAGATAATCGTCAGCGCCGATTTTGAAGCCTTCCAGGATATCTTCCTTCATGGTTTTAGCCGTCAGGAAAATGACAGGTATATCCGGATTGATGGAACGGATTTCCTGTGCCAGCGTGAAGCCGTCTTTTTTAGGCATCATCACATCTAATACGCACAAGTCGTATTTTTCTTTTAAAAACCCTTTGTAGCCTGCCTCTCCGTCGGAGAAAAGGTCTGTGGCATACCCTTTAGCTTGTAAGTACTCTCTTAAAAGCATTCCTAAATTCTCATCATCTTCGCAAAAGAAGATTTTCATTTGTTCGTCCATAACTTTTAATTTTTAAATTTAATAATAGGTAAAGTAATAATAAATGTTGTTCCTATGTTTCCAATGCCGTTTTCGGCACGAATCGATCCTTTGTGGTCTTCTGCAACCTTGCGCACGTATGCTAATCCGAGGCCAAAGCCTTTGACATTATGCACATTACCGGTCGGTATGCGGTAAAAACGGTCAAATATTTTCCGCAGATTATCTTTTTTGATGCCTATCCCGTTGTCTTCCATTGAGATGATGATCTTGTCGCCTTCGTTGCGCGTGCGCGTCATCAGACGTAGCGTTACATGCTCGCGACGGTATTTCACGGCATTGTCCATCAGATTGAAAAGCATATTGGTGATGTGCATTTCATCGCCCATGATCGTGGAATCTTCAGCCCGTAAATCAATGTCTATGATACCGCCTGATTTCTCGACCTTGATGGCAAAGGTGTTGGCGACGTTAGCTATCAAGTCGTTGACGTCTATCTCTTTCAGTTTCAGGCTCGCTTTTTGGTCTTCAAATAAGGACATCTGAAGCACTTTTTCGACTAAAAAGCCTAACCGTTTGGTCTCATCGTTGATAACGGTGGATATATGGCGGAAGACTTCCGGACTTTTCGATATGTCGGAATCTCTCATCATTTGAGCGGCTATCGAGATGGTTGATACGGGTGTTTTCAGTTCGTGGGTCATGTTGTTGACAAAATCGTTCTTCATCTCCGATAATTTCTTCTGACGCAGAATCGTGAAGATGGTAATGGTGAATGTAAGCAGTACGATCAATAACAAGACCATGGAGGGCACAATAAACGAGACCGATTCCCATATATAGTCCTTCTTCGTGGGGAAATAGACTTTGATATAGTTCAGTTTCGACGGCGGGTCGTTAGGGAACAACACCTGCGTAATGATGTCGGAACTTTTCGGCGGTTTGGATAAAGGGGCATTTTGATAGACGACTTGTTCGTTGTTGTTGACAATCATCAGTACAAACGGCATAATCAACCCGTTATACACGAACTCGTCGTTAATTCTGTTTTGAAGCGATATAAAACTTCTGACCCGATCTTCTAAAGGTTTTAGATGGGCTTCATTTTCAAGCGAGTAGGACGCTTCATCTATCAGCGCTTTAGAGCGAAGCCTTCGCTCTACGGCCGCTTTCTGCTGCTCTTCGGATGCTTCTATAATATTTGACTTTGTCAGGGGAGAAGTTGGGCTGTGAGGTCTTTTTATCAGTGCGCTATCGCTTTTTATGATGCCGAACTGAAACCGCTCTGATCGCGTATAAACCACCGTCGAGTCCTGGTATCCTATTTGCTGTTTCTGGACACTTTGCATGGACTGATTGATGATTTGCGTACCCGATATATTGTATGGAAACAACGGATTGTAAAAGCTCGAAATCGAGTATTCCATCATAAAATTGATGGCTTCTTCCCGCTCTAATAAACGGGATACGTTTTCAAGGCAGCGTCTGGCTGTCATATTGAATATCTCATTGCTTTTCTGGGATATGACAGCAATATAATGGACCTGCAAAATTAGCAGGCCGATAAATGCTATGGCCATTACGCCGGAGAGCGCCCAAATCATTGACTTTTTCATATCAAAAAATCGCTTGCGTTTATTAATACAAAGAACGAAACTTTTGACTTAATATTCACACAAAAAAGGTAAAAAATTAGACCCTCTAAAGTTAAATATTATAAAATCAAGCAACCAATATTTCCGATATTTCCGACTTTTTCAATCGTAAAATGTTTATATTTAGATAGTTAGCGTATTTTTAAAATGTTTACATAACATAATTTAACGTAATATATGTATAGATTTTATAGCAAAGATTGTATACAAAAAATGATTTTTTACTTAAAAGCATCCCTACGTGATGCATCGCCCGATAGCTCCGCCCGATAGCTCCGCCCGATAGCTCCGCCCGATAGCTCCGCCCGGTAACTCAGCATCCCGTTGGGATGCATCGCTCGGTAGAATAATACCGATACCACAACCCCTCGCATACCGTTAGGTATGCGTCCAATAGGTGGTTGCATACCTAACGGCATGCAATGAATGGGGAATCGACATTTTCTACCGAGCGACGCATACCTAACGGCATGCACGATTCTTGTCGTTTTTGATACGGTTGCCCCAGCATTTGATCAGGGCACATCATAAATAATGCTTTATTCTGACACCACTTTTTGCAGCGCAATCCACCGGCGGGCATTCACAAAAGCCTCTATCCATGGGGTCACTTCGTCATTTTTATGCTCCTGCGGGTAATAACCGCATTGCCATGGGAAAATAGACCTTTCAGGATGAGGCATCATGGCAATATGCCGACCATCGGCAGAACATACGCCCGCCGTAGCCCACTGTGAACCGTTAGGATTGGCAGGATATTCTTCGCGGTTGTATTTCGCAATGATGTGATAGCGCTTTTCGTCATACGGAAAGACGAATTTGCCGGCGCCATGCCCTATCCATGCGCCTAACTTGGCGCCGCTAAGCGAACCGAACATAATGGAATGATTTTTGGGAATGACTAACGTGAGGAAATTAGATTCAAATTTGTTCGACTCATTCAGAGCCATCTTATATTTCTGCTCATGTTCGGGGTATAACAATTCCAATTCGGTCATGACCTGACACCCGTTACATATCCCTATACTCAGCGTATCGGAGCGTTTAAAATAACGCTCAATGGTTGTTTTCGCCTTTTCATTATATAATATACCGGCGGCCCAACCTTTGGCCGAACCTAAAACGTCGGCATGGGAGAACCCGCCGCAGAACACGATGAGGTTGACATCATCCAAGGTCTCGCGTCCGGTAACAAGGTCGGTCATGTGTACATCCTTGACGTCAAATCCGGCCAAGTAAAGGGTATAGGCCGTCTCACGCTCGCACTGGGAGCCGTTTTCGCGGATGACGGCGGCTGTAATACAGCTTTTTTGACGACGGGAAGCCGTCAGTCCGTATGATTTCAGCGTTCCCTTGAAGTTTTTGGGGAATTTATATTCTAAGGGTTGAACCTTGTAATTTTCAAAGCGGTGGCCTGCCGCTTCAGCGCCGCACTGGCGCATGTCGAACAAATACGAAGTTTTATACCATACATCGCGCAGATAGTCGATGCCGAAATGATACGAAGCGCCGTCTTTCGTAACTAAGATATGCCGCTCGACGACCGGTTTGGCAATGCAGGCAAAACCGATACCGGCCTTCTTCATCAGTCTCTCGAAGGCTTTCGTTTCTTTGACCTGTACGATTATGCCCGGATTTTCAGCAAATAAGAGTTTGACCAAGTCTTTTTCCGGCAACTCGTCCAAGTTGACATCCAATCCACCTTCTACATTCGCGAAACACATTTCTAACAGCGTCGTTATCATCCCTCCTTCGGAAATATCATGACCGGCAAGAATTAATTCCTGCTCAATAGCCTCCTGAACGGCATTGAAAGCGGTACAGAAATAAGCGGCATCTTTGACGGTCGGCGCTTCATGCCCGATTTTGCATAGAGCCTGTGCGAAAGCCGAACCGCCGAGCTTCATCTCCTCGCATGAGAAGTCTATATAATATATGTATGATTTTTTGTCGGCTGTCAATACCGGCGAAACGATTTTACGGACGTCGCTTACCTCGCCTGAAGCCGTAATAATGACGGTACCGGGTGAGAATACTTTGTCGTCACCGTATTTTTGGGTCATCGAGAGCGAATCTTTTCCGGTCGGGATATTGATGCCTGTCGCGCAGGCAAAATCGGAAGCGGCTTTGACCGCTTTGTATAAACGGGCATCTTCGCCTTCGTTCCGGCAGGGCCACATCCAGTTGGCGCTCAACGAGATGCTTTTGATATGGTCGGTCAACGGGGCAAAAACGATGTTTGTCAAAGCTTCGGCAATGGCCATGACAGAGCCGGCAGCGGGGTCTATCATCGCTATTTGCGGCGCATGGCCGATGGAAGTCGCTACGCCGGCTTTGCCTTTGTAATCGATAGCGGCGGCGCCCAAGTCGCTTAACGGCAATTGAAGCTTTCCGACGCATTGCTGGCGGGCTATTTTCCCGGAAACCGAACGGTCTACCTTATTAGTCAGCCAGTCTTTACAGGCTATGGATTCTAATTGCAGTACCGATTCTACGTAGCTCTGTATTTCGGATACCGTATATTCAACCGGCGTATATGTTTCATGAATGGTTTTGTCGTCCATGATGGTGCGCGGCGGTTTTCCGAACATATATTCCAATTTCATGTCAATCGGTTTGACCCCGTCTTTCTGCTCGAAAACCAATTTTTTGTCGTTTGTCGTTTCGCCGACGACATACATCGGCGATTGCTCGCGCTCAGCGATGCGACGGATGTCTTCCAAGTCTTTTTCCTTGACTATCAGACCCATCCGCTCCTGACTTTCGTTTCCGATAATTTCTTTGGCCGATAGGGTAGGGTCGCCGATAGGCAGTTGGGACATGTCGATATGACCTCCCGTGGCTTCTACAAGTTCGGATATGCAGTTCAAATGGCCGCCTGCTCCGTGGTCGTGAATCGATATAATGGGGTTTTTGTTCGATTCGGCAAGCGTGCGTATGACGTTTGATGAACGTTTTTGCATTTCGGGATTCGAGCGCTGGATAGCGTTCAACTCAATTCCGCTGGCGTATTGACCGGTATTGACCGACGAAACGGCGCCGCCGCCCATCCCGATACGGTAATTGTCGCCTCCCAGCACAATGATTTTTTCATTCGGCTGGGGTATGCCTTTTAGCGCGTCGCGTTTGTTGGCAAATCCGATGCCGCCGGCCATCATGATTACTTTGTCGTAACCGAATTTCTTGTCGTTTTCGGTATGTTCAAACGTGAGCAGCGAACCGCAGATAAGCGGCTGGCCGTAATGATTGCCGAAAGTGGATGCGCCGTTAGAGGCTTTGATAAGGATTTGTTCCGGCGTCTGATAGAGCCATTGGCGCGGCTCTAAGACCTTTTCCCATGGACGGCCTTCTTCCAGACGCGGGTACGAAGTCATATAAACGGCTACACCTGCAATGGGTAAGGACGATTTACCGCCGCCGAGGCGGTCGCGTATCTCGCCACCGCTTCCGGTAGCGCCTCCATTATAGGGTTCTACGGTTGTCGGGAAATTATGTGTTTCCGCTTTCAGAGATAAAACGGTATTGATTTTTTTTGTCGCGTAAAAATCCGGTTTGTCGCCCGATAAGGGAGCAAACTGCTCCATGGGAGGCCCGTCGTTGAACGATACGTTATCCGTATAGGCCGATACTAATTTGTTCGGATTGACAGCCGATGTCTTTTTGATGAGGGCGAAAAGCGAACTTTCCATCTCTTTCCCGTCGATGACAAACGTCCCCCGGAAGATTTTATGACGGCAATGTTCGGAATTGACTTGCGAAAACCCGAACACTTCGCTGTCAGTCAGTTGGCGATTCAGTTTCTGGCTGACCTCGTTGAGGTATTCCACTTCGTCGTCGCTTAATGCAAGTCCCTCATCGATATTGTATTGAGCAATATCATCGATGTACAAAATAGGGTCTGCTTGTTTGTCGATGGTAAAAATCTGCTGGTCTAACCCGTCGTAAATACGCTGCAGCAAATGGTCGCGCTTGGCATTGTCCGAATCAACGCTGAAAAACTCTTCGATGCGGGAAATACCCGTAATACCCATATTCTGCGTGATTTCGACTGCCGTCGTACTCCATGGCGAAATCATTTCGCGCCGGGGCCCGACAAACCATCCTGTTAAAGAGTTCGATTCGGCAGGCTGTGCGCCGCTGAATAACCATACTAATTTTTCCGTATCGTCGGCATTGAATAAATGTGCTGTTTCGACCGCCAGCACTGTGTTTTGAGAAGATTGAAAAAAGATAATCATATAAAAAACAGTTAATGATTGTGTTAAAAAATCGCTGCAAAGATAGTGGAATTATTGGAATATTTGCAAAAAAACGGATTAAATCGTACCTTTGCGCGATTTTTTTTACGTTTTTATGGATGTGCGAAATAGAATATGATACTTGAGTTGTTTTTTACGGGAATCATTATCGGCGTGTTAGTATCGTCCCCGATGGGGCCAATCGGCATGTTATGTATCCAGCGCACCCTGTCGAAAGGGCAATTGTCCGGCTTTGTCTCCGGGCTGGGCGCCGCTTTTTCCGATTTGATTCATGCCCTGATTACCGGTTTGTTTATGGGTCTTGTAGTCAATTTTGTCGAGGCGCATCAAGGCCCGTTGCAGATTTTCGGAAGCATTGTGTTGGCTATCTTCGGGTTCTATCTGTTCAGAAGCAACCCCGTAAAAAATCTTCACCCTAATCAGGAAGTCAAACAGACCCTGCTGCAAGACTTTATCACGGCTTTCCTGCTGACATTCAGCAATGTACTGATCATTTTCCTCTATATCGGTTTATATGCCCGCTTCGGATTCGTTCTCCCGGAACATTCCTGGAAAACGACGGTTACCGGATTTCTGGGTATTTTGATTGGCGCCATTGCATGGTGGTTATTTATTACATTTATCGTATCTTTGTTGCGCCGTTGGTTTAATATGAGAGGATTGAAGATTTTTAATCGCATCGTAGGGTCGATCATTCTCGGATTAGCCGTTTTTGGCCTTATTTCGGCTGTATGTATATTATAAAATTTAGATAGGAAATGAGACGGATTGGATTGTATTTATTGCTGATAGTCAGCTTGATAGGGTGTACTTCTCAGGAAAAGAAAAAAACTGAAGCGCCGGAAGTCGTCACGACTCCCGCTCCCGCCACTAAACCGAAGGATTTTGAGCGTCCGACGCCTCCGCTGATGATAAACGATCCGCAAGAGAAAGCCGGATATATCGTCGTGCATTTCTGGGATAAATTTGATTTCAGAGATACCATGTATTGTCATGCGCCGGAAATCACGGGGCAAGCCTTTGCCCAATTCCTCGGTACGTTCCAGTATGTGCCTGAAAGTAAGATACATGAAGGCGTCCGCAGGTTAATGGATGCGGCGACAGTCGACAGCGTGATGTTCGCTTATTTTTGCACCCTGGCCGAGCGCTATCTCTATAACCCTAATTCGCCGATGCGCAATGACGAATATTATATCCCGTTTGTAGAGTATATCGTGGCCTCGCCCCTTATCCCGGAAATCGAAAAGGTGCGTCCACGACATCATTTGTCGTTAGTCCACAAAAACCGCCCGGGCGCAAAAGCCAACAATTTCACCTATACGCTTGCCTCAGGGCGAACAGGCTCGCTTTACGATATTTCGGCTCCCTATACATTATTAATGTTTATCAATCCGGGATGCACCGAATGTCGAAATACAACCGACATGCTGATCAAATCGTCAGCCGTAAAAGCCGCAGAATCATCCGGTCGCCTAAAAGTCTTAGCCGTCTACCCCGATGAAGATTTAGAAGCCTGGAAAAAACATGCCAACGACATCCCGCCTACCTGGATTAACAGCTACGATAAGCCCCTATCCCTCACAAAACAGCAACTATACGACCTCAAAGCCATCCCAACCCTCTACCTCCTCGACAAAGACAAAAAAGTGATACTCAAAGACACTTCCGTCGGAGACATCCATGAGTACCTTGAACGCAATCCATAGCCTGCCCTACTTTTCAACCACAAAGTTCACAAAGTTTTTTCACAAAGAACACAATTAAAAATTATAGCGCTATGAACCTGGCAAAAATTGAATTAAACAAGTTGCACAATACCATTGCAATAATGGGCAATGATCTTGCAGCAAGGGACAATACCATTGCAGCAATGCAAAAAGCATACGCTGCAAAGGAAAAAGAAAACGCGGAATTGCGGCGCAAGTTAAGGATATTGAATTAAGCGATAACAGCGTTACCGGTTTACGGTTTCTGCTACCCCCCGTTTTCTTGCTTCCATTGCTCCTCCTCGTTTCCTAACGAGGGGGATATGGTTGAACATCCTGTTAGGATGTTACGATCGATAGAAAACAATGATGCAATATTCCGTTTTCTTAACGTCGAGCTAACACTTTATCAATATCTGTTTGCAAATCAGCGTAGTTATTAATGATTAAAAAATTAATGACATTAAAATTATTCGTAAGGACAGAACCGTCTCTGTCAATCAAAGCATAGCGCGGAATACCGCTGAATTTGAATAATTGACGCATCAACCCAAATTCAGCATCGTTCAGAAGAACGCTGTTGTATAGCCCATGTTTTTCTACTTCCTGCTCATAACGGTCTTGCGGACTTTCCCCGCATATATACAAGATAGCAATATCATCGCTGTCTTTGTATTTCTCGCGGGCGAGTTTAAATTGTTCGATACCGTACATACAAGGTCCGCACCAGACTGCCCAAAAGTCAATCATGACGATCTTTCCTTTGTAGGGTTCTATTATTTTACGATACAAGTCAGTAGCCTCTCCTTCGGGTAATTCATAACGCGTACTCTCGAAGTTGTTTACGTATAAACGTTCGACCTCATCGCGAAGAAAAGGAGAAGTCAGCAGGTCGGATTGGATATAATCGGTAAAGATACGCGCTGTCGCTTTATCCAAATCTGAGCCATTAATATAGCCGTTTATTAGCCTTACCAAAGCTGTTTGAAAGAAAAACCCGGTTTGTAATCCTAACGTTTGAGGGTTTTCAGTCATTAATTTCAAATATTTTACGTAGTTGTATGCTCTAACTTTGGCCGGGATATCAGGGTATTTGTTTCCGATTGTATCCCAAGTAGCATTAATAAGATGATGTAGATTTTCGGGCGTTTTGTCTCCGTACCTGTTGCTCTCATCTGTAAGTTCCTTGTAATACAGTAAATCAGGATTTTTTTCGGCAAACCCCATTTCAAAAAATTGGTCGTCATATTCAGAAGCAATCCAGGCATTATGACCCATGATGCTGCTACTTTCATACCTGTTGATAAAAAAACCAAACGACCGTGCTGCAGAAGATAATGGTTCATCAGGGATTTCTTTCATAAAATCAAAACGATTTGTATATTCCGTACTATCATATACCATTTCTCCCTTATAAAAAGTCATTTTATCTAACATAAATCCTACATGTTGCACCATCAGATTAAGTTTCGCGAATTGTTGCGATAGCGGCAAGTAGGTTTTTTGGTTCAATTTATCTTCAAGCGTTTGCAAGGCAGATTTTTTTTCCGAATCCCTAAAATTCTTATACAAGCTAAAGTTAGGGAACTCGTCGTATGATTGTCGTAGATAAATTTTATTCAATTCATACATTTCATCATTTAGCCTGGCGGTTGAGCCTGCAAAATGAGAGCGCTTGAAGTCTTGCCCTCTGTTTTCTAAAAGATCGCCAAAAAAACAGTCTTCGCGGTCGAAAACCAATGCCGTAGTAAGTCCGGGTTCGAAATAGGATGAAAACTTTGCTTTGCCAAATGTAAAAGAAAAAAACGAAGGACCGCTCAAATCAAATTCAATTTCAAACCACCCTGTACTGTCAGGTCTGATGGCAAAAGGTGCATCTTCACGGGTAAAGTAATTCGATGTGTAGATGATTCCCGTCAGATCCAATCGCGGATTGTATCCTTTAATATACCCTGCAAAACGCGCTTTACCGCCGGAGATAAAAGTGTTTTCAGGGTCGGGTTCGTTGCGGACGTCTGATGATAAGAGTTCTTTCAGTCTCTTTTCGTTCTTTTTGTCTTGCCTGTCGT
>Ga0099364_10008924_pt1 | contig 14013 bp, 7 predicted proteins | sample TergutTh196P3_FD_73070 | JGI IMG/M metagenome (GOLD analysis project Ga0099364, IMG submission 73070) | Microcerotermes parvus P3 segment gut microbial communities from Pointe-Noire, Republic of the Congo - Th196 P3 | ecosystem: Host-associated > Arthropoda: Insects > Digestive system > Gut ...
AAAGATTAACCGCAGCGCATATAAAGAAGTTGTCGAGGCGGTGTTTACAGACAATGCAGACCCACAGGTTTATATAGCCGAAAAAGGACTCTTGATGGTCAGTGACAACGATACCATTATACAGGCCGCAGAAGCGGTTCTTTCTCTTCATGCAGATGCAGCATCCGATTACCGTGCAGGAAAGGATAAGGTATTTGGATTTTTAATGGGAGAACTGATGAAAAAGCTCGGCGGAACGGGAAATCCTATTATGGCAAAAGAAACTTTAAAGAAATTGCTTGACAATAAACCGGAGACTTCCGGATGAATCAATTGAACAATCAATATAGAACCCATAATTGCGGACAATTGCGGGAAGAGCATATTGGACAGACAGCAAAACTTTCCGGCTGGGTAGAAACCATACGGGATCATGGTGGAGTTACCTTTTTTGACTTAAGGGATCAATATGGAATTACTCAGTTGGTTCTTCATGATGATACTATTAAAATAGCCAAGGAAAGCGTTATAACAGTCTCTGGTATGGTAAAGCAGCGTGATCCTGAAACAGTAAATCCAAAAATTGAGACCGGAACAGTAGAGCTTCATGTGGATGAATTTGTAATTCAAAGCCCGGCAGTACGCGCCCTGCCCTTTGAAGTGCGAGAATCCAAAAATACCCGCGAAGATGTTAGGCTTCGTAACCGTTTTTTGGATTTACGGAACCCAGCCGTAAAAAGCAATATTCTACTGCGCAGCAAGGTGATAAGCTTTCTTCGTTCCAAAATGGAAAATCTTGGATTTACAGAAATCCAAACGCCTATTTTAACATCTTCTTCTCCGGAAGGAGCAAGGGACTATCTTGTTCCAAGCCGTAAACATTCGGGAAAGTTTTATGCCCTCCCCCAGGCGCCGCAGATTTTTAAACAGCTTCTTATGGTTTCCGGTTTTGACCGCTATTTTCAGATTGCTCCCTGTTTTAGAGACGAAGATGCACGGGCAGATCGCTGTCCCGGTGAATTTTATCAATTGGATTTTGAGATGGCCTTTGCAGATCAGGAAGATGTTTTTAATGTTGCCCAGTCGGTAATGTTCGATCTTTTTAGCAAATTTTCTGCCAAAACAGTAAGTACTGTTCCTTTCCGTAGAATTCCCTATGCCCAGGCAATGCTTAACTATGGGACGGATAAACCCGACCTTCGCAATCCCTTAATTATCGAAGATTTAACAGGCTTTTTTGCAGATGTGGACTTTGCTCCGTTTAAAAATATTCCTGTAAGGGGAATTGTTGCACCACAAGCTGCCCTGCAGTCAAAATCCTTCTTCGAAAAAATGCTGGCCTTTGCCATGGAAATAGGCATGAAGGGCCTGGGATACATTTCTGTTTTGGAAGATCATTCTTTAAAGGGCCCTATTGTAAAGTTTCTTTCCGAAAAAAAGCAATCCGAACTGCGAGAGAAATTAGATCTAAAAATAAACGATACCTTGTTTTTTATTGCAGATAGTCCCAGGACGGTAAATACCCTTGCCGGAGAGATAAGAACGGCACTGGGTTCTAATTTAAACCTTATCGACAACGAAGCATTTGTTTTTTGCTTTGTCACCGACTTTCCCATGTATGATCGTAATCCGGAGACCGGCTCTGTGGAATTTACCAACAATCCTTTTTCCATGCCGCAGGGAGGCATTTCGGCCCTTAACGGCAGCGACCCTCTTGATATTGTTGCATGGCAATACGACCTTGTGTGTAACGGTGTCGAGCTGTCTTCCGGCGCTGTACGGAATCATTTGCCCGAGCTTATGGTTAAGGCATTCGAAATTGCCGGATATTCAAAAACTGATATAGAAAAGAAGTTTTCCTCTTTATATAATGCTTTTCATTACGGCGCGCCTCCTCATGCAGGTATGGCGCCGGGAATTGACCGTATTGTGATGCTGTTGACAGATGAAAAAAATATACGCGAAGTAGTAGCGTTTCCCATGAACGGCAATGCCCAGGATTTGCTTTTGGATTCTCCCGGAGAAGTTACAGAGCAGCAGCTTCGGGAACTGCACATAAGGCTGCGGCAGATCAAGCAGTGAAAGTTCACGAGGAATGCGCTGTTTTAGGAGTGAGTCTTACAAGCAGCGAAGCTGTCGGTGTAAGCTACAACGGGCTTTTAACACTGCAGCATCGCGGACAGGAAAGCGCCGGTATTGCAGTTGTTAAAGAAGGAAATATCATCTGTAAAAAGGACACAGGCTTAGTTTCCGAAGTATTCGCCAAAGAAAGGCTCTCGAGCATTCCGCCAGCTAAGTTAGCTATAGGACATACGCGGTATTCAACAACAGGGGCTAATCTTAGAGAAAATGCAGGCCCTTTTGTAACAGAATATTTAACAGGCCGTATTGCTACTGCGCACAATGGGAATATTACCAATGCTAAAGATCTGCACGATATGTTAAAAAAATGCGGTCTTAGATTTAAAGCAACAAGCGACAGTGAAGTTGTTGCCTCCCTATTGGCATATAGGATAGTAAAAGAAAAAGATATCTTTAAAGGAATAGAAAAAGCTGTTTCCGAACTGGATGGAGCATTTTCTCTTTGCATAGCCAGTGCAGACGGACACTTGTTTGCAGTCAGGGATCCTAATGGATTTCGTCCGCTTTGTTTGGGTAAGAGTGAAGAAGGAATTATCGTTGCTTCGGAAAGCTGTGCTTTTGACGCTTGCGGATTTTTGTTTTTACGGGATGTGCTTCCAGGAGAAACAGTTATTATTAAAAACGGAGAAGTAATTAATTCCGTATTCACAAATAAGAAAAAAAATGAGAATTTGGGACTTTGTATTTTTGAATATGTATATTTTGCCCGTCCGGACTCCATTATAGACGGCTTAAGTGTATATGAAGCTCGATTTAATATGGGAATGATTTTATCCGAAGAACATCCTGCCGACGCGGATATTGTCTGCGGTGTACCGGATTCTGGCTTGGATGCAGCAATTGGTTTTGCTTTTGCCTCGGGTATTCCGCTTGTCAATGGTTTTGTAAAGAACCGCTATATTGGAAGAAGTTTTATTTATCCAACACAGGACCAGCGTTTAAGCGCAGTGCGGCTAAAATTGAATCCACTAAGGGCAAGCATAGAAGGCAAGCGGGTTGTGCTTGTAGACGATTCTATTGTCCGCGGTACAACCATCGAAAAAATAGTTAAAAGCTTAAAAACAGCAGGCGCCAGGGAAGTACATCTTAGAATATCATCACCACCTTTTATCTTTACATGCCGTTATGGAACGGATATTGACGATATGGAAAACTTAATTGCCAACCGGATGAGTTTGGATGGAATATGCAGAAAAATAGCAGCTGACAGTGTTGGCTATATCAGCCTAAATGGTTTAAAAAGATCCTGCGAAAAATGTAAGGTATCATTTTGCTGTGCATGTTTTACCGGAGAAGGAGATCATCAAGAAATCAATAAAGGCATATTGGAGGCTGATAATAAGCGGAGGCCTATAGCAAATTAATGATACATAGAATCTATATAGAAAAAAAATATAGTGTAAGCAATCTTGCAGATAATCTTCGCCGGGAATTAAATACTCAACTTAAGGAATCAATTAGTTCTTTGCGGTGTTTTTTGCGCTATGATATTGAGGGGCTGGAAGAAGAAGATTTTAACACTGCAATAAAGAATGTTTTTTCCGAAGCTCCTGTAGATCATGTATATTTGGAGATGCTTCCCGAATTAAGCGGGTATTCTGTCTTTGCAGTTGAATTTTTGCCCGGTCAATATGATTTACGCTCAGATTCCGCCGCTCAGTGTATTCAACTTCTAACCATGGGGGGGGACCGGCCAATAGTACGCTGCGCAACAGTTTATGCAGTATTACATGCGATTAGTATTAATAAAATTCAAAATTATCTTGTTAATCCGCTTGATTCACGTTTGGCATCTGCAGAAAAGCCAATAAGCCTTATACAGGAAATTTTACCGCCGCCAGGAGTGGAGAAAATAGAAGGCTTTTGTTCTTTTAATAAAATACAATTACAAACTTTAAACGAACAGTATGCTCTTGCCATGAGTATTGATGACATGGAATTTGTCCGCGATTATTTTGTAAACGAGGGCAGGGATCCCACAGAAACCGAAATACGCGTGCTTGATACCTATTGGTCGGATCACTGCCGTCATACCACCTTTTTAACCGAGCTTACAGACATTCGCTTTGAAACAAATATTAATGAAATTGAACAAGTGTACAACGAATATAAAGAATTATTTAAAAAGCATTATAGCAGCCGTAAAGACAAATATCAATGTTTAATGGATATGGCAACGATGGGAGTACGGGAACTGAAAAACAAAGGCCTGCTTCCGGATTTGGATGAGTCGGAAGAAATTAACGCCTGCTCAATTAAGGCTGCAGTATCGACCAGCGAAGGCATTAAAGAATATCTTGTAATGTTTAAGAATGAAACCCATAACCACCCCACCGAGATTGAACCTTTCGGGGGAGCTGCAACCTGTTTGGGCGGAGCAATCCGGGATCCGCTGTCGGGCAGGGCTTATGTGTATCATGCAATGCGTATAACAGGTGCTGCGGATATTACTGCTGCAGAGGATAAAACGCTGCCTAACAAACTGCCACAAAGAATTATTTCAAAAGAAGCGGCAAGAGGCTTTTCGTCCTATGGTAATCAAATAGGGCTGGCAACCGGAATTGTTGCCGAAGTGTACCATCCCTCTTATGCGGCAAAAAGGCTGGAAGCGGGTTTTGTTGTCGGTGCTGTCCCTAAAGAAAATGTTGTAAGAATGCAGCCGCAAGCCGGAGATATTATTATGTTAATCGGCGGCGAGACAGGACGGGATGGCTGCGGCGGTGCGACAGGTTCGTCAAAAGAGCATACTACGCTTAGCAAAGAAGCATGCACAGCAGAAGTTCAAAAGGGCAACCCGGTAACAGAAAGAAAAATACAAAGGCTCTTTCGTAATCCGGATTGTTCGCGGCTAATAAAACGCTGCAATGACTTCGGTGCAGGCGGGGTTTGTGTGGCTATAGGAGAATTGGCCGATGGTCTTTTAATAAACCTGGACGCTGTTCCGAAAAAATACGAAGGTTTAAGCGGCACGGAACTTGCTATTTCGGAATCTCAGGAACGTATGGCTCTTGTAATTGCGCCGGAGAATCTTAAAAAAATGACAGAACTTTGTGCAGCAGAAAATATTCGGGCTGCAGTCGTTGCTTTTGTCACAGACACTAAGCGCATGATAATGAACTTTGAAAGCTGCGAAATTGTAAATTTAAAACGTTCCCTCTTATCATCCAATGGTGTAAAGCAAACTGCAAGGGCAATAATCAAGGATACTATCCCGAATTATATGGATCAAGCTTCTCCGGAAGCTGCTTTTTTCCTGGAAAAAAGTAATTATGCAGAAGCGCTTGGAGCGGAGCTTAAAAGGCTTAATGTCACTTCCAATAAAGGCATGAGCGAAATGTTTGATTCTACCATAGGAGCAGGCAGTGTATTTATGCCCTTTGGAGGTATAAAACAGCTAACGCCGGCAATTGCAATGGCGGCAAAAATACCTGTATACAGCAAGTACTCTGCAATCGAAACCGATACAGCAACTGTGGCAGCCTGGGGTTTTGATCCCTGCCTAATGAGCCAAAGTCCTTTTATTGGAGCACAATATTCGGTACTGCTCTCTGTTGCAAAGCTATGTGCTGCAGGAGCGCCCTATGACAAAATATATATGACTTTCCAGGAATATTTTAAAAAATTAGGGAGAGATCCTGTCCGCTGGGGCGAACCGGTATCGGCGATGCTGGGAGCTTTGTCCGCTCAGCTTAATCTGAAGCTTGGTGCCATTGGCGGCAAGGATTCGATGAGCGGTTCTTTTTTAGATACGGATGTACCGCCTACATTAATATCCTTCGCTCTTGCAGCCGCACAGGCATCAAAACTAATAACAAATGTATTGTACGATGGTGCCAAGGTATTTAGAATTGCACTTCCGCATAATACTTCGGGTTGTCCCGATTATGACTCTTTTACCAGGCTTATGAAAAAACTTTCTGTAAGTATCGCCGATGGATATATTGATTTTTGCACTGTTGTAGAAAGCGGAGGAGCAGCAGCAGCCATTGCAAAGTCCTGCTTTGGAAATGCTTTAGGTTTTAGATTTGATTGCTGCAAAGAAGATTTATTTTATCCGCGCCTGGCTGACATTCTTGTAGCGGGCAGCTTTTCAATAGATATTTCGTTATTTAAGGAGTTTTCGCCGGAATTTATCGGAGAAGCAGGCGGAGATTGTTTTATTTTTGAAAATTTCATATCTTCTTTGGGATCTTCGCATCTTGGCGTGAAAGAAGCCGAAGAAATGTATCTACAAACCCTTGCACCGGTATTTCCTTTAAACGCCGAGGATGGTAAAAAAGTGGAAAATGTAGATTTTTCCCAAAAAACCTTTCAAGCCTACAGCGGCAGGCAATTTGCTGCTCCCAAGGTTTTGATTCCTGTTTTTCCCGGAACCAACTGTGAATACGATACAGAGAAAAAGTTTTTAGAGGCAGGTGCAAAGACAGAAGTATTTGTCTTTAAAAACCTTGATGTTAAGGATATTAGGGCATCTGCCGCAAAGCTTGCTGCTTTAATAAAGGATTCGCAGATCATAGCAATTCCCGGCGGTTTTTCCGGCGGCGATGAACCAGACGGCAGTGCAAAATTTATCGCTGCTGCTTTTCGCTCCCCGGAAGTTGCCAAAGCTGTTGAAGAGCTGCTTGAAAAGCGGCAGGGGCTAATCCTGGGAATTTGTAACGGGTTTCAGGCCTTAATAAAACTGGGGCTTTTACCTTTTGGTAAAATAATACCGATGACAGAGAAAAGCGCAACACTGTATTTTAACTATATCGGACGTCATGTATCGGCATTATGTCCTGTGCGCGTAGCCTCTGTCGATTCACCATGGTTAACAAATGTAAATGTCGGCGATATTTTTATAACAGCTATTTCTCATGGAGAGGGACGGCTTATTGCCGATGATGAGCTGCTTTCTATATTAAAGAAATCCGGCAGAATATGCACACAATATGCAGATCACAATGGAATTCCCAGCACAAAAATCCCCTATAACCCAAACGGCTCAATCTGCGCCATAGAAGGGCTGATTTCCCCCTGCGGCAGAATTCTGGGTAAAATGGGCCATGTCGAACGTGCCGGAGAAGGACTTTTCAAAAATGTGCCGGGAGAGAAAATAATGGATATATTTTCTGCAGGGGTCAGGTATTTTAAATAAAAAAAAATTCATTTTTTTTGATAACTACTTGACATTCCAAACCGAAAAATGATACAAAAAACATAGTAAACAACGGCGTTTACCGATACGGGTAAAATAATAGACCCGCCGGTAAACGCTTTTTTTTGAAATTAAAGCTGCGTTTTTTCGCACAAGGAGACTGGTATGAAGGATATTTCCGATTTGTTTGGAAGCCTGGTTTTTAACGATGAAGTGATGAAAGAGAAACTTCCGGAAAATGTTTACAAAGCATTAAAAAAGACAATGTCTCAAAATACACATTTAGAGCTTGAGGTTGCCAATGTTGTTGCAAGCGCCATGAAGGACTGGGCACTGGAAAAGGGTGCTACTCATTTTACCCATTGGTTTCAGCCCATGACGGGGACTACGGCAGAAAAACATGAAAGCTTTATTTCTCCTTCCGGTGACGGTAAAATTATCATGAAGTTTTCCGGTAAAGAGCTTGTCCGCGGCGAACCGGATGCATCGAGCTTTCCCTCAGGCGGTTTACGCGCTACTTTTGAGGCAAGAGGTTACACTATTTGGGATGTTACCAGCTATGCGTTCATTAAGGATAATACATTGTGTATTCCTACTGCCTTTTGCTCGTATGGAGGGGAGGCGCTTGATAAAAAAACACCGCTCTTACGTTCTATGCAAGCATTGGATAAGCAAGCGATGCGAATATTAAAGCTGTTCGGCAATAACTCGGCCAAAAGGGTATTTTCTACCGTAGGTCCCGAGCAGGAATATTTTCTGGTAGATAAAGATATGTATTTAAAGCGTCTGGATTTGGTCCTTACCGGAAGAACGCTGTTTGGTGCACCCCCGCCAAAGGGACAAGAGCTCGAAGATCATTATTTTGGCTGTATAAAACCAAGAGTGTCAGCTTTTATGAAGGAGCTTGATGAAGAACTGTGGAAGCTGGGTGTACAGGCAAAGACAAAGCACAATGAAGTCGCTCCGGCACAGCACGAACTGGCGCCGATCTTTACTACAACCAATGTTGCTACCGACGATAATCAGCTTACCATGGAAATGATGAAGAGTATTGCAGTTAAGCATGGTATGGCATGCCTCCTGCATGAAAAGCCCTTTATGGGAGTAAACGGCAGCGGTAAGCATAACAACTGGTCTATTTCTACCGATACAGGGGTGAACCTATTGGAACCCGGTGAAACACCTTACGAAAACGCCCAGTTTCTGCTGTTTTTGGTTGCTGTAATTAAAGCTGTTGATATGTATCAGGATTTACTTAGGGTTTCGGCTGCAAGTGCTGGAAACGATCACCGGCTTGGGGCGAACGAGGCGCCTCCTGCGATAGTATCAATGTTTTTGGGCGATGAATTGACAGAGATATTGGAATCTATCGAATCAGGTTCTGCTTATCAGAATAAAGAAAAATTTTTTATGCAAATTGGTGTAACGGCATTGCCGCATTTTCCGAAGGATACAACAGACAGAAACCGAACTTCTCCTTTTGCCTTTACCGGAAATAAGTTTGAATTCCGTATGCTCGGATCGTCATTTTCTGTTGCCGATCCGAATATTGTTCTGAATACAGCAGTGGCGGAAGTACTGGCCAAATTTGCCGATTTGCTTGAAAAACCTGCTTCAAAAGGAAGCGAGATTTTTAACGCGGCTCTTGCTGATCTTATTAAAAAAACCTATGGAGAACACAAACATATTGTCTTTAACGGAAACAATTACAGTGATGAGTGGGTAAAGGAAGCTGCAAAGCGGGGTTTATCAAATTTAAAAACCACTGTGGACGCACTGCCCGAGTTTATTTCAGAAAAAAGTGAGGCATTGTTTACAGGACATGGTGTTTATTCCAAAGCGGAGATACATTCCCGTTATGAGATTCTTATGGATAGCTACTGTAAAACCCTGAACATTGAAGCGCTGGCTATGATTGATATTGTAAAAGGAGAAATAATATCTGCCTGTATAGTATATCAAAGCGAGCTTGCCACGCTTATGGAGCGTAAAAAGGCCTGCGGCACTTACGATACCTCACTTGAAGATTATCTGCTTGGTAAAATTGCCGGTATGTCTGCAAAGTTGATTAAACAATTGCAAACTCTGGAAAATGCACTTGGAGAGGCAAAAAATGAGGGTAAAATTGATGTTCAGGCGGCTTTATTCGGCAGTAAAGTGCTTGCAGCAATGTCAGAATTACGATCTACAGTAGACGGACTTGAAAGCCTGGTTGCAAAAAAACACTGGCCTTTGCCTTCTTATGCAGAACTGCTTTACAGCGTGGTATAAGAGACCTTGCTGATGAAAAGTACATACAGCGGAAAAATACGGGAAGTTTACGATGCAGGAAACGAAACGCTGATAATGCTCACTACCGACAGGATTTCGGCTTTTGATGTAATTATGCCGACTCCAATTCCGAAGAAGGGAATTATTCTAAACAAATTATCGGAGTTTTGGTTCAATTTTACCAAAGACATAGTTCAAAATCATGTTATTTCCATGAATGTGAATGATTATCCTAAAGAATTTCAAAAGATCGAATTTCAGGATCGTTCCATGATGGTAAAAAAACTGGAAATGGTGATGATTGAATGTATTGTAAGCGGATACCTGACTGGATCCTGCTATAAGAGTTACCGGAAAACAGGAGAGTTTTGCGGCATAACATTACCGGACGGCATGGAGGAATCCCAAAAGTTTCCAGAACCAATTTTCTTCGCTTCCACAAAAGCCGAAATCGGCAGGCATGATGAATATATTACATTTGAACAGGCAAAAAAAATTGCCGGTTCGGATATAATGGAGGAGCTAAGAGAAAAAAGCCTTAAGGTATATAAAGCATGTGCACAATATGCACTTTCGCGCGGCATTATTATTGCAGACACAAAGTTTGAATTTGGCATAAATTCGGATGGAGAACTGGTATTGGCCGATGAAGTTTTAACACCGGATTCCAGCCGTTTCTGGCTTGCAGATGATTATACATGCGGGGTTTCGCAAAAAAGTCTTGACAAACAGTTTCTTAGAGACTGGCTTACCGGGCAGGGGCTGGCAGGCGTTGTCCCGCCGCCGGATTTACCGCAGGAAGTCTGCGACAGGACAGCAGAAAAATATGTCGGAGTCTATAAAGCGATTGTAGGTGAGGATATTAATTAATAGAGAAACTATGAATCAAACGGTTTTAGTTCTGGATTTTGGCGGACAGTATAAAGAATTAATCGCACGTTCTGTCCGCTCCAATGGTGTTTATTCGCAGATTATGCCGGGGACCCTTTCTGCAGAAGAAATTAGTGCGCTTAACCCTATCGGTATTATTTTAACCGGCGGACCGGACAGCGTATACGACGGCAGGGCGGATCAATTTGACAAAGGCATTTTCGATCTTGGTATTCCTGTCTTTGGAATATGTTACGGTATGCAGCTTATGTGCCATTGTCTGGGCGGAGAGGTAAAACGGGGAAGTATAGGAGAATACGGCAAAGTAAGCGTTAAACCTACAGATGGTTCCAGGTCATTTCTTGCGCTTATGAGCCACAGAGATATTGTTACCCGCGCGCCCAAAGGGTTTAGTGTAACAGCTTATTCGGATAATTATATTGCAGCAGTAAAATGCAGGAAAAAAAAGCTCTATGGCGTGCAATTCCATCCCGAGACTGCTCATACCGAAAGCGGTGCCGAAATAATTAAGCATTTTTTATACAAGGTATGTGGCGCAAAAGGAGATTACCGTTTAGACGATTATATTAAACAGGAAACCAGGAAAATACAGGAGAAAACCGGCAATAAACGTGTCCTCTTGGCCCTTTCCGGCGGTGTTGATTCTTCTGTCTGCGCAGCCCTTTTATATCATGCAATTCCAAATCAGCTAAGCTGTGTATTTGTTGATCATGGTTTAATGCGTCAGAATGAAGGCAACGAAATTGAAAATTTTTTTTCCCGGCAAAAACTGCATTTTATCCGTATTAATGCACAGGATCGGTTTTTAAGGCGCTTAAAAGGCATTATAGATCCGGAACAAAAACGTAAAATCATTGGCGAAGAATTTATCCGTGTATTTGAAGAGGAGGCTGTAAAATTGGGAGACATTCCTTTTCTGGCACAGGGTACGATATATCCGGACATTGTAGAAAGCGGAGGTCCGGCAGGCGCTGTAATAAAAAGTCATCACAATGTCGGCGGCCTGCCCGATTCTCTTGCTTTTTCGGAAATACTGGAGCCGCTTTCCGGACTGTTTAAGGATGAGGTGCGCATTATTGGAAAAAAACTGGGTCTGCCAATAAGCTTGATAGAACGGCAGCCATTTCCAGGACCGGGGCTTGCCATACGCATTAGCGGTGAAATAAGCAGCGAAAAACTGGAAATGGTAAGGCAGGCAGACGCTATAGTAAGAGAAGAACTTGACAGGCTAAAAAGACCTCCGGATCAGTATTTTGCAGTTTTAACTGATACTCTTTCGGTTGGAGTAAAAGGGGATGCCAGAACCTACGATCCGGTTGTTGCTATACGTGCTGTTATTACATCGGACTTTATGACCTGCGAATATGCACCGCTTCCGCACAGGGTATTATCAAAAATATCGGCACGTATTACTTCCGAGATTGCAGGGATAAGCAGGGTAGTATATGATATATCAGGGAAGCCGCCGGCTACGGTAGAATGGGAATAATATGCATACAGTTAAATATATATTTGTAACAGGCGGAGTTGTTTCCGGTCTTGGCAAGGGAATTACCGCCGCTTCTTTGGGAAGGCTGTTAAAACAGCGGGGCCTGAAAGTTGCTGCTCAAAAGCTTGATCCATATATGAATATCGATCCAGGTACCATGAGTCCCTACCAGCATGGAGAGGTCTTTGTAACCGATGACGGTGCAGAGACCGATTTGGATCTGGGACATTACGAGCGCTTTATTGATGAAAACCTAACGAGCTTTTCCAGCTTGACTTCCGGGAAAGTCTACTGGAGTGTATTGCAGAGAGAGCGCGATGGCGGCTATACGGGAAGTACTGTTCAGGTAATTCCCCATGTAACACAGGAAATAAAGAATTTTATATATACAGGGGCAGAAAAAAGCGGTGCTGCTGTTTTTATTACAGAAATAGGCGGAACCATAGGAGATATTGAGAGTCAGCCCTTTATCGAAGCAATACGGCAGATAAGTTTAGAAAAGGGACGCGAAAACTGCCTGTTTATTCATGTAACATTAATTCCATTTCTTAAAGCATCCGGCGAACATAAATCAAAGCCAACGCAGCATTCGGTAAAAGAACTGCAATCCATGGGGATAAACCCCAATATAATTATTGCCCGTGCAGATGAACCGATAAGTCCGGATATAACAGAAAAGATTGCATTGTTTTGCAATGTAAAACCCGATTGTGTAATAGAAAACATTACTCTGGACTGCCTGTACGAAGCGCCGCTAATGCTGCATGAAAAAGGTTTTGACAAGGTTGTATGCCGTGAACTAGGGATATATGCTCCTGGAATTAATCCGTCGGAGCCGGATTTAAGTTCATGGCGCCAGATGGTAACAAAAATTGCCATGCGAAAAAAGGAACTAAAAATTGCAATTGTAGGCAAGTATGTAAGGCTTCATGATGCATATCTTTCGATCATCGAAAGCTTGAATCATGCCGGTTACGAGACGGGAGCCTTTGTACACATTGAATGGATAGACAGCGAAGATCTGGAAGAAAAAGGAGCGGCAGCATATTTACAGGATGTAAACGGAATAATTATTCCCGGAGGTTTTGGAGACCGCGGAATTGAAGGAAAAATACAAGCCTGCTGTTATGCCCGCGAAAACAAAATTCCTTTTTTGGGGATTTGTTTGGGCATGCAGCTTGCTGTTGTTGAATTTGCCAGAAATATATGCGGATTAAAAGATGCACATTCTGCCGAGTTCAATACAGATACAAAAAACCCTGTAATACATTATATGCCGGGACAGGAAGGAAAGATAAACAGCGGCGGTACCATGCGTCTGGGCGCATACCCCTGCATAATTGCAAAAGGAAGCAGATTAAAAGAGCTTTACAATGCGGACAATATCAGCGAAAGGCACCGCCACCGTTTTGAACTTAATAATGATTACCGAGAATTATTATCCAAAAATGGATTAACACTCTCCGGAACTTCGCCGGACGGGAGTTTAGTCGAAGCTGTAGAAATTTCCGGTAATCCTTTTTTTATCGGTGTGCAGTATCATCCGGAGTTTAAAAGCCGTCCCAATAAGCCTCATCCCTTGTTTTTGGGCTTTTTACAGGCAAGTATGCAAATGAGGAATGAGGAATGAGAAGTGATTAAGATAATCGATTATAAAGCAGGAAATGCTCCCAGTGTACTGCATGCCGTACAAAGGATTGGGTTTCCTGCAGAATTAATTACAGCGCCGCAAGGGTTAAAAAATGCCTCGTTTATCATTTTGCCGGGAGTGGGCAGCGCCGGCGCAACCATGAAGTCGCTAAAAGAATCTGGTATAAAAGATGCCTTACACGAATATGTTATTGAAAAAAAAATTCCGTTTTTAGGGATCTGTGTTGGGCTGCAAATCATCTTTGAACATAGCGAGGAGGACGATGCAGTCTGCTTTGCATGGCTTAAAGGCAGGGTAAAAAAATATAATGCTAACAAGGTAAGGGTGCCGCAAATGGGCTGGAACAGGGTATCCTTTATTAAAAATAACCCTGTCAATGAATTTTCGGCAATGACAGAAGCTTATTTTTATTTTGTAAATTCTTATTATGCATTGCCGGAAGATTCAAATGAT
>Ga0099364_10008925_pt1 | contig 14012 bp, 10 predicted proteins | sample TergutTh196P3_FD_73070 | JGI IMG/M metagenome (GOLD analysis project Ga0099364, IMG submission 73070) | Microcerotermes parvus P3 segment gut microbial communities from Pointe-Noire, Republic of the Congo - Th196 P3 | ecosystem: Host-associated > Arthropoda: Insects > Digestive system > Gut ...
TTACTGATATCTTAGCTATTATCAACTTCACTGAATTTACCATCTTTGAGTCCTTGCATTACGACGCACTTTACACTATCCTGGCAGGCGGCGGCAAATGGAATGGCGTAAATCCGTATGAAAGTTTTTTTAAATCGAATAATTAATTATGGACACAACTATTCAAACTGATAAGTTCGGCAAAGTACGGGTAGCCGATGAATTAAAAATATTATATATTTCTGATAATTTAGATGTTTCATCAGTCGTCAAAAAAACGAGTGTAAAAGAATTCGTATCAGAAATGACTCCGTATATGAGTGGTAAATTATATAATGTTTTAACATGGTCAGCAGATGATCTGCTATACCTGGAAAATATTACTAAAAAAAGATTTTTCAGAATAATAAATGCCGGTAAAAAATCTTATCAGGAATTTTTATCGGTTAAAGAAAAATATTATTCATTGAAAAATACACTTTTAAAATGAAAAATGAATCATACAATCCTAAATTTAAAAATATTATGCAAAAAAAAATGAACCGTATAATTTTTATTTTAGCAGCGTTATTCTTAACGCATACCATTTCCGCTCAATTTGGCGGGTGGGGACCTCAGAGCAGGATCGAAACGAAAACTATTCAGAGCAATGTATTGAACGCCGAACGTGACTACACCATTTTTCTGCCTAAAAGTTACGATACGGATGTAAATAAAAAATATCCGATTTTATACCTCTTTCATGGAATGGGAGGTATTAATACGAGTTGGTTCCATGATCAACATGCTAAAGATGTAGCTGATCAACTTATCGCGTCGGGAGAGGCATGTGAAATGATTATCGTGTCACCCAATGCTGGAGGAGATATTAACCAGGGAGCATGGAACGGCTATTTTGATATGTTCGGATGGAAATACGAAACGTTTTTCTTTACCGAGTTTCTGCCGCATATCGAAAGTATATATCGCGTTATTGGCGACAAACAACACCGTGCTATAGCTGGACTTTCGATGGGCGGCGGCGGAGCAACCTCTTACGCACAGCGTCACAGCGACAAATTTGTAGCAGCCTATGCCATGAGTGCGCTTATGGATATTCCAGGACAGGGTGCCGCTCAATCGCAGAGAGAGGACGAAAAAATGGCAATTCTCACAAAATCGGTACAAGACCACTCATGCGTCAAATATGTGACCGATGCCGACGAATCCCGTAAAGCGCAATTACGTAGTGTTAGATGGTTCGTAGATTGCGGAGATGACGATTTTCTGCTCGACCGCAACATCGAATTTACGCAAGCCATGCGTGTTGCGCAAATCCCGTGCGAATTTCGTGTTCGCGACGGCGGCCATACATCGGAGTACTGGCATTCAGCCTTATATATATGCTTGCCGTATGTAACACGTTGTTTTTATGTTCAATAGAATCGAAAGAAGATAATATGGCAGTTTTCTATTACTATATATTTAATTATAATAATTTATTTAATAAAAAATCAGTATGAATTTAAAAAGAGAGTTTTATGAATTTAAAAAGAGAGTTTAAAAGGAAAATCTTTATTTTCCAAATTTTCAAAACCTTGCGGAATTGCGCTTTAACGGTTATTTGCGGCTTTTTATTATTAGCCCTGCCGGTTAATTCCGCATACGCACAAACAAGAATCAGCGGTACGGTTACCGATGCGTCGGGTGAAGCGTTGATTGGCGTTAATGTAGTAGAAAGAGGAACTACAAACGGTACGGCAACCGATATTAACGGCGGCTTTATCCTAACTGTGGCTCCGAATGGTACAATTGACGCAACTTATATTGGTTATCTTCCAAGTTCGTTCAGGGTGGTCGCCGATAGAGTTGTGTACAATCTGGTATTGGAAGAAGATACCAAATCTTTAGAAGAAGTAGTCGTAATCGGTTACGGTGTGCAAAAGAAAAAACTGGTAACCGGAGCTACAGTACAGGTAAGCGGTGAAAATATCCAAAAAATGAGCACTACTAACACTTTTACTGCGTTGCAATCTCAAACTCCGGGTGTGAACATCATCCAAAGCAACGGTCAACCAGGGGCAGGTTATATCATTAATATCCGCGGCATCTCTACCAATGGAGAAGCAAGGCCTTTGTATATTATTGATGGAGTAACTGCGGGAAACGATGCCTTGAATCACATGAGTCCTGCAGATATCGAATCTATCGACATCTTAAAAGATGCTGCATCTTCTGCTATCTACGGTGCACGTGCTGCCAACGGCGTCGTTTTGATAACAACCAAACAAGGTAAAGCAGGCAAACCCAGAATTAGCTACGAAGGTTCGTTTGGTGTACAATACATGACCAAAAAACCCGACTTGCTTACTGCCAAGGAGTATATCTTGGTTCAAAACGAAAAACAGTTCAACATGACCGGAGCCAGTCAGTGGGTAGATTGGGAAAATCTTTTGCCTGCCGGAATGTATGATGATGTGATGAGCGGTAAATGGAAGGGTAGTGACTGGGTGAACGCTTTCTATAATAAAGGCGCCGCAGTTCACAACCACGCTTTCAATTTGACAGGCGGTAACGAATCTTCGAAATTCTCCATGGGATATTCGAATGCTAAACATGATGGTATCTTCGGAGAAGGACCTGCTCAATCAAATTACAATAGGAACTCTGTCCGCCTTAACAGCGATCATGTAATTTTCAAAGTAAACGGTTTTGATGCGATTAAAATCGGACAAACCTTGAACTATGTTTATTGGGAACGAAACGGTATAGCACAAGGGAATATGTATTATAACAATTTTACCCAAGTGTTGCGGGCCAATCCTTTGCTGCCTATTTATAATGAAGAAGGCAGTTATTACGACGGAAACAACAAATTGGAAGACAAATGGCTGTTGGATGGCACTACCGGCAATCCGATTGGAGTGGCTGCTAAAAGCTCAATGGGACTGAATCGAGAAAAGCAACATGCTTTGAATATGAGCGCTTTTCTGGAAATTCAACCCATTAAGAACTTAATATTCAGATCGCAATTCGGATACAGGATGAATGCAGGCGCTCGTCGTTCTTTCGACGAAATTGCTTATTGGCACGATGGACCAAATGGTAAACGAGACTATGAAAGTGCTGATCAAAGTACGTGGATGGGTTATAACTGGACATTGGATAACACTTTGACTTACATCCTTGCGAAAAACGACCACCACATTTCCTTACAGGCAGGACAAGGTATTGAAAAGTCGGGTTATGGAGAAAATGTAAGTTCAGGAGCCGATTACAGTAATTTTACCGGTCTGGGATGGGATTATGCATGGGTTGATAATTTTGTGCCCAAACAACTCGGTGACGTTAGAGCCGGTGGCTCTCCCTGGGGACAGGGCGCAATTTCTTCTTTCTTCGGACGCGCTATGTATAACTTCAAAGAAACCTATCTGCTTACGCTTATTATGCGTGCCGACGGTTCATCGAACTTTGCTCGTGGAAATCGCTGGGGATACTTCCCGTCAATTTCGGGAGGATGGGTTTTGAGCAATGAAGCCTTTATGGAAAGTCTGAAAGGTAAGATAGACTTTTTGAGATTATCTGCAAGTTGGGGACAAAACGGTAATCAGAGTATTAGTAGCTTCACATACATGACTCAATTTAGATTCGATGGGATGCCGCTTACCTATTACTTTGGAGACGGCGCCAAGCAAATTCCATATTCCGGAGCTGCAGCAAGACGCCTCCCGAACCCGGACATTACCTGGGAAACTCAACAAATGTTAGACTTGGGTCTTACTGCACGTTTCCTTAAAAGCCGCTTGGGTGTTGATTTTAATTACTTTGACGCTACCACCAAAGACTTGTTGCTTGAAATGCCCATCAGTGCTACTTGGGGATTCGGAAACCCAATGGTAAACGGAGCAACAATTAAAAGATCTGGATATGAATTATCGCTCAACTGGAATGATCGAGTCAAAGATTTTTCTTACGGTATTAACCTGAATGGAGCCTACAATCAAAGTAAAGTAACGCAGATTAATAATACAGAAGGTATTATACATGGCGACAATGATGTATTAAGCCAGTCAACAAGCGAATTCTACCGTTTACAGGTAGGGCATAGAACAGGTTTTTTCTACGGGTATAAATCAAATGGTGTTTTGCAAAACTGGAAAGAAGTAAATGAATATAACGCAGCTACAGGAGAAAATGCAGTACCTGGTGATGTTCGTTTTGTGGATGTCAACGGTGACGGTAAGATTGATGAAAACGACAAAACGGATATCGGCTGTGGCTGGCCTACATTCAGATCGGGTTTCTCTTTCAACGCATCCTACATGGGTTTCGATTTCATGGTTGTTGTATCCGGAGCATTCGGATTCGATATTGCCAAATCATACCGCAGTTTTTCCGATAATGAAACCGCTAACTACACTACCGATGTGTTCGAACGCTGGACTGGAGAAGGAACTTCCAACAAATGGCCCCGTCTGACAATAGGTAGTCACATCAACTACCAGCGCGTTTCCGACATCTTCCTTGAAAAAGGCGATTATGTGAAAATTCAGAACATCATTTTAGGTTACGACTTTAAACGATTATTCCCGAAAATGCCATTGGGACAAGCGCGTCTTTATGTTACCGGTCAAAACCTGCTCACTTTCACCGGATATTCGGGTATGGACCCGGAAATTGGTTTCGGAAATAGCAGATCTTGGGTAAGCGGTATTGATGTAGGAGCCTATCCTGCATCAAAGACCTTTTTGTGCGGCGTTCAATTAACATTTTAATACAGATAATATATGAAAAAGTTAATATATTTAATAACAATAGCACTTTTAGTTCCGGTTTTATCCGGTTGTGAAGATTTCTTAGACACTAAAAGTTTTACGACTAAAGATTCAAACTCTTTCCCCGTGAATGAAGAGGATGCTAATATGATGCTGAACGGGGTTTATGCTATGCTTAATGTATCACACGCCGAAGGGATAGACTCGTGGTTTATGACTGCAGAAATGGCAAGTGACGACCGTTTTGGCGGTGGTGGTAAAAACGACAGACCGGGACAGGCAATCGCTCACTTGATGACTACTGCTGCCGACCAGTTTAATCCTTTATGGAGAGATCACTACACGGGAATTTCCCGTGCAAACCAGGCAGTAGCTGCGCTGGAGATAATGGAAGACGGTCCTTTGAAAAATCAGAAAATAGGCGAAGCTAAATTCTTGCGTGCCTTTTGGTTCTTTGATTTAGTTCAATTATTCGGCGATATACCTCTTCCTTCTCAGGTGCCGGAAAGTGTGAAAGATGTAGAAATTCCTCCCGTACAGGCTGATGCCAAAACAGAAGTTTTTCTGGTCATTGCTACCGACTTATGGGATGCCTACACAACTATGCCAGCATATAAAGCAGGCGAATTGCTTTCCGGAACCGTTACCAAATGGGCTGCAGCAGCTCTATTAGCCCGTGTGTACCTGTTCTATACCGGTTTTTACGGAGAAACCTCTTTGCCGACGACGGAAGGCGCGGTAACAAGCGAACAGGTAATTGCAGCATTGGAAGACGTTATAAACAATTCGGGACACGATTTGCTTCCCGATTATCGCAGCCTTTGGCCCTATACCAATAAGGCTACCAAACCAGATTATCCGTTTGCCACAGATGCTCCGGATTGGGTAGAGGGCAGTGCCAACAAAGAAGTGATGTTCTCCATTAAGTTCAATCCCAATGCATCGGATTGGGGACCTTCCACTACGGTAGGTTATTCTAACTCTGTCGCCCTGTTCTTTGCACCCCGACAAGGCAACCGCGATATGACAACAATCTTCCCTATGGGCGGAGGCTGGGGAATGGGCACTGTAAACCCTAAATTGTGGGACGAATGGCCGGCATCAGACCCACGCCGAAAGGCCTCCATCTACAATCAAGCTGATGAAGCGATTAGTGCTTATATGTGGGGAGCAGACCAGCAAGTGGAAGAGACCGGATTTTGGCAAAAGAAAGTGGTTACCACAGCTGCTTACAGCCCCACCGGCGATTACTGGGCAACTTTCTGGCGTTCTCCCGACTACGGAAGTTTTGGCGCTAATAATATACAATTGGGAAACGGTTCCGACTTGATTCTTATCCGTTTTGCCGATGTGCTACTTATGCACTCCGAGCTTAAAAAAGACGCGGCAGGAATCAACCGCGTACGCGCCAGGGTAGGGTTAGCTCCTATTTCTTACAGCGACACCGCTTTGCGTGTGGAACGTCGTTACGAATTGGCTTTCGAAGGATTGCGTTGGGGTGATATACGCAGATGGGGCATAGCTGCAGATGCGTTAAATGCTATTTATGGAGCGCCAATAAGGAACGAGGGCATCGCTACTACCATGCAACCGATGGGGCCGGGAATGAAAGCTCGGTATGAGGCTACCAAAGGATTCTTTAATATACCTCAGACGCAAATAGATTTGGCTAATGGAACCCTTACGCAAAATGCAGGTTGGAGCGGAAACGATGCCAATTACATCGGTTACTAATTGATTTTTTACGAACTAAATAATAATTTGAAATATGAAAAACAGAATAGGAATATTTGTTATCATTATTATAGCTGAGATAGTTTTCATTTCGTGCGAACCGGTTGAAAACCGGCACGAAATGACAGGAAATGTTACTATGGAGGATATAGAAGGACTTGTTACAGTAACGCAAGAACTTCGTAATGGAAAAAAAAGCAACTTCTTTTCTTTCAACAGTGAAGGCTTAAAGGCTGCCACCGCGTTTAAGTATAGCTTGGGAACATCAACCGGAACAGGCACAAATGGACAATTTATACAATGTTTTTTGTTCCCCGGTCCGGCGGATATTGTTTTTACAGCTTTGAATCCTGACGGCACATCATTATCAAAAACATTTAATTTTACTATTGACGAAGCTTTCGACGTAGCGCCCCAGTGGGATCTTATCACCGCCTCAAGCTCAAAAACATGGGTTTTTGACGGAACAGGCGGAGATGGCGGAGTTTGGTGGGCTATGTCAGATCCGGGTGATCCGACAGGAATTTGGTGGAATGCCGGCGGTGACTGCTGTCCTCCTTCTGATGCAAACGGACGCATGGTATTTGAAGCCCAAGGTTTAGGTGTTACTGTTTATTCATCTCCTAATGATGCATCCCCCAAAAAGGGTACTTTTTCTTTCAATAGAGATTTTACAGAACTCACTTTTAAAGATGGAGCTAACGCTTTAGGATCAGAGTCTAATGCCGGAAATAATGGAATATTCAAAGTTGTTGAATTATCTAAAGATAAATTGCATTTGTTTGTTCCAAATGCTTCCGGAGGAACCGGTTGGGTATGGGTATTTAAACCCCAGTAATTGAATATTCAATAGATTTATTAGATTTATAGAAGAGGTTGTCGAGGTGATAGACTTGGCGACCTCTTTTTTTGAAGAAATATAATTAGTGTCTCTAAGAAAACATATAATAGATTAATTATCAGTGCGTAGTTAATAAAAGTCACTTTGAATAATTTGATAAAAAAGTTGTGTATTTGATAAAAAGGTTGTATATTTGCATCGTAATCAGCGTACAGGTAAAAAATTCAGGACGAAAAGTCAAAAACATTCAGGCTATGAGAAAAAGATTCGAGATTGAAACCGGGATAGGTCAAACGCCAATTAGCGAAATAGAGATTAATCCCAAAAGCAAAAATGCATTGGAGCAATTAGTTGCCGCATTAAAAGAGATTTATTGCAAAAAGGAATATAATGAGAAGATATTCAGCATAATGGAGCGTTATATGCCGAAGGCGTCAAATAACAATGGTCGTCCCGGCATGGATTTATGGAAAATTTTTGTATTGGGTCAGGTTCGCATGTGTTTAGGAACGAGTTATGAGATGTTGCATCACTTTGCCAACAACGACATATTACTTCGCAAGTTAATGGGTATCAGCGAGATATTCGGGAAAGCCCCTGTGGAATTTGAATACCAAAATATCTATGACAATGTACGCAAGTTAAGCGAGGAAATGTTAATAGAACTAAACGATGTGATTGTTGCGTTCGGTCACCGGGAGGTTTTCAAAAAAAAAGAAACCACAGCATTGCGCTTAAAAACAGATAGTTTTGTAGTAGAGAGCAATGTCCACTTTCCGACGGATTATAACCTGTTGTGGGATTGTGTCCGTAAATGTCTTGATACGGTAAATTATTTCCTGAAAAAGTATCCGGGCATACCTGGCTGGCGTAAGGTAAAAAACTGGCGTTCCGAGATTAAGAGTCTCATGCGCCAGGTAGGCCGTATCAGTGGCGGCGGCGGCAAAAACAAACAGGAGAAACTTCAAGAAGTGGCTTTAACATACATTGAAAAAAGTCGTTTGCTGGTTGAAAAACTTGAATTGGAAAAGAATAATTTCCCGCTTGGCGATTTGAAGGATTTAGCGCATCGTGTTGCTCTGGAAGAATATATTCGATTGTTAATCAAGCATATTGATTTGGTTGACAGGCGCATACTGAAAGGAGAAAAAATACCTCATGAAGAAAAGATGATGTCTATTTTTGAGGACTACACCGAATGGGTAGTCAAAGGCAAATTCCATCCGTCGGTAGAGTTAGGCAAGAAACTGTCCGTCACCTCCGACCAGTTTCATTTAATCGTTCACCATCGGGTGATGAGTGATGAACAGGATAAGGATATCGCGATTAAAGTCGCTGATGCCGTATTGTCCAAATATACAAATATCTATTCCATGAGTTTTGACAAGGGTCATTGGCGTCGTGAAAACAAGGAAGTGCTTGAACTGGAGATTCCTCTGGTAATTCTTCCCAAACTGGGCAAACGTACGGCAAAAGAAGAGGAACTCGAAAACAGCAGGAAATATAAAGTATTGAAAAACAAGCATTCTGCCATCGAATCTAATATTAATGAATTGGAGCATCGCGGTTTGGATCGTTGCCCTGACCGGAGTTATCTTCATTACAAGACCTATATTGCAATGGGAGTATGTGCTTACAATCTAAAGAAAATCGGCAAAAAGATTTTAGAAGAACGCCTCAAAGCGATTTTATCTCAAAAATTGCCTAAAGCGGCGTAGTATTTAAAATATAACATATTATAACTAATATTAACTATTAGGTGAAGAAACTGTGTCCTGTTTTGAAAAAAACGAGTAGTTTTCAACAGGTTTTCAACACATGTAAGGAAAATTGGCCCGAAAATCGGGAAATTATCAAAAAAGTCAACTCATTGTCAGGGTCGACCGAAAATCGACCGAAAATCAACTCCGAAAAAATGGGGGTTTTCTTAGAGACACTAAATATAAGAATTTGCAATAGATAATACGGTTAGTTAATAGTAAAATCTATAAAGTTCCAATTTTTTGGAAAGTCTTTGATATTGTCTCAATCTTCGTTTGTCTCTAATATCAATCAGGCGTTAATGACGGATGATTTGCAGCATCCCGTTAGGGATGCATCGCTTGGTAGAAGAATGCCGGTTCCCCATTCTTTGCATGCCGTCAGGTATGCAACCTTTGACGGGTCGCATACCTGCGGCATGCGAATGATTGTGGCAAATTGCTTTTCTACCGAGCGTAACATCCCTACGGGATGCGTATTGTTGGGCATTATTTTTATTTACCGGGCGATGCATCCCTAACAGGATGCGTATTGTTGGGCATTATTGTTATTTACCGGGCGATGAATACCTAACGGGATGCGTATGGTGGTGGCATTATTGCTTTCATTGGGGTCTCGCAATGACGGGATATTTTTTCGATTCATATTGGTCACATCAAACAGTGTCTGATTATAGCTTTTCACATCGAAAGTGTAATTTTATGAATAGCGGTTTGGTTTACTTATAAATATTCAAATGCTTGACAAGCATACCGGTGGTTTTCGTTTCAAGCGGCTCATTAAATTTCTCCGGCGGATAGTAAAACGCTTCACTGCGGCGTATGAACAGTATGCCATCTTCACCGGCAATGGAAACATCCGTAAATTCGATGGGGTATTTCCTGTTACCAATAATTCTTGCCTGCAGTGAAAGCATCGGAAAAACCGAAGAGGGCACATGGAAAAAATTATCCCTGACTTGTGAAAGGTAGTACTCAAGGCTCCCTGTCGGCGGTTCTTCCATTTGCTGAACCGTCATAAAAAACTTCATTTTAACGGTATCCATAACAGCAGACAGGTAGCTGCCGCACTGAGACCGGATGCTTAAACAATACATGCTGCTGTCATATTTTTCTTTCAGATAACTGCCGAACGGTCTCAGCCTGGATACCGGAAAGCCGCCTTCCATATAATTAACATGCGACCAGTGCTGGAATATCACGGTTTTTTCCGGCTTTATCAGGTTCATTAAGAAGTCAGTGTTTACAAACATGACGGAATCACGGGCGGTTTCCATTTTGAAGCCATCTTTTCTGCTGGATTTAATCATGCTGTCAAGCGTTGATATACAGTGTTTTATTATTGCAGCCTCCGTTTGTCCTACGGCTTCTTCCAGTAAATGATATGAATCCGAAAAGGTGGTAAGGGCGTCTGTATAATTGCCGGTGAATAAGGCGCCGTATATGTTCCTGTATAGCTGTATAACGGCAGGACTGTCTTTGATTTTATTGACGTTATACAGGTAATCGCACAAATAGATACATTCAATTGACGAATGACTGTAATCGGCGCCCAGGAACCATACTTTTTCTGCTGCATCCCTGTTATATTCCCTTAACCACAGACAAAATTCCTTCAACGAATTTAACGAGATGAAATCCATGTTAAATGACGTAAGCAGGCTGTCAAGGCTGAAGGATTCATCGCCCTGTACAAAACGGTTGAACGACAGCATCATTTCCAGTGACAATTCAGTCAATACTAAGCGGCAGCCGTTATGTTCTATCTGTCGCCTGATAAGCTGATAGGCTATTTCACTCATGGTCTCGGCGCCGTGAGCCGTTTCACCTATTGCTACAATCTTTTTGGCACCCAGTTCGGATATCTGATCAAAACGGGTTATATCGGTCGGGGACAGTTTCGTCAGGCTGTTCCTGTTTATCGTAAAATACTGTCCCGTTTCTTCCGGGATTTCCTGGCTATAAATTTTTACAGGGTTCATACACAATGAAAACAGGAACACTGAATAGAAAAATAAGAATTTAGTTATGACCATACGCTGGATTCCGTTTAATAACCATATATGCTGTTTTTTCCATTGATTTGACAATCCCTTTTTCAACGGTTATTCTGTAAAAAGGCTCGCAGTCGTAATTAAATGACGGTGACAGGCCGTCATCCTGTGCGGGAGGTCTTTTAAAATACAGCGTTCCGCTATACCATTCGGCAGGGATGGCATTCTGTTTTAATGCCGGTACATGCCGGAACTTCTTCCCCGTCAGTTCCTCAACAGCCTGCAGGCGATTGGGACGTACCCGGTTCAGGTATTCTATCCGTGCGTTTTCCTGCTTTTCGTCTGAACAGGCTGTTTTTTCCAGGTCAAACCCTATATCCTGGATATACAGCCTTTCGCCGGCGATCGCCAGACGGGTTATGTAGTTTTTTTCACGGGAATGGAAACCGCCTTCTTCCGGCACGGCATTCGGATAGATATCCCTGTATTTTTCAAAAAAAGACAGCGGCGATTCGCTAACCGTAAATATCGAATCGTTCCACCGTATTTCATCCGTTGAGAACGATTGAAATGTATGGTGAATGACCTGATCGTCGTCAAGTGACAGCTTTTCCTCCATGAGCTCCAGGCAGGGAGCCTTTTTATATCCGGACTTCAGCAATTTTTCATATTTACCGGGATTTTTACTTATTTCATTATTGTCAATGTAATACGTCATCTCCGTTTGCGAGTCATCCATATATCTCAAGCGTCCGTCTGTAAAAAAAAGTAATGTTGGCTTTTCCATCAGGTACCTGCAATCGCAGTAAGTTTCGTGAGGCCCGGGTTGGCGTTTTACATAAATAAAGCCTGTAAACCACCAGGCTTCCATGACTCCTTCCGGATACTGATCGGCAGAAGAAATACCGAGATATTTTACAAACTTGTGGCGGACAGTGAGTTCTTCGATGATTCTAAACCTGTCGGGGTAATTTTCAGCTCCATCAAGAATTTCCACATCATACAAATAGAGAACACCTTTCCTGAGAAGCCATTTGGCTTGATAGTTCTTGTCCAACTCAACCGGCGCCTCGGATATGTATGTATCGGCAGTAAGTCTGCCAAAGACATTTCTATAATCTGCAAAATAGGATAACGGCGACTGACTGCACATATATTCGACACTATCCCACAGCAATACATCAATCGTCTGACCGTGAAAATCAGTACTTATCGCCTGTTTCTGGGCGGCCAGGCCGAATGATACCGACAGGCATAGTAAAATAACCGCCAACCCGTCAACCGCTGATCGCTTTGATTTGAACTGTTTCATTGTTTTAAAATTCAGGTTTCCCGTTTATGTTTAATAACCATAAAGGTTGTTTTTTCCATTGATCTGATTATTCCTTTTTCAACGGTTATCTTGTAAAAAGGCTCGCAGTTGTATTTTTGTACCAGAGACCTGTCGGATGTCGGAGTGCTGTATTCCTCCACTGAAGGAGGTCTTTTAAAATACAGCGTTCCGCTATACCATTCCGCAAAGACGGCTTTCTGTTTTAATGCCGGTACTTTCCGGAACTTCTTCCCCGTCAATCTCTCAATGGCCTGTAAGCGATCGGGAAGTACACGGCTTAAGTATTCAATCCGATTGTTTTCGCTTCTCTCGTCCAAATATCCTCCTGTTTCCAGGCTAAACCCTATGTCATATATGTACAGCTTTTCGCCGGCTATCGTCAGCCGGGTGATGTAGTTTTTTTCCTCCGAATAAAAACCGCTCTCACTCGGCCTGGGATACGGATAAACATCCCTGTATTTTTCAAAAAAAGACAGCGGCGATTCGCTAACCGTAAATATCGAATCGTTCCATCGTATTTCATCAGTTGAGAACGAAGTATAGTAATGATATAATTTATAATCCTCATCAAGTGATAGCTTTTCCTCTAAAATTCCCCGACAGGGATTCACTTTAAAATAAGCTCCATGAAAGTATTTCAGATTTTTTCTGTATTTTTGGGGATTGTTCTCTTTTTCATTATCGTCAACGTAGTATAAACTAACCAATGAATTATCCATCATATATTTCAAATATCCGTTTATAAAGAAAAGTACTTTGAAACTTTCCTCCTGATACATACAATCGCAATACGTTTCGCCGGGATCGGGTTGTCGTTTCACAAAAATGAAACCGGTAAACCACCCGGCAGCCATATATCGTTCGCAGTATTTTTTAAGATCACCCGATGGCTCCTTAAAACTGCGTCCGGTAAGCGCTTCAATGTTCTTATATCTGTCGGGATACCTGTCTGCTCCTTCAAGAATTTCTATATCATGCAAATAGAGGACGCTGTCCTTAATAAACCATTTGGCCTGATAATTCTTGTCTAACTCAAGCGGCGCTTCGGGTATGTAAGTGTCTGTTGTCAGACTGCCAAATATATCCCTGTAACTGTCAAAGTGTGAAAGCGGCGATTGACTGCTCATATATTCGACATTATCCCAGTGTATTACATCAATCGTCTGACCGTAAAATCCATTAGTACCTATAACTTGTGTCTGGGCAACCAAACTGAATGATACGAACAGATATAGAAAAAAAAATGCTATTCCGTCAACCGTCAACCGTTTTGATATGAACTGTTCCATTGTTTTAAAAATTAAAAGGTTCTGCATGATTGCTATTTTGGGTGCAAAGGTAACGATTCTTATTTATAAAACAAATAAATATTCGTCCCAGTTTAAAATTTCATCTGTTGCGGAACGACGAATTATTAATCTATAACCATTTAGATTGCTTCGTACCTACCAATGACGAAATCAGATAACCGGTTGAATTGCATGGGTAATCAAAATTCAAATGTTGGCTGGAAAATCCCGTTAGGGATGATATATCGGTTTATCACAACTTTTTTAATATCACACCTTTTATCATAACTAATTGATATAATATTTATTAGAAAAAAAAAGTTGTGAT
>Ga0099364_10008926_pt1 | contig 14012 bp, 12 predicted proteins | sample TergutTh196P3_FD_73070 | JGI IMG/M metagenome (GOLD analysis project Ga0099364, IMG submission 73070) | Microcerotermes parvus P3 segment gut microbial communities from Pointe-Noire, Republic of the Congo - Th196 P3 | ecosystem: Host-associated > Arthropoda: Insects > Digestive system > Gut ...
TTACCTGGGAAGATACACGCTATTAAAGCCTCGCCACGTATTCTTGCTTCGGCGGTTTATACTCGTTTTGCCTTTTCCTCCGCTCCGCTTTTGGAAAAACTTGCGCTTTTTTACACGAAAGAGAACGAATGCCGCAAGGTAAAACTTAAGGAAGCACCAGACGGAAACCGAGGTCAGATAAGGAAGTCGAGGGGCCACCATAAACGACCCGGGACGATACGCGGCAGTTCTCGGCGCTGTTGGACCAACTGCCGCCACGGGCAACGCGGTTATAGCCTTGAATGTCCGAACACCATTCCCTCACATTCCCGCTCATATCATGTATGCCAAGTTCGTTTGCTTGCTTTGTTCCTACCTGATGTGAGCGTCCGCTGCTGTTACCAGTATACCATGCTACATCATCAACATTATTGCTTCCGCTATATTCAAATCCCTGACTTCTGTTGCCGCCACGCGCTGCATATTCCCATTGTGCCGATGTTGGCAAACTGTAGTTTTTGCCGGTGATTGCGTTAAGTTTTCTTAAAAACTCCTGCACATCGTTCAAAGTAACCCTTACTACGGGATAGTTGTCGCCACCTCTAGAATTATCGCCCATTACCGCCTGCCACAGTCCCTGCGTTACCTCGTATTTGCCTATGTTGAAATCGCGTATTGTGCCGTTGCCCTGCACGAATACCATTTCTATATTGTTCAAAAAAGGCGCTAATCTTCCTTTTTCAGCATCTGCTGCTGCTTCTTGTGCTGCCTCTGCTGCCATTCTTTCTGCTTCTTTTGCTGCTACTGTTTTTCCGGTAGTTACCAATCTAACAATTCCATTTCTTGTACCGTCCGAAGTCATGTATGTACCGCTTCGTAGTCCCAATCTGCTGCTGTTTGCTCTCATTAGCGCTAATTCTTCTACTGTAGGTATGCGCCAGTCGTTATATCCGTGATGTGCGTTTCTGTTAATTGTAGCAATTACGTTTGACGGCGCCGAGGGGAACTCGCCAAGGTCTTCCGGAAATACGTGCAGGTGGTCAAACAGTGTGACTACCGAAGTTGGGGTTGTTTGCGCCGGGGTTGTTGCGCCTCCGGTGGCTGCCGGCGTGTTTATTTTTGCCATCAGCCTTGTTGCGAGGTTTCGCATCAGTTCTCTGTACGAGCTTCCTCTTGCCCACTGTGCGCCTTCGGTGGCTTCTACGGCTCCCGTTTGCACGTCTACCACGCGAACATCCACGTTATACTGTCCGCTGACGATGTTTACATCGCCTATCACCATTTTATGAAGGTTCAGAATTTGCCCTACTCTGACCATCTGCTGTTGTGTCAGCGCTGTGCTGAAATCCCTGCTCGCTGATTACCCTGTTTATCTGGGTGCGCTCTACAAGGGTAAACTTTTGCGGATTAATGAAATAGGTGCCAAAAATGGCTGCTATTCCGTCCACGTCGCCCTGTCCCACGCCTGTGCCAGCCTTAAAATCAAACACAGCAATCTGCATTTGCGCATTTGCCGCGCCTGCCGTCAAAATCACCGCCGCAATGGCAACTATCGCGGTCTTGCCCATCCTTTGGGCTAACAATCTATATTTCTGATACATATCCAATATCTAAAAATTTTATTTGTACAACTTTTTATTGATTAATCAAGCCGCAAAAATACAAAAAAAAGCAAAACAAAAAAAATTTTTGTTGCGAATTGCTTCGTCTTGTAGGCAGGCTTCACTGTACGTTATTCACGTTAATCTTGTATTACTTGAAAAATACACTCTTTTAGTACTTTTTCCTTGCTGTCAATATAATCTTTGAACGCGGCAAAACCACGAGCAACAGGTTTTACATTCGGATTTGGGTCTTCCTCTGCGAAGGGAGCAACATCATACATGACCTGCAATTTCGCATCATTCTTCTTAACGTAGTCACGCGCTTCTTGCGCTGTCATTCTAACTATTGCCATTTCGTCTTATATTAAAAAATTAAATTCAAAAACAATTTGCAAAAGTAACATTTTTTTTCGAGATACAATCAAAATATTTTTTTTGTTGCGAATTTTGTAAATTTTTATAAAACTATACATTTAATATATGTACTACCCAAAAACACACCACATTTTTTCACCTGCAAAATTTTTTTTCAAAAAATATCACTTTTTTTTCAAAAAAATGTAACCTTTTTATATTTGTATCGTATACACTATTAAAATCAATATTATTTTAATAACAATTTTAAATTTAAGTAAAATGAAAAGTAGAATTTTTTCGGGTCTGATAATAATGACCCTCATGACAGCAAGTTGCTCGACAGATGAAGTGAGCGACATCAACACTCGAGATGCAAGTAGCATCGGTTTCGAGTTAAGCACCGGCAAGACCCGTGCTGACGTAGCCAACCTCGGTACGCTGCAAGGCGACGACACAGGTTTCGGAGTATACGCCACAAATGGCGCATCAGCGGCTACATTCATCGACAACAAAGCCTACAAATACGAAGGCGGCGCATGGAAATGGGCAGAACTAAATATGCTCTGGCCCACAAAGGAAACAGGTTTTCCGGTTAATTTCTATGCTTTCTATCCGAAATCAGGCGTAGCGATATCGCGCACATTGACTGCTGATTACACAGTAGTAGAAACGCCCGAAGAGCAGGTAGATTATTTGGCTGCAAACCACGTCGGAGTAGCGTCGAAGCCTATTTCGGGCGACGTATTGCTCGCATTCAGGCACATATTGTCGAAAATTGACTTCAAAGTGGTTACCGGAAACAAAGTAACCGTCGAAATACAGTCAGTTGCAATTAGAAACGTAGGCAACGCAGGTACGTTCAGTTTCGTAAACCTTGTATGGACAACCGCTCCGTATGTTTGGAACTCGGATTTTGCCTACATGAAAGCGCCGGTAAAAGCGGCTAACAAGTTCGTTGGTCAAACCGCCGCTAAAGACGTGACAGGCTCGGCAGGCTCGCTGATGCTCATGCCCCAAAACCTGTCGGGACGCGGATGGGATAAAACTTTACCCGGTCTCAATTCGCTCTCATACATTGAAGTAGTGTATCGAGTGTACGAAACTGAAACCGGAAAAGATATCGTCGGGTTTACCGATGCTACCGACCATCCGGAGTATGACGGAAGCGACGTTACCGGTCCGCTCTTCGTAAAAGTTGGCTATCCGTTGCCCACAAACTGGCAAATGGGCAAAGCCTACGCCTACACAATCCACATTGGCGACGGCTCGTCGGGAGGAAACCTCATTGAAGGAACCTTCATTGACGAAAACGGTAATGGAACAGGTTTGATTGTGGTATATCCCGAAACAGGCGAACCTATTGACCCGCCAGACCCAATATTCCCCGAAAACGACGTAATAGGATTTGTTGTAAGCGTGGAAAACTGGGGTATTCAAGAAGAAAACCCGTTAGAATAGTTGAAAGTTGAAAGTTGAAAGTTGAAAATTAATGACAACGTAGAGACGGGGCGTGCCCCGTCTGGCGAACCACCGCGACACGCCCCACGTCTCTATTAAATAGTTGAAAGTTGAAAGTTGAAAGTTGAAAATTAGTAATAGTAAATCGAAAATCAAAAATCAAAAATAGTAGTAGTAACAATTTAAAATTTAAAAAAGATGAAAACGATAATAAGAAATATCACAATTAAGACGCAATATATTGCGCTCCTGATAATTATAATACTTGCCATTTTGAACGGCTGTCAGGAAAATTTTGTAGACGAGCGCGACCATGACGCTCCCTACGACGAAGCCAACCCCGTATCGTTCACTACGCAGTTGAACGTAGCCACGCGCGGAACGCCGATAAACAGCGTAGAAGAGATGACCTCGATGGGAGTGTTTTCGGCGGCGACGGGCGCTTCAAAATGGAACGCGCAAAGCGTGCCCGAAAAGATGTATAACGTTCGTTTGAACAACGAAAACGGCGCGTGGAAATACATCGGCAAGGAGGTCTACTGGGAAGCCGAAGACATTTCCGACAATTATACCTTCTTTGCGTACTCGCCTTACGCAGAGGCTGATAACGGCATCGAAATAACAAGTTCGGAAACAGACGCCGGAATACCGCGTTTGACCTACACCGTGCCTGTAGACGTCGCCAAGCAGCCCGACCTGATGGTAGCAGCGCCCAGATATGACATGAAACCGATGGGAAACGTGCCGCTGCACATGAAACATGCGCTTACGAGCATCGGTTTTAAAATTGCGGGAAGCAAAATGGAAAAAGTCACAGGTATAAGTATATCAGGGGTTTCCATTTCGGGCGAGTTGTCGATTGACGGAAACGATATTTCGTGGTCGAACCTTGCAGCGCCCGTAGACGTGGACTTTTCGGCTTCGCTAAATTTCGACGAAGGTAAAAATTATTACACCGTTAGCGAGCGCATGAGCGATAATCTGATGGCGGCTGACGGATATCTGATGATGATACCTCAAACGCTTGAAAATGACGCGAAAGTGAAAATTACTTTTGAGGATAAAGCCACAAAAGAAATCAACCTAAATTCGCGCCAATGGGTTGCCGGAAGCCAGATAAGTTACAATATCACTTTGACGACGCCGGGAACTATTCTCCTCACGCCCGACATCATGGTATTGTCGCCCGAGAAGCACACGCCCGCCGTACAAACATTGACCGTTATCAGTCAAGACGGAAAAGGAGTGAACGATGACAAACAATGGACGCTTTCCGTAAAATCGGAAACTACTCCGGGCTGGTTTAAGTTTTCGCTCGACGAAAATGTTGCGAACGCATCGCAAACTATTTCCGGCGAAGGAACGCAAACCATATATATTTTCGTGGAGCCAAACACTTTGAGCAGCGACCAGAACGCGACGCTGGCATTGATTTACGACGGCGATGAAGTTGCCGAAACGAACATCATGCAGAGCAATGTGCCGCCGGCTATCACTCCTATCGACAATCGGTCGTCAATAGTAGGCGCATTTTGGAGGCACAACCAGACGGGCGAACGTATCGTACAGGTGAACGTGGGCGGAAATAGCGGCGCATGGGCGGCAATGGTAACTTTTTACGATGATAATTGGGACGCTGCCAACGGCGACGGAGTTTTGCTTGCAACAAACGGCTCGTTAGACCCGGCGCTCGGTACAGACAACCCGGGCGACGCCGAAAATTACCAGATGACAGGGTTTAACTATACAAGTTCGATTAGCGGAACTGTGGCGACTAATGAAGAAATTACTTTCCGCATTGGCTTGCAACAAAAGTTCACTTCGAAATATTCAAACACCCCTGATTATAAAAGCACTTTCCCCGCTCGATACGCTGTTATTGAACTGTGGTATAACGACCATAAAAAAATGCAGAAAATTTATTTGCGTCAGGGCGAAGGCGATGATTACGTGATGGACAAAAGCCGACACAATTCCGTAAGATTTTCGCCATTCAACCTTACCGTTGATAATCCGAACGGACAGGTAAACAGTTCCAATCCGACAAGATTTACTCAATATCCAAGTCAGATAGGTGCTTTTTTCCAGTGGTCGAGCAAGGATACGTATCTTAACTGGGCGTGGGACAGTTATTCTAAAAACTTAAACCATGCGTGGCCCGGTTCTGTCGGTCTCCTCGAATTTAACGGAGCCGTTCACGAGGTAAGCCCTGCGGGATACAGGCGTCCACACGATGATGGCAGCGCTAACTCGGAAACAAGACAATCGTTATGGTTGAAAACCGCGGATATCCCCAAAGAAAACGGCAGTTTGGATAACTACGTTTACGGATATTATGCAGACGGGTTTTATGACCGCCGTCCTGCCGACAGGTCCGGTTTAAAAAGCAATGGAGTTGTAGCCCAGAACACGCCTGAAGAAGCATACGGAGGCGGGTTGTTCTTCAACCCAACCACCAATGCAAGCCTTTTCTTCCCCGTCGGAGGTCTTCGCGACGGCATCAAAGGAACGGTCGAAAACAAAGGCGTTTTCGGATACTATAATTTAGCAGGCGTGGATTATTACAAAAATTCATTGGGTATTGCTTTGAAAGACCATGGATTTTCGTCGATAACCGAAATTTCGAGAGGACAAGGAAGTAACATACGTAGCGTAAGGAAGTAGTTATCAGTTTTCAGTTTTCAGTTATCAGTTATCAGTTTTCAGTTTTCAGTTATCAGTTTTCAGTAATTAGTAATCAAGAAAAAAAATAAAACAATGAATTGGGCTAAACATATCATTAAAAGAGCAATCGAAAATCGAAAATCAAAAATCAAAAATTGCTTGTTATATCTTTTTGGCATCCTACTTTTTGGGTGCCAAAAAGAGCCCGATTTTATTTCTGTAAGCGTTAGCCGCACTGTGTTAGTTTATCTTGGCGTGGACAATAATTTGCGTCATGAGGCTTCACAAAAAATCAGGCATTTAAAAAACGCGTGGAATAAAGATATAGATGGCAACCTGTTAATTTATTCCGACACAGGCGAACAGCCCTTTCTAGTTCATATCTACTACTCGCCGCAACGAGGCGTCGTAACCGATACCATAAAAAAATACGCCGTCGAAAATTCAGCATCGCCTGAAACATTTTCGCGCGTTATGCGTACGGTTAGGGCGTTTCGCCCTGCGGTATCCTACGGGTTGGTAGTACTTTCGCACGCAACTGGATGGTTGCCGGCGGAAATGTCTGCCCCCGAAATCGGTTTAAAATCTATAATAATTGACACATCAACCGACGAGCCCGAAAACTACATGGATATATCCGCTTTTGCAGAAGCCATACCATACAGGTTGGACTTTATCATTTTCGACGCCTGTTGGATGGCTTCGGTAGAGGTGGCATACGAACTCAAAGACAAGGCAGACTATATAGTAGCCTCGTCAGCCGAAGTTCTCGAACCCGGATTTGACTACGCATCAATGATGCAGCATCTTTTCAAACCAAAACCCGACCTAACGGCTGTAGCCCGCGATTATTACGAATACCACAATAACCAAAGAGGTATGTACCGCTCGGCGACCGTAAGCGTTGTGAAAACGAAGAAGTTAGAGGAGTTGAAGGAGTTAAAGAACGCACGTCATTGCGGGCTTGACCCGCAATCCCCTGATGCCCTCCAGTCATTCGGGCACGGCAATCAAAAAATATTCTTCGACCTTGGCGATTACCTTCAAAACATCTTACCCGACGAAAATGACAAAATACAGGCAGCCCTTGCTCAATGCGTAGTGTACAAGGCTTCTACGCCATCCTACTATTCATCGGCAACGGGCAATCTGGAAGAGATACGCGCCTTCAGCGGATTAACTGTCTACATTCCGCAGGAGGCATACCCTGAAGCAAATCGTGCATACGAAAAATTAAAGTGGGCAAAAAAATAAAAAAATTTTGTGTTTAAATAAAATTGTTGTAATTTTGTATTAAAATCAAATTAGTTTTTTAATCATTAATATATTTAGAAATCATGGAAGTCGATATAAAATCAGTACACAATCACTTAAAGGCGTATGGAATAAGACCTTTGACCAATGTGGTTGCAATCATGAAGTATCTGTTGGAAAATTTTAATCATCCGACTATAGAGCAGATTTACAATGATTTGCTCCCTACGATGCCAACCCTGTCGAAAACCACCGTCTACAAGACGCTGAAGTTGTTTTGCGACAAGAAGGCGGTAACTGCCTTGTACATAGACGATAAGAACGTCAGGTTCGAGTCGCACACCAACGTACATGCTCATTTCAGATGCAAGAATTGCGGCGTTATACACGATATTCCGTTAGAAGCAGGCGACATTCCGCCCTTCAGAGGTCCGGACGACCTGATACCGGAGGATAGTCATGTGTATTTTATGGGGAAATGTAAGGGGTGTGGGTGATGAGCTATTGAGCATATACCTCAAAATACCATGCCAGTGTAACCCCAGCCGGAACGTCAGTCTTGTCTTCTTCTCCGTTGCGATAATACCAGTTCCAGCCTGTTTTGAAATCCAAATGGAATACCGAGCCTACGTAGTTACCACTTTCAAATCTGCCTGTAATTAAAACATCGGCATCGGCATAACCAAGGTAACCTCCCACAGTACCTGTCGAATTTCTGTAAAAAAACTCTCCAATGTGATCGCCGGCTTCATTAAATCCGTCAAAACGAACCATATCCGGTCCCTCTATAATTCTTGCGCTCTTGTTATTGACAGTATATCCATACTCTTCATTAAAAACGGAACCTGCCTCGAGCAGGTACTTGAGGTCTAAAGTTGGCGGCAAAGTGATTGTAAACTTTCCGGCAGCCAAATTAGCGCTTGCAATTTCGACGTATTCGGACTCATCATCCCTGTCATATACCATCAGTTTTGCAACTGTTACTCCTGCGGGAAGGTTAGCCACCTCTATTTCAACGGTTTGATGGTGCGTCGTTTCCGGAGTATCATCGCCGCACGAAACGGCAAAAGTCATCACTGCGAAGCAGACAACTATCGTTGCCATATTCTTCAAAACTAATCTAAAATTTTTCATTTTTACTTATTATTACGTTTAATATTATATTTAAGTATTAACACAAAAACCGTGCCAAACTTTCGAAAATATTTTTTTTTTTCATTTTTTTTACTGAAATATTTTTGTACCTTTGCCGCCGTGTTGAATGTAAAAATATAATAAGTTAATGAGCATAGACTTGGTAGAACTGTCAAAACGCGAAAGCGAACGCGTTGAATGGAAGGAAAGCGTAGCAAACATTGATGATGTTATCAAAACAGCTGTGGCATTTGCCAATGATTTTTCCAATCTTGGCGGCGGATACATCGTATGTGGCGCAAAAGAGACAAGTGATGAATACGGATTTCAAAAATTGCTAACCGTTGGACTGTTCTCCTCGCGGTTGAAAGAAATAGAAGGAAAAGTCTTGTCTGATTTGCGAGAAAAGGTATTTCCTCCGATTGTTCCCGTTACCGAAGAAATTGAAATTGACCCGGCACACAGGATACTTGTTTTTATTATTGCTTCTACAGCACAAGTACATACTTACAGAGCCGACGGTAAGGACGCTTCTACATGCTACGTGCGTATCGGCAGAGAAACACGGGAAGCAAAAAATGGTATTCACAGAGAATTGCTGGTGAAGAAAAATCTTGCAGAAGCGTGGGACAAGCGAATGTGTAGCAACGCTACTATTGCCGATATCGACCTGATTGTGTTAAGACAATATTTGCAGGAAATGAACCTTTGGGACAACAGGAAAGCTATTGATGAATATTTTTCTGACATCGGAAAAATTGCGGATTTTATACCTCCGCTTGCTGCGAAAGAACAATTAACCAATATTTTACGTCCTCGAAATTTCACGTTGCTTATTTTTGGTAGTGATATTTTAAAGTTTTTCAACGAATGTTACATTATTTTGTCAATATATCCCGGAAAAGACCGTAGCGAGCCAACAGCCGAAAGACATGAAATAACCGGAAATATAATAAACCAGGCGCGCAAATGCCTCGATTTGTTGAACACAAAGGCATACACCGTGTTTGACAAGACAAATGCAAAACCAAACCGGCAAAAATATCCCGCAAGGGCTTTGCAGGAAGCCATCGTGAACGCTATTGTACACAGGGACTACGAAATTCAGCAGCCGGTGAGAATAACAGTTTTTTCAGACAGAATAGAATTTTATTCACCCGGACAATTGCCGAGAGCGATAGACGAAGAGAGCCTTAAAGCCGGAAAAGCAACACCTTTTTGGCGAAACCAGTCGTTAGCATATTTTTTCAATAAATTCCAATTAGCGCAAGCAGAAGGACAGGGAATACCAACAATTCTTCGCGCTATGAGGGAAGAAGAATGCCCAGAACCAGTATTCGAAAACGGAACAGAAAGTTTCAAATGTATTCTTTACGAGTAGAATAGGGGGAGATACACGGATTTGATGGATTACCTTCGGTGAGACCACTGCGTTAAGTTGAGCAGCGCACAAAATTCTCACCAACGAAAAAATATTTGCAATATCAAATAATAGCATTATCTTTGCGCAGTGAAAATTTTTGAATAACGAATGACTAAAATACGGCAATTATACAAAGAATGGCAGACGTTGCAACCTCTGAATGAGAAATTGGAACGAGATATAAATCAACAGTTTATGATTGATTTTAACTACAATTCCAACCATTTGGAAGGCAATACTCTTACTTATGGACAAACAAAATTGCTGTTGCTTTTTGGCGATACTATGGGCAATGCCAGCATTCAGGATTACGAAGAAATGAAAGCGCACAACGTTGGTTTGGAAATGATAAAGAGCGAGGCAAGGGACAAGGACAGAACGCTGTCCGAACAATTTATCCGGATGTTAAATCAAACTATTTTGGTTAGAGATTTCTACAAAACAAGTCGTGACGGCGATTTTCGTTACAAAATAAATGTGGGCGTGTATAAAACCCGTCCTAATTCAGTCATCACGCCAACAGGCGAAATTTTTGATTATGCCTCGCCGGAAGAAACGCCCTCATTTATGGGCGATTTGGTTGAATGGTATCGCAACGAAGAGCAGCGGGGAAAACTGAAAGTGGAAGAACTTGCTGCGATGTTTCATTATCGTTACATTCGAATTCATCCCTTTGAAGACGGCAACGGAAGAATTGCGCGACTGCTTGTAAATTACATTCTTTTGCGGCATAATTACCCAATGCTTGTTATTCGTAGCGATGACCGTGATAATTATCTTAAAGTTCTGCGTCAGTGCGATTTGCTAACGGGAAAAATCACATCCAACGGCGTTCACGCCACACTGCAACAAACGAAACCACTTGTTGATTACATTTCTGCCGTTCTGGAAAACAAACTTACGGCGCTCATCCAACTTGCCAAAGGCGAAATATCTGAATTTATTGAGGCAACAGATGACGAAAAAAGTGGTCAGAAAAAAGTGGTCAGAAAAAGTGGTCAGAAAAAGTGGTCAGAAGTTTTAGAGTTGATAACAGAAAATCCAAAAATTACACGAAATGAACTTTCCGAAAAATTAGGAATAAATCCGTCTGCTATTCAACGACACATACAAAGACTTAAAAAAGAAGGCATAATAGAGCGAATAGGAGGCGACAAGGGAGGATATTGGAAAATATTTTGAAATGATTTTCCAAAAAAAAGTTTTTTTCTTGCAGTTTCCAAAAAAAACATTATCTTTGCACCATGAAAGATGTGGTAGACACTTCATGTTTTTCGAGCGGCAAGCGGCTTGAAATGAGGGAGTTCGATGGCTTGAGGGGCTGGGTTAAACTCGCGGTGCAAACTGTTGATAGTTATAGGTATGGGGCAGTTAAAATCATGAAATTTAATTTATTACTTTCATTTTTTTTGTTGTGTTCGGCAAATTTGCTTTGGGCGCAATTTCCCGAAATAAAAACTGATTTAGACAGGCAAATAAAGTCTTTTCTTGAAGAAAATGTAGAAAATTGGCGAGGTAGCGTTCCCATGTCGGACGGTAGAGTTTTGTATGATATTATTATCGAAAATAATTACAAGTCGGCAGTAGATATAGGCACTTCAAACGGACACTCGGCTATCTGGATTGCTTGGGCGTTGAGTAAAACAGGCGGCAAGTTGATAACTATTGAAATTGACCCAATTATGCATCTTCAGGCAGTAGAGAATTTTCAAAAGTCGGGATTAGCCGACTACATTGACGCCCGTCTTGGCAGCGCCTACGTATTACTTCCCGCACTCGATGGCAAATACGATTTTGTGTTCAACGATGCCAATTCAAGCGGATATAAAAAATATTTTATGATTATGGACCCCAAAATTGTTGTAGGCGGATGTTTTACAGCACACGAAATTGAAAAAACTTTCTTGAGGCGCGTTATTGTTTACGGCATTACTTCAGATACACGCTACATGAATGCTTTTGTTAGACATGTAAAAGGCTTAAAAAATTATAAAACTACATTTAATACTGACGGCAATGGAATTTCGATTAGTTATAAAACCAAAGAAAGCGCAACGACAAATGCCCGTGACCCATTCGCTACGTACACGTTTCCCTTGTTATCCATAACAGAGTTGGAGGCAAAAACTACCAGCGGCACGATAATCATGACCGGTAATGCAAATGAAAGAACCACCGTAGAGATATTCGTTGCGAGTAACAATCGAATGAATGATAACAGTATAAAACAAATGCTAAATGAGTACTATGACATTGATGTTCGTGTTGCCGATGGAAAATTGTTTGCAGTTGTTGAGCAAAAAAGGCAACTACGCAGACGGCAGGAATTGATTATTTCCCTTGTCATCAACGCCCCCATGAATGTATCAGGTATAGTGGAAAGTAGAAGCGGAAGTATTCAAATCAGCGAAACTTCAGGCGATTTACGTTTGAATACTGGCAGCTGGTTGACAATTTTCCGCGCGTCAGGAAATATTACCGGAAATACCGGCTATGGAAGAATTATAATCAACGAAGCTTACGGTGATTTTCGCATTAATACAGTTAGAGCAAACATTACAGCAAATAATTTCACAGGAACTCTGAATCTAAGGTCTGGAGGCGGAAATATCTCAATGACAGACATTTCGGGAAGTGTCAATTTAACTTTACTTGTCGGCAGAGGATACAATCTGAATGTTGAGGCAGATATGATAGAAACATCCGGTATAAGCGGTTTTCAGGGTGAAATGGACAGTAAAACCATGACCGGCGTAATTAACAACGGCGGCGCTAAAATAGACATTAGCAGACCTCAACGAGTAAATCTGTCGTTTGAATAAATTGTGATGGGAAATATGCATTTTGTTCATAAGCAGGGTGTTTATAATTTTTCGTCAGCCGTTTCCACCATAGGCAATATTTTGCTTTTTGTTCTTTTGGGTGTGCTGGTAGCGCCTCATTCGTGGTTTGAAGGTAAATTTTTCCTGAAAGGAATTATGCTTTTCGTTTTTCTCTCTTTTGTTGCACGTCCTGCCGCCGTTTTTCTTGGCACTATCGGAATGAAAATTCCTTTAAAGGAGAGGTTTTTCATATCATGGTCGGGTCTTCGCGGCGCAGTGCCGATTACGCTTGCCACATATCCAATGGCTTACGGATTAGAAGGCGGGATGGATATTTTCAATCTCGTGTTTTTTGCGGTATTGCTGTCTTTGCTTCTGCAAGGCTCATCGCTGGGCAAAATAGCAAAACTTTTGAAACTCTCTACTGTATCTCGTCCCGAAGCGCCTTACAGTCTTGAGTTTTTTACAAAAAACAACATGGAAGCAGGACAAAAAATTGACGTTTATACTGTTGATTTGCCCGGTCCCGAAGGTTGCAAGGGAATGAAAATCAGAGAACTCAACTTGCCCGAAGATGTACATTTATTAATGATAACCCGCAGACAAAAAGCGACCGGACTTTCAAAAAGAGCGCAAAAAGAGAACGATATATGGCAGGTAATTTCGCCGCTCGGCGACACAATGTTATTAGGATGGGACCAAATAACAGTTCTATCAAAAGTAGAAGATGAAGACAGAGTGAGAGAGGCGCTTGCAAAGGTTTTTGAGGATTGTTAAGAAATCTTGAAAAGCAAAAGCATCTTTTTAGGATAGTTTTTAGCAGAAAACAAAAAGAGCCTCCGGATATTAAATCGGAAACTCCTTGTCTTTTTTCGAATAATTTGTTAATAATACTATTTGATAGCATTATTTAATAGCGCTATTAAATAATGCTATTAGTGACGTTATGGCTTTTTACTTCCGGTTGTTATCTCATTTTCACTTTTTCAAAAACGCTAAATTATCAAAACAGAAATATGCCGGAGTGTTCATGCCCCAATCTCCAGTATCGGTACTTTCCAAGCCGAACTTTATTGTATGAACGTTGTTTCCCAAAGGCGTCAGGTCAACTTTCGTCCATTCGGTAACGATGCCGGGGGAAGTAGCGGTTCTAAAATCGGCAAGATAAAATTCTACGGCGGTTCCGGTCGCAGTTCCGTTTTTATCGAAGGCATTGACGGTCAATTTAAACCAGTCGCCCGTTCCAAACTTTTTGCCAACCGCATCGCCGTTCTGCATGGACAGGGCGGCATACGTACTGTTGGTTACCCAAAAATA
>Ga0099364_10008927_pt1 | contig 14011 bp, 9 predicted proteins | sample TergutTh196P3_FD_73070 | JGI IMG/M metagenome (GOLD analysis project Ga0099364, IMG submission 73070) | Microcerotermes parvus P3 segment gut microbial communities from Pointe-Noire, Republic of the Congo - Th196 P3 | ecosystem: Host-associated > Arthropoda: Insects > Digestive system > Gut ...
GCTGATGCTGACGCTGACGATCCTGAATCGGATGAGTTTAACGATCCCGACGGTGATGTTGGCGATGCGGCACCATACATCGACGGGTATGCGATACGTGCATCCGTCCTTGTTGACGGTGAATACAGCCTACCGATAACACTGCTTGTCACAGACAGCTACAGCTACAACTCCAGCTCAAGCTCCAGCTCCAGCAACAGCTACATATCAAATTTCGATGCGGCATTTGCGGACGATGGCACATGGAAGCTTGTCATGAACACTTTCCAGGCAGGAGATATTGATGAATCAATGCCAGAAGATGACCCTGAGCATTCAATCATATATACTGAGGTAATCCCCAAAACCGATATTTCGCTAGATTATGCATATGCCTTCCCAAGCGATGCGGATAACGGCACTCAGCCAGTTAGCCTTGTGATCAGCAATTTGGGCGAAACAATCGTAAGAGAATTGGAAATTGACCTGACTGGCAATGAAACGGTAACGCCTTCTGTAGACCTGCGCCCAGGCGAGAGCATTACCGTCATCCAGGATGTCAACCTGCACAAGCTGCCACCAACAGGGCAATTGACAGCAACTGTCACGTGTGCCAATGACAACAATCCGTTGAACAACACATACAACAGGTTAATTCTGGGGCTGGTCGATGTTTCTGTCGAGGCATCGCAATACCAATTTGGGGACAAGTCATATGTAATGTTAGAAATATGCAACATGTCAACGATGTCTGCGAATACGACACTAACCATCCGCAAAGACAACGAAACTGGAGACTTGCTGGATGAAAAGAGCCTGACTGTCGCATCTGGGGAAAACCATATAGTTTTCTACCCATTCAGCGACGACGAATTGATGGCGGAAAAGATTTATATTGAAGCGGCAACATCTGAGCCGGACTATGACCTGTTCAACAATAGCGCAATCGTCCCGATATACATAAACCGTGCCGGTCCGCCATCCGACCCCGATGAAAGAATGGAAATCAAATGGATCCCCGCTACCGGCATTTCCATCATCGGCACAAGAGAGAGGGGAATAGGCGCCAGCGGCAATCCGAATACAACACTGGAAGCAAGAGTATTCCCGGACAATGCTTCTAACAAGGAAGTCGCTTGGTCATCGTCCGACGAATATGTGGCATATATCAGCGACGATGGAAGGATAATACCTGCCAACCCGGGTGAAACTATTATTCTGGCGACGACGCAAGACGGCGGGTACAGGGACAGCATAACGTTGACTGTCTACGAGCTGGATTCCGATGTGCCTGTGATCGATCCTCCCTTTATCCCGGTAACGAACATTACGGGCGTGCCATCTACCGCAACTGCTGGCACTCCCCTGACCTTGACGGGATCAGTCAATCCCTCAAACGCGACAAACAAGACAGTGTCATGGAGCGTACTTAATGCAGGCACAACTAGGGCAACCATAAGCGGCAATACGCTCAGTGCCACATCGGCAGGAACCGTTACAGTGAGGGCGACGGTTACAAATGGGCTGACAGCAACATCTGATTATCGGCAGGATTTCGACATATCGGTGAGTTCTGAGCCAACACCCCCGAAACCCCCGGGAGGAGGCGACCCGAAACCCCCAGGAGGCAACGGCAACGGTGGTGGCGGCGGCCCACCGATAGCACCACCCCAATTGCCAGAAGACGACACCGAAAAGCTTAACGACGAGGACGCACCAGGAAGCGACGCAAACGCCCTGGGACAGTTGCCTGATGATTCGCAAAACACACGAAACGATTGGGTTCCTGGCGGGCCAGTGTCTGAATGGGCAATACCTGAGCTGAAACGGGCATACGAGCTAGATCTGATCCAGGAATCGCTAATTTCAAGCGAAATAGATTTCACGGCACCGATATCCCGTGTCGAGTTTGCAGGCGTTGCGGTCAAGGTGTTCGAAAACTTGGCAGACACCAAGGCACAAGAAAACGGGGACAACCCGTTCATTGATACGGATGACAATGATGCGATAAAAGCGTTTAACGAGGGCATTATGATCGGCTATTCGGATGTCAGGTTTGAACCGCTTGTCAGGCTGAACCGGGAGCAATGCGCGACGGCGCTTACCCGCGTGTTCAAACGGGCAATGATCCCCGAATGGACGTTTGAAACCGACTCAAGCTACCCCCTCAGCTTCACGCGGCCCGCACCCTTCGTGGACGATGCAGTAATATCCGACTGGGCCAAGGAAAGCGTATACTTTATGGCCGCATACGGGATAATCCTCGGCATCGGGGGCAACAGGTTCTCACCAAGGGCAACAACTTCAGCTGAAGAAGCAACAGGATACGCGCTTGCAACACGGGAACAAGCGATTGCAATAGCCGTTAGGATGGTAGATGCGTTCAGCTGAAACTGAAACTACAGAGTTTGCGGTGGTTCTTTGGATGAACTGCCGCACCTGTTCAGAATCTTGAGAATTGCCCCCCTCCAAACTTGAGCGGGCAACTGGATGTGTACAGGAAAAGTGTTGAAACGGTTTTTGATAGCGGCAGACTGCCCTGCTTACTCTGTTTAACAAAAAAGCTGAACCCGACTTAGCCATCAGACGATTTATTTCTGCTTAGGCTTTGCAATTCACGGGTAGTCCGTCATTGCGAGCGAAGCGAAGCAATCAAGGCGTTCTATGTGTTAAATACTTGTCTGGCCGGGATTGCTTCGTCGCTACGCTCCTCGCAATGACGAAGTAAGATGCATTTTTGCTATTGCCACCGAGGGTTTGGATACCCGTGAACTGTAACGCCTAGGCTTTGCCATACAAGCTTTTTTGGGAATGTCCATACAAGCTTTTTGGGAATGTCCATACAAGCTTTTTTGGGAATGTCCATACAAGCTTTTTGGAGAATGCCCATACGGGCTTTTTGGGGAATGTCCATACGGGCTTTTTGGAGAATGCCCATACGGGCTTTTTGGAGAATGTCCATACAAGCTTTTTTGGGAATGTCCATACAAGCTTTTTGGAGAATGTCTGTTGTCTATATCTGGCAGCTATGATAGTATTAGATAGGGTTTAAAGTATCCATTGCACCCACTCTATTGTGAGGTTGGCGATGAACTTGAGTATAAATGGTGGTAGTTGTGGTTGTGTTCAAATATCAGGAGCGACATCTACCACTGTTAAGTGATTGGAGATGCAGCTATGCAAGCGTGTGAAGCATATTATAGTGATGGGCGGTTTGTACCGATAGGCTTTGGAAAACTTCCAGAGGGAACACGGGCAATAATAACCTTACTCAATGAGGCTCCAGTTGATGTTGAAATACGTCTAAAAGAGTTTGATGAGCTCGTAGAATGTATAAATGCCGCATCTGATGAGGAAATGCCTAAGGTAGTACCGATAAAACTCCAAGAGGTAAATCAGTGACTTATACACTTGATACAAATATTGTTTCGTATTTTATTCAGAATGATGTTGGCATTATTACAAAGATTAGGGAAATTATTATTGCAAACAACTCTATTGTTATATCTCCCGTGACATATTACGAGATCAGGCGCGGATTTAAATACAAAGCAGTACCTAAAAAGGAACATGCTTTTGCTCGAATGTGCACTTTATATCCTATTGGAGAAATGAGCTTGCCTATTTGGGAACAAGCGTCGGAGATATATGCAACTTGCCGAAAAGCAGGCGTAACTATTGAGGATTCTGACATATTGATTGGAGCGTTTAGTATCGTGAACGGATACACCTTGGTTACAAATAACGCATGTCATTTCAATTCTATGAGCGGGTTGAAATACATTGTTTGGAAACCATTATAGTTGCTGAATGTCGAAGGAAAATGAAACCATCGTAGAAGAAGGAACGGAAATAGCCGTCATTTCACATTTTTTCTGTCGGCAACGTTAGTTTGGGATGTATGGCATTTTGATACCCCCTCCTATTCACTTTGTTGACTGCTACCATGATCATACCTCACTATGATTTAGTAATCCATTATATACCCCTCTTAAACCAGATTATACACCGATGTACTTTGATACTTTGATTGACAAGTTGCACTGAAATACAATTTGTACCAACTCATTGACCCATTCAGTTTGTTTCATTAGCGTATTATTAGGGGCAAACAGCCTAAAAACCCGCCACTTGCCTGCGGCTCAATATTTATTGACAAAAGGCTCATTTTTGATATTATTGGCAGTATAACAAATCTGCATAAGAGATGCCTACGGCGGAAAGGAGAATGGATATGCAAGCGCATGTTTTTGAGGGGTATTTTGAGAATGGTAAGTTTTATACCAATGATAGGCAAATAGTGAAAATTCCCGAGAATTTTAGGATTCACCTTACGCTGTTTGACGAAAAAATTGAACCCAACGCAGTTTCAGAATCCTTCGAAAAACGCCCGTTTTCAGATATGTTCGGCGAATGGAAAGGTAAAATATGGATGTCAGACGATTTTGATGAGCCTCTTGAAGAAATGAGGGACTACATGTGACGAAGTATTTACTTGATACCCATACGCTTATATGGCTGTTAGAAGCGTCTCAACGACATATACCGCAAATTGGAGGATGGTGAAGCATCTATACAGTCGTGCAATGGTGTTGATGCCTTTGAATCCTTGAAGTCAATAAGGGAAAGACATGGATTATGAAAAAAAGGAATATTATCTCATTTTCTATCGCGTGGATGAAGAAAATGGCAAAGTATACATTATTCGTGTAATATACGGAGCCCGCAACTACGCCAAGTTATTATGATTCATTATTTTCACCCGCGAACTTTAACCCTGTAACTAGCCCTTTAGGTGGCTAAAATCAATACTGGGGGTAAATTCCTCAATCATGATGTCAGCGTCCCGGTTTGAAACAATGTAGCGCCGAATCCAAAGAATATCATTGGCGTCAACGTATCCAGTGTTTGTAAAATCTGCCGCAAGTTCATTAAATGTCTCTATTGTCTCCGGGCTAAATGCCTGTGCCATTGCAGATAAATTGCGCCCCGATATGATATATCGCTGAATCCACAATATATCGTTAGCATCAACCGTGCCATTTCCTGTGAAATCCCCAAAAAGAAACGATCTTTCAGTGGCGATTCCCGAGCTGGCTTCGCTAGCTTCCGACGCAAGGCGCGTGCTTGTCTCCGCAATCCGGGCATAAAACGTGTACACCGTATTCGGGGCAAGGCCGATAAACTCAGCGCTATCCTGCCACATGCCGGATACCCCCTGCCTGTACTCTGCCCCGACTATAGTATTGAGCGTTATGCTAGTCGCTGTCCTGCTAGCCATAGTAGGCGCTGCCGGCGCGACAGGGCCGTCCGCTTTTGTGACCACGTCTGTCGGGGCCGATATAAGCTCCCCAGTAAAGCCCGGAGATGTCACGGCGACGGTTATTATTTCGCCGATGTCCGCCTCCTCAAGTGTATAGGAAGCAGTGTTAGCACCATCAATATCAACCACGCCGCGCTTCCACTGATAGGCAAATGCTGTAGCGTTAGAGTCGGCGACGTTCGCCGTCAGTGTCTGCCCAAACTTAGCCGTGCCAGCAATCTCAACCGTGCCCGATATGACTGTCTCAAAGTTCGCGGTTATAGCCACCGGGTTGTCCGGCAGGGTAAAGCTTACAGGGTTGCTGCTTTCACTGGGATTACTGGGAAAACCAGCATATGTCCACCCATTAAAAGTACCGTCGCCATTCACAGTTGCTTGTAGGCTAACGCTCCCAGAAGAAAAGCCAAAAGCAATAAGCATTACCGTGCCGCTTCCCCCAGGCTCGGCACTAATGCTCATCTCACGGTTGCCACTTAACCTTAAGTAGGCTATGGGGTTGTTGTTACAATAAAACTGCCGCAGCACTGTGTTTTTCGATATATCCAGCTCCGTCAATTGGTTGTCTTGGCAATAAAACTCAGTCAGTGCTGTGCTTTCCGATATATCCAGCTCCGTCAATTGGTTAAGGGAGCAATTAAGCCCTGTCAGTGCCGTGCTTTTCGATATATCAAGCTCCGTCAATTGGTTGCTGGAGCAATTAAGCCCTGTCAGTACTATATTTTTCGACAAATCCAGCTTCGTCAATTGGTTGCTGGAGCAATAAAACTCTGTCAGCTCTGTGCTATTCGATAAATCCAGCTCCGTCAATTGGTTGTTGTAGCAATCAAGCCTTGTCAGTGCTGTGCTTTTCGATATATCCAGCTCCGTCAATTGGTTGTTTTGGCAATAAAACTCAGTCACAGCTGTGTTATTCGATAAATCCAGCTCCGCCAATTGGTTATAGGAGCAATCAATCACTGTCAGTGCTGTATTATTCGATAAATCCAGCTCTGTCAAATAGTTGCCGTTGCAATAAAGCGTTGTCAACGCTGTGTTATTCGATAAATCCAGCTCCTTCAACTGGTTGCTGGTGTAAAGAAGCATTGTTAGCGCCGTGTTATTCAATAAATCCAGCTCCGTCAATTGGTTGAAGGAGCATTGAAGGTACGTCAGTGCTGTGTTATTCGAAAAATCCAGATTCGACAATTGATTCCAGGAACAATCAAGCTCTGTCAGCGCTGTGCTATTCGATATATCCAGCTCCGTTAATTGGTTCCAGGAGCAAGTAAGCGTTGTCAGCGCAATAAAATGCTCTATTCCCGATAGGCTTGATATATTGAGGTTCCTTACGTTCAAAGTCGTGATCTGATCCACATCGTAGTTAAATATCGGCCCTTCTGGTTTATTGATTCTTGAGCGTACGAATGCGAGGAAATTCGCGTCCTTAAATGAATCCGTTATGTCTTCCTCGAGTACAAAACCGCTGCCATTCACAGAAGCCCCCGCTGATCCTGGCATCATGCCACCCAGCAGAACCAACGCAAAAATCAGCACAAAGAGCCTCCCTACAGTACCTGTAATACTCTTTTTCATATTCATTCATCTCCTCATCCAAATGTCATTTACCTATTTGTTTAACTGAAGCCTAACAGAAACAAAATGCCTACAAAACCGTAAAACCCCAAATCATGAGCTACAAAAGAAAGCTTAATAAAAACACATCAGACAATAAAACATCTAATATGATATAACGCAGTCTAATATATTTATATTGTATACTAAAAAAATCGTGTAATCAACGTGATTTTTTAGTAAATTATTATAATTGTGTAATATTTTCGCTGATATACATAATAATTTCGTTAAGGAGTAAGCACAATATGAAGATCATTGGTCAAAAAACCCCTCGTCATTGCGAGCAAAGCGAAGCAATCCTGGCACCGAATTAACGGGAAATACAGCAAAACAGAGATTTCACAGACTGGATTGCTTCGTCGCTACGCTCCTCGCAATGACGAAGAGGGGGTTCTGGACAGTTGCTTTGGTTCCATTTTGACAGTTGCTTTGGTTCCATTTTGACAGTTGCTTTGGTTCCATTTTGACAGTTGCTTTGGTTTCATTTTGACAGTTGCTTTAGTTCCATTTTGACAGTTTTGACAGTTGCTTTGGTTCCATTTTGACTCCATTGACAAACGAAAATGCAAATGGTACCCTTAAGCAAACAAAACATGTTGTCGCATGGACAGATATTCACAATGAAGAGCTGTCAGCTTTGTGGGAAGTCATACAGACCGACGGAGAACACTTCAAGATAAAGGGGTTGGAATAATGATTAAATACCCTAAGCTTGATAGAGGCAATTCCATTTGACGACTATCGCATTTCTCTCACTTATGACAATAATGGACAACGTGTTTATGTTTTTACACCTAATTTGAATCATAAGTTCTACAGCTCCTTAGCCGACATGAAACTATTTATGAGTATCAAAGTGGTAGATGGCGAATTAATTTGGAGCAAGGGACAAGATTTTTGTCCGCACACTTTATATGAGCAAAGTGTTCCTGTGTGGTATTACACCCAAGCGCGAAAATGAGACGAAAACGAAAATGAGACGAACGCGAAAACGTACCCATCTATTCTTTGCCCAATGTTTTTGCATGATGTAGCAAGAGAGGAGTGCCGCATTTGGAAATAATAAACGTGCTTACAAATAAACAAAAGCATGAATATATAAATTTTGTATATTCGGTTTATAAGGGTGATTGTAATTATCGTGATTTAAATTTGCTCTTTGTTAAGAATTTCTTATGGCAAAAAGACATATATTCGAAACGATGTTCTGTTCAGCCTTTAATGGTTAAAAACGGCAGTATTAGGGCAGTTTGCATGTTTATTTATTCACAGGACATGAAAGAATTGAGACTCTCTTTCTTGGAATTTCTGCCGGACGCTCAAAAGTATTTGCATGAGCTTTTAACGCAAGGGCAAGCTATGGCGAAAGAATTGGGGCTAAAAAAAATAGTCGTTGGAATAAATGGTCATATTAGCTACGGCTTGGGAATTTTTGTTGGAGGAAACAACAAGTTCGAGTTTAACGCCAATTATAATCCTTCTTATTATGCCGATGAACTCAATAAATTGGGTTTAGTCAAGAAAAAAGCATATTCTTACAAATATTCTCTTAAAACAAGTATTTTCAAAGAAGATATTTTAGATAACGTCTATAATGCTTATGGATTCCGTACAATGGACAAGCGAAATTTCAAAAATGAAATGCTTTTATTTGGCGACCTATGCGATAAGGTTTTACGGGATACTCCTTATTATTCGACTAAAACAAAAGAGGAAATGTATGAAATGATGAAGCAAATGAAACCTCTTTTGAAAAACGAAGATATTATATTTGCGTTAAAAGACGGCAAAGAGGCGGGGTTTATATTTACACATCCAGATTTTTCGGATTTTATGACGAAGCAAAAGGTAAATCTCGTTTCATTGTATTTCAAAAATCGTTTCCGAAAAGCAGACAGTATTATATATAACACTATAGGAGTATTACCCGAATATCAGAATACGGCACTGGCTTTTGGGTTGATACATCAGACCGTAAAGCTGTGCGCCGGATGCAAAAAAGTGGTTTCTTCATTCGTGTTAGAAGAAAACAAAGCATCTACTAAGGTTTGCAGGGTTTTTTCACAGGGGATCGAAAGAGAATACAACTTATACGAATTAGAGGTGTAAGGCTTGTACAAAAGATTTGAAAAAGCAGAGGATTTACCCGAAGAATGGGATGCGTCATGCAAAGATAACATGTATTTAAAACGGATAATTGGAATTTTAATGTGTTCAAGGAGCATTTATGAGGAAACAGAAAATATGGAATTTTTATGCAAAAATATATAAAAATATGTTCTTTTTGCAAAAACACTCTCTACGTCCGACGAGGCAAAAAGTATTGAGCATTTTGGATGAAGTTATTTGTAATAGTGCAAAAGAGTATAAGATATTAGATATAGGTTGCGGGATAGGGCAATTATTGTTTGAAATCAAAGAAAGGTTTAAAGATTATAAATTACATCTTACAGGCATTGACCCTGCCGAAATGATGATTGAAAAAGCTAATATTGCCAATTCATTTAGCAATATTAAATTTAATTTGTGCAGTATCGAAAACATAGCATTGGATTCTCAATATGACGTGATAATATGCACTCATTCGCTTCCATATGTGTCGAACATGAAAAACAGCTTTTCAAAAATATATGAATTTTTGGCAGACGATGGAGTGTTCATATTTGGGCAAGCCACTTGTAATAAAAAATACGATCGTATTGTTATGAAAATAGTCGAAAACTTTGTAAGTAAGGCAAACTATCCTTCCGTAAATAACATAAAAAATGATTTGATTACGGCTGGTTTCAAATTAATGAAACTTGAATACATAAAAACTATTATCAAAATACCGCCAATATTTGTGATGAGTTGTATGAAAGACAAGGAAAATTAATGAAAATAATGCTAGTGCGCCCAAAACCGCATAAAAATTCGTTAGGACTGACGAATTTAATGACTTGTGAGCCTTTGGAGTTGGAATATGTATCCACGGTCATGAAATCCAAAGGGCACGAGGTTGTTTTTATTGATAAAATGTTAGAGCGCAAATCGCTTACGCATTTTCTAAAAAAGCTCAACCCTGATATAATCTGCTTTACTGCGTACATCACCCACGTTAATGTCATAAAGAGATATTCCGATGAAGCTAAAAAACATAACCATAAAATCGTAACCGTTGTAGGCGGCGTACACAGCGAAGTTATTCCAACAGACTTCACACACGACAGTATCGACTATATCTTAGGCGTAAACGGACTTCAAAATTTAGCAATACTACTTGACGCACTTATAAAAGGCGAAAACGATATTATATTTAACCACGAAAAACTCATTAAAGATGCCCTTAATATGATGCCGGACAGAAATTTAACAAAAAAATACAGACATAAATACTACTACGCCTATCATGCGCCATGCGCCCTTCTCAAGACTTCGTTTGGATGTCCTTATAGCTGCAATTTTTGTTTCTGCATAGAAATAACAAGGCATTGTTATTATGAGCGTAAATTGGAGATTGCAATCAGCGAACTCAAAGAAATTGCCGAACCTAACGTATTCATTGTGGACGATAATTTTTTTGTCAGTAAGGAGCGCATTGCAAAGTTTTGCAAACTGCTAAGAGAAAACAATATCAAGAAGAAGTTCATTGTGTTTGGCAGGGCGGATTTCATTGTAAATAACGAGGATAGTATCAAATTGCTAAGCGAAAACGGGTTGGATGCTGTATTTGTCGGCATAGAAAGTTTTAAGCAAACCGACTTGGATAATTTCAATAAACGCACTGATGTAGGCGTTTCAGAGAGTGCCTCGGAAATACTGTATCGCTACGGGGTTAATTTGTATGCAGGAGCGATTGTCGGCCCAGATTGGGATAGAAACGATTTCAAGGAATTTATTAAATGGATTAGGCGTATGCACATACGTTTTACCAATTTGCAACCGCTTGTTCCTCTCCCCGGTACTCCACTGTACGAAGAATACAAAAATCGACTATTGTTGAAACGGGACGAATACGAAAAATGGGATTTGACGCATATTGCGATAATTCCCACAAAAATGTCTCCGAGCCGTTATTATTGGGAGATTATAAAAGGGTACTTCAAAACATCGGGCAGCTTATCTTCCGTTGCGTACATATACAAAAAATGCAGGTTCAAGATTGCTTGTAAATGCGTTAGCGGGGCGATAGTAATACTTTGGCATTATTTCAAAATGATGTTTGAGTATAGGGGGATGAAGCCGCATGAAAGGGTGGTGAAGCCTCACGAAAGGGTGGTGAAGCCGCACGAATAAGAGAAAGCTGTTGCTCATCCAGCCAACTGTATATAATGATAGAAAAAGCCGTCTGATAAAAAAGAAAAAGCTTTATTTTATTGGACTGACTATGCCCCTGCTTGCGGCAATCACCCCCGAAACTTGGGATGTTGACGTTTGCATAGAAACATTAGAAGATGTGCCTTTTGATACGGATGCAGAACTTATCGGAATCGGAAGCATGGGGCATTCGATAATAAGAGGCATTGAAATAGCGCAAGAGTTCAAGAAACGCGGTAAAACTGTTGTTTTTGGCGGCTATATGGCAAGTTTAATTGCAGACGAGGTTAAGCAATATTGTGACAGCGTTTTAATTGGGGATGCGGAGGGTTGTTGGAAAACTCTTTTGTCGGACTATGAAAACGGGGATCTAAAAGATTTTTACCAACAGAAACTTGATAAACTTTCAACACCAATACCGAAATATGAATTAGTGACTTGCAAGAAAATAGGTGATTTTTTGCCGGTTCAAGCTGGGAGAGGTTGCCCCAATACTTGCTCTTTTTGTTCCATTGCCTGCCTTTATAAAACTCAATATCTGCGCCGTGAAATCAAAGAGGTTATGGCGGACATATACCGGGTAAAAGATTTGGGTTTTGACAAATTCTTATTGATTGATGATAATATTCTATCAGACAAACAATTTACAAAGGATTTATGTTCCGAAATAAAGAAAACAAGTATGTTATGGAACAGTCAATGTTCTATCGAACTTGCTAAAGACCCAGATCTTCTTAAAACAATGGTTGACAGTGGCTGTGTTTCCTTAAGTTTTGGTATTGAGTCTATATCAAAATCAAATCTTATCAAAATAAACAAGTCATGGTGTAACCCTGATGAGTATAGCGAGCTAATACAAACGCTCCGAAATGCGGGAATTGATGTTGCTACCGAAATGATTGTCGGGCTTGAGGATGATACACGGGAGAGCATGAAAAAAACAGCAAAGTTCATAGTTGAAAATAAAATTGAATTCCCAAAGTTTTATATCATAACGCCAATCCCTGGCACAGTATTTTATAGTGAAATAAAAGACAGCGATAATTTGGTAAACAAAAATATATACGAATACAGCCCTACAAAATCAGCTATCAACAGTAAATATTTAACAGCCGCAGAAATAGACAGTGTATATTGGGAATTATACAATGAGGTGTATTCAATTAAAAACATCTTCAAAAGGATTGTTTTCACAAAGAAAACACTGAAACATCCAGGGCGGGTATTCTTTAACTTAGGAGTGAATTTATTTTATAGGCATCACATCAAACAAGGCATCAGCCCCATAATAGTTTAAGGAGAACAAAACCAATGATAAACAGATTATGCAATTTGTATGAGAAAAACACAAGAAAACTTGAGAACATGGAGTACATCAAAGAGAATAAATTTCCCGGGTGAGCAACACCGTATACATCGTGCAATGTTGCTTGATGTTGATTATTGTCATAATTTTAATGTGACAACTCCCACAAATATAACGATGCTACGGTGCCATATGGCGAATATCGTTTTGCGTAGTGCAAAAATCTCTCTTTTGGCAATTCTTTGTGATCGTACAACCCCATCATTCCGCGCCGTATTGCCAAGTCGCCGTAGCTGACCACATCGGGGCGCATGAGCGAAAATATTAAGAGCATTTCTGCCGTCCATACCCCAACGCCATTAAGTTTTGTGAGAATTTCTATAACATCTTGGTCTGTCCTGTATTTCAATTTGTCAAAATCCACAGCCCCAGTCACTGCGGCATCGGCGATATTCTTTATATATCCCGCTTTGCGCATGGACATGCCACAAGCCTGTATTTCCTCTGCGGTCATGCTATGAATTCGATCCGCCTTCAATCCGCAAAGCACGTCAAGTTTGTCTCTAACCGTTGCCGCCGCTTTGCTTGAGATTTGCTGTGCGATGACACTTTCCACAAGCGCGGAAAACGGGTCGGGGTTCACTTTGCGTTTTATCGTACCGATTTGCTCGATAGCAACATACAGTTTCTTGTCCTTTTTGCGGAGATAGCCAATTTCCTTTTCGCCATACTCAAAATAATTCATATCGTTAGGTATATTACTGCAAATTCAAAAGTATTGCTCTCGCACATATCGTCTAGCTTATTGAACTCAGTGTTACAGCCATAAAACATCAGCAATGTCTCCCAACAAACTCCTGAGAATGCAAATAATGAGTTCGCGAATCCTGAGCATGCAAATAATGAGTTCTCGAATTCTGAGTTTGTAACTCCTGAGTTTCATTGTATCGCAAGAAATCAAACATATCAACAGTATTGCGTGCTTAAAGTAAAGCGCAACGCAAATCATTTTTATTATTCAACTTATTCTATCGTAAATTTGGTAGGTTTACTTCGATGATAGCACGTTTCGTTCCTATGCAAATACTGGGAAAACTTGCGGCAAAAATCTCGTATAAGGTGTAAGGCAGGACGATATCATATGCAAAACGCAGCATACAGCGGAATTGTTTTGATACCGTTTTCAAATCCGAAGTTATTCGCAGATACTTTTATTGAATATTCAGGTTTGAATTTTTGAGTATATATCTTTAAGCTTTTTGCCTTTCTGTTTTCAGCCGATTTAACTTCTATAGGGATGAGTTTTCCATCACGCTGTATTACGAAGTCCATCTCAGCTTCTCCTTCGCTGTACCAGGTATAGCAGGTGTGACCTCGACTGACTAATTGAGAGCAAACATAATTTTCCATTAATCCGCCTCCGAAATCATCAAGGTCTTCGTAAACATAAATAACATCATTGGCAAGCACATTGTTCTTTGCACACAAAAGTC
>Ga0099364_10008928_pt1 | contig 14010 bp, 15 predicted proteins | sample TergutTh196P3_FD_73070 | JGI IMG/M metagenome (GOLD analysis project Ga0099364, IMG submission 73070) | Microcerotermes parvus P3 segment gut microbial communities from Pointe-Noire, Republic of the Congo - Th196 P3 | ecosystem: Host-associated > Arthropoda: Insects > Digestive system > Gut ...
GAGGTAACAGGAACGGTGATAGTTGGCCTCACTAATGGATCAGGCACAGGCAACCGCTTTTCGATGCACGGTGGGCTAATACAGAATGCCTACATTGCAAGAGGCGACATGGAGATGCATGGCGGGACGGCTGAGGGAATCGTTAAGCTTGGCACAGGCACTCCAAACGAAGCGTCGATGGTATCCCTATATATGACCGATGGATATATCGACATTGTAGAATTGTCGTTCTTAACCGTTCCCAACAAAACTGGCGGCACAGTCCGCGAGTACAGGTATATACCCGTTTACAACCACGCCGAACTCAGAAGCGCGATTACTTGGATTAATAATAATGGCGTTGCAGGGCAGGAGTACACCATCTGGCTCGGCGGCACTGGTGTGTTTTCGGACACAAGCCAAGGCGTCACTACAATGCCGGTAATTGCAGCCGGGCGCGACATAACAATCATGGCTGTGCCGGGCGATAGATGGACGTTGCAGACCGTTGGATATGACGGTGTATTTACAGTAAGACATGGAAGCAAGCTGACGATTGGTGACGGCGTTACACTCGGAACAAATGTTGCCGCAACCGTTTATGGCGAACTTGTCATGTTGGATGGGGCGATTACAAACAGCCAAATCCGCATATTAGATGGCGGTTTGCTTACCATGAACGGCGGGACTGCGAACGACGGTGTTTCAGCTAGGGGCATCGGAGCTTCGATTACGCTAAATGACGGCGAGGTGCCGGGCAACATCTTCCTCAGCCTCGAAGGCAGCATGACTATGAACGGTGGCAGTGTTAACGCTGTTTACGTTGGAGCATGGGGCTTGAATCCCCAAAACAATAACTACAACGCGCTAACTAGCAATAGTGTGTTTGCAATGCATGGAGGTATGGTTCACACGGTAAACGTCAGCGCGGTTCAGGTTACTGGCAGCCTTAACACCCCCAACGGAAACAACAACCTGTTCACAATGTATGACGGGGAGGTAACAGGAACGGTGATAGTTGGCCTCACTAATGGATCAGGCACAGGCAACCGCTTTTCGATGCACGGTGGGCTAATACAGAATGCCTACATTGCAAGAGGCGACATGGAGATGCATGGCGGGATGGCAGAAGGCATTGTAAGGCTTGGTGCAGGCAATGTAAACGAAGCTCTCAGAGCGCATTTAGAGATGACAGACGGTTATATTGATATTCTTGAACTGTCATTTATCGCAACGCCAGACATAGATGATTATAATAAAATTCGCGAAATAAGATTCATACCGGTTTACACGCATGCAGAATTGATAGCCGCGATAAATATAGTAAACAGTATATTGCCAGGAGGAAAGGAATACACCATCTGGCTTGGCGGCACTGGTACGTTTTCAGACACAAGCTACTGGTGGACGACGATGCCGGCAATTGCAGCCGGGCGCGACATAACAATCATGGCTGTGCCGGGCGACAGGTGGACATTGCAGACCGTTGGATATGACGGTGTTTTCGTAGTAAGCCATGGAGGCAAGCTGACGATTGGTGACGGCGTTACACTCGGGACAAATGTACCCGCAACTGTCTACGGCGAACTTGTCATGCTGGACGGGGCGATTGCAGATACCCAAGTCCGCATATTAGATGGCGGTTTACTCACAATGAACGGCGGACTGGCTAATGGCGGCGTTTCAGCAAGGGGCAATGGCGCGAGGGTTATAATGAACAGCGGCGAGATACGTAATAATATCTTCCTCAGCCTCGAAGGCAGCATGACTATGCATGGCGGCAATGTCAATGCAGTTTACGTTGGAGCATGGGGTGCAAATCCCCAAAATAATAATAACAATGCAATAACCAGCAACAGCGTATTCACAATGTATGGCGGTACAGCACAGTCCGTTATCGTTAGTTCGCCATATACGACACAACAAGTTCTGAGCTTTTTTAACGGCAGCAACAACTCGTTTGTGATGCACGGAGGGGAAGTCACCGGGACAGTAACTGTCGGGGTTTTCAACGGAACCGGCACAGGCAATAGCTTTGCTATGCATGGTGGAACAATTACTGGCGACTCCACATCAGCCATTGTCAGCATCGGCAATGCAAGCTCATTAACAATGACCGGAGGAACGCTTGCAAACTCCGGAGCGGTCATTACCACAGCAGGCGCAGGCGCTACAATCTTAGTAGACGGCGGAAACTTAACAAGCACAAACGGAACTGCCATTGAAGTAACAAGCAGACGCACAAACCTATCAATCAGCAACGGCTCCGTATCAGGCGCAGTAAACGGAATCATCTTTAACTCGCCAAACGGAGTAGGCAGCGAACAAAACAGCATAACGATGACCGGCGGCTGCATTCAAGGCAGCAGCACCGGCATCAACATCCTGTCCATAGGCAGCGCCGCCCTCTCAATCAACATAGACGGCGGAGCAATCAGAAACAACGCAAGAGGCATAGACCTGCCCAATCAGAACATAACCCTAACGATGACGGGTGGGGAGATAAGCAGCAACAACACAGATATGGGCTCTGCAATATACAGCCGGATAACACCGGAAGGCAGCAGGGGCGTTTACCTTAACGGTGGCAGCATCATCAATAACACAGCATCTGACGGCTCTGTAGTGCATGTGATAAACTACAGTGCGCTTGCAGTATCTGAAGCCTTCGTCTTTGAGGGTAACTCAGGAGCTCATATGTTCGATGGCGTTGGCTTTGATTTCAGCCTCACGAACCTTGGCAGGGACATACAGTTTCTCGATGTGGATGGAGTAACAGGCAACCCAATGCATATACTCGGCACACGGACATCAATAGAGGGCACGCACTTGCTCAACAACACGGATATCAATTTCAGACGGCTGCGGATAGTGTTTGACATGAACCTAGAGCCACTGATACAGGAATACGGCTTCAGCTTAGACGATTTCGATTCAAACGGCATCAGGGATATATTCGTAGGCTATCTGAACAACGCTGTAATACCGACGCTGACGCCGTCATACATAGGGGATGGCAGAGGAGTGCTGTTTATCAACTGGGATACTGAGATGGATTCCGGAGGCCTCATGTTTAGGCCGGGAGAGCTTATTGAAGGCGTTACAGGCAACATGACGCTATACGCGCAGTGGAAGGCAGGAGGACCAAGGATGCCTGATATGGGCGGGCCGGGGAGGGGAATACCGCCATTGAGCATCGTTGTGGCTGTATTGCTATTTACCGCTGGGGGAGCTGTGATTAAGAAAAAACATCGCGCTTCTGAGACTGTTTCTTAACGCGAAAGCCGAGGATTACACATGCGAAAACATTAAGAAAGGACGCAGGACAATATGTTCACAGTAGTGGCATACCACAAGGAGACCCGCGACGGTTCGGTTGCGATGTACGAGTTTGAGACGCTGGACGAGCTTCTGTATCATATCCGAGGATTCGATTTTGTAGACAAATATGGCAGGCAGCAGAATAAGTTTCTCGATTCGACCATTTGTTCCGAAAACGATGCGTTTAAGACCGGGAGTGAGTATTATTACAGCAACGGAGAGATATACAGCCGCCCTATAAGCTATCTGTATGGTTATCTCACATACGACAGCGATGGCAGGGTAATTGACTTCCGCAACCGCAAAGACGAGTTATACTCTTTCGACTACAAGGCTTACAGCAACATGCGGTACGCTGCACGCCGCGATAGCATTCAAGCAAAATATAATGCGCGAGATGCTATGTGGGAGAAAAAGAACAGACTATACGAAGGAGAGAAATATTGGCGGTATTACCGGCGCATCAGGACCACCCAAGAGCGACGCTATGCCGCTGATGCCGAGCATAAGCCACATGTGCGTTGCCGGCGCAATACAACGAATCTCCCTGATAATTGGGACGAGCTTTTATTTCGCCGCGAAAAGAGCTGGAAAGCGCGAGATAAGAAAGCTTGCCGCCAATGGGGAGTTAGTATTCCTAAGCATTTTGGGACGGTTAAGGCGTCCGTTGAGGCAGGAGAGAACGAATGGGAGGACGATGGTACATGAGCTGAAAACATTGACATTCGGTGGTTTTTGAACTATAATAATAAAGCGTTATCGCTAAGGGCGGTACAGCCTCGCGTCCCGGAAGGAGGGTAGAAAATACTCTAATGAAGGGAGAGCAGGCTATGGATGTTTGTGAACTGATCGCATTTGTTGTGAAAGTCTTGCCAGATATATTTAAAAACCAGAAAGGAGACGAAAGTGAGTACAGTGGTTTTTAGCAGAAAAGAGCTTCTTGAGTGGATGCAAACTACCGACGACTTCGATTTGAAGTGCCGGATACAGACCGTGCTTAATCGCATGGGCACAAGCCAGCAAGCCAACGTGGAAATTACCGTCGTTCAGGAACCAAGCCCCAACTCAGGCAGCTTAATCGAAAATCCGGCTAATGCCATATTATAACACAATAACGAAAGGAGAACAAAAAGCGGTGTCAACGAAATAGGTGAACTATACCACGTGAACCCTCCCCACCCAAGCTGCTTCGCAGCTATGGATGGGGCTTCCGGGAACGGCAGAAAATAGACAAAACAAGCCACCAGCTTTATGCGGATGGCTTGCTTTTCTGCGTTTTGACCGAAGGCAGGGCGGTGTATCCAGGATCGGAGATTACTCTGCAAAGGAGCGATGGGGCTTTCCAACCCCCACAATTAGAGCATTTCAGACATACCACATATTGCCAATTTCTGAATATTATGTTACAATAAGTTGTGGAAAGGAGTGAGTATTTATGGCAAGCGCTTACGATGTAGCGGACTTCTTTGTTGAGTTAGCGAATCAGGACGACGAAGGCGAAATGACCAACCTCAAACTGAACAAGCTGTTATATTACGCACAAGGCCATTTCTTGGCAAGAACTGGGTCTCCTCTTTTTGAGGACAGCATAGAGGCGTGGGACGCAGGCCCTGTTGTCCCTTCAATATATCATAAGTATAAGGTTTGCGGGAACAATCACATCGCAGGCGAAGGATTAGACATTTCTGAACATTTTACCGAGGAAGAGCTTGACCTCCTATTAGATGTCGCGAGGGAATACTACAAATACACAGCGGCATATTTAGTTAACAAAACCCACAAGCCCGGGACCCCATGGTCGCAAACAAAAAGAAACGAGGCAATTTCCCATTCATCCATCATCTCCTATTTCACAGATTGCGAAAGGCTTACGCCTTTCAGTGAAATCCTTGCAAAAAAGAACATCCCTGTTATAGGGATAAGGGGTTCGGACGGCATTTTGGTATTGCCTTCGTCGGAAAACGATGTTTATTGGGATAAGTATGGCGAACCCGTTACGACTGTCGCCATCTAACGTCGCAAGAAGCTTGGAGGATATTGCATGGCAAGCGTATTAGAAACAGCAGGCTGGTTCCGCTCTAAAGCCTCGATGGATCATAAGAAAATCCAAAAGCTGTGTTACTATGCACAAGCATGGTCGCTCGTATTAAACGATAGGGCACCGTTGTTCGACGGCGAGTTTGAGGCATGGGCTCACGGCCCTGTGAACCGTAGGCTTTGGAACAAGCTGGAAGAGTATGGCTATGTGAGCGTGCCCAGCGACGCGCTGCCGCTTTCGGGTTCTTTTTCCGACAAGGAGCAGGAAATCCTTGTTTGCGTGTGGGATACTTACGGCGACATGACCGGATTTCAACTCGAAGACCTTACTCACGATGAGGAACCGTGGCGAATTACACGCGGCGATACGCCTTATTATGCGCCGTCCACAGCGATAATCAGCCAAGACAGTATGCATAATTACTATAAATCACAGTATTCCGGGGACGGAATCGGGGAACGAGCAAGAACCGCTTAGCCAGCTGTCTGGAACGAGAGCGCACTGTAATAGATATAATGGAAAAAACAAGAACCCCGCGCCGGCATATTACACTGCCTACGCGGGGTTCCTGCTTGTAACAATGTGTGACTTTAATCCTGCGCTTGACACGAGGATGGTAATGTCCACCCATTTTTTTTGCGATCTGCCCATCGACCATCATAGTGTCCCCGCATGACCAGTGCAGGGTCTTTTTTCTCTCAGGGTTTAGCGCTCTTTAATTATGGCAAAAATAGTGATAATATTTGTTACTAAACTGTGAATTTTGCACTTTTTTCTTACGGACGCAACGGGCTATTAATGAGCTATAACGGGCTATTAATCAGATACTACTGAGATTACCGCTGTGGAAGTCAGCTTATTCCGCGTCCGAGTTGTTCTGAGAATTATCCGAGAAATTTCCGAGCCAAAACCGAGTCGCCACAGTCACTCTTGCTGTTTGTAGGAGAGTTGGCAAAAATTGACAGGAAACCCCATATATGGTATAATTCGCCTATATTAACAACCCACAGCGACAGGGGGTAATAACAGTGAAAACCATAAAACTAAATATCAGCTACGACGACTTCCAAGCTCTCAAAGAAGCGGCTGAGCACTATGGGATCACTCCCAAGGAAGCCTATCTCCAAGCGATTTGTGACTTTGTCGAGAAAGAGAAACAAGCTAAAATCGCAAACGCGAAAGCAGCCACCAAAAAAGGCCAGAAGAAAATGTTCAAGGAAATGGCGGCAGCTTATAAGCGGGAAGAAAAACGGAAAAAGAAAGAGCGGAAGAACAACCCTATTGAGATGCCTGAGGCAATAGAGTTTCCCGTAGCGCGGGCAGAATGAGTTGATGCTGTGGGCGTTAAGATGGAATTGAATGTGAGCAATGAGGTGTATGCGGAACTGATGGATGCCTTAAGCTGGAGACGAAGCTCTACGCTGGAAAGCCTTTGCGCAAGAGCCCTAAGCAGCTATATAATTCGATACTGTGAGGAGACTGTACCGCTGTTAAATATGGACCCTAAAAGGAAAGCAAGGCTTGCGAAAGAAAGCAGACAAGAATTATATGCCTTGTGTTATGAGGGTTTAATTGAGAACAAAAGGAAGAAAAATGCTGAAAGAGATGGAAACGTGGTGAAGTTGGCAAATTCCAACACTCGTCCTACATTTAAGGATTTTCTTAATCTTGGAACATAGCACTTAAAAAACAAAATGAGGTGATGAATGTGAGCTCAAAAATTGAATTATCCGTGAGCGATGACGTTTACATTGAATTGCAAAACGCTGCGGAATGTCATTTCACATCGCTAAATGAAGTTTGCGAAGAAGCCCTGAGCAATTACCTTATCAGGTATTTTGAGGACACAATTCCTCACTTAGGCTTAAATCCCGATACCAAGGCAAGGCTTGCAAAGGAAAGCAAACAAGAATTATACGCCATGTGTTACGAGGGTTTGATTGAAAGTAAAAGAGAACAAGGAGCCAAAAGAGAAGGAAACATGGTGAGATTAGAAAAACCGGATATTCACCCTACATTAAAAGATTTCCTTTCAATACAAAAACCGCCCTCATAAAAGAGCGGTTTTTGACTCTAAATACGCCTATCAGAATTAGCAGCAGGATTACTGAGAAGATGCTATAAGCTCAAGTCTAACGACAATACGGTCGTCCAAAACATCAGCACCTTTTCTATAACCAAATATACGCAAAACATCCACTGCTTTCCAGTTAAAAGGAAGACCAGGAAGTGGGTCAGGTAACTTATGCTTTTTTGCGAGAGCAAACACGCGCCGCATTAATCTCTCAACTTTTTGCTCCATTGTTTTAAGAAACTTGAGGGTGCGTCCACTATCTCGATTTAGATCATGTTGGGTCGGACATCCCGCTTCCATGTTTTGGACGTATTTCTTTATTGAGTTGTCCTCATGGAGTGCGTGATCAAGCTCCTTGATTGCATCATTTAGCTCGTCAAGTAGTGTCTCATTAAGTGAAATAAGGATTCCAAAGACTTTTAAATTGATATTCATAGCGAACTCTCCTAGCATATATTCCATCCCCATACCTACACCGGTCCCCCGGCTTCGAGTTCCGCATCAGCTCTGGCGGTTGCGAAGATCGCGCACGCGCTGAAAACGGCAACGGATGTGCCGGGGGTATACATGTGATTTAGGCGCAGAACAACTATTCCATAAGAATGATTGTACACGCGCATCACATGCTTTGTATTCCAACCAAGCAAAATAGAGAACCGCACAGCTTGAAAGCGCACGCGGCGACAACTAACTAAGCGGAGCTTCATTTTGCATAACTAAAGGCTTATTCAGATTTTTGGTCACTCCAAATTATCTGAAAGAAATACGTATTTTAGTATGTCATAATCGAGCAACTCATAAGAATTGTCGGTTCAGTGCTATCACCTTAACGCTGCTCCGGCAATGATTATCAGCAAAATGTGAAAAAACCATATTCCAAATAGAAAAACAACGCCAACGGAGAAAAGGAGAATATAGCAATGCAAAACAAGAAAAAGATAGATTTACTGACCCAATATTGCCCTTTTTGCCAAAGAGAACATGAGGTTCAAAAGACTTATGCTGAAACATCTCTGGAGATAAAAGGCGATATAGTTCACTACATGGAAGAAGGTTTCACTTGCCCGATTACTAACAACGAAGACGGTAATTCATGGGCGCCGGGAAAGATGTTTGACGAGAATCTTCTTAGGGCTCGTGACGCCTACCGCACAAAACACAACCTGCTCACCTCATCTCAGATAATCGAAATACGAAAGAGGTATAGTTTTACGCAAAAGGAGTTATCTAACATTCTAGGCGGCGGCGACGTGACCGTGGCGAGATACGAAACCAAGTCGATCCAAGAAGAAACTTTTGATAGCCTGCTTCGCATGGTTTCAAAGAGTCCGTCATTTACGTTAGAGCAACTGATTAAGCACAAGCGTCTTTTCAGCGACGCTCGTTTCGACGAGATAAAATCCAATCTTAGAGTTATGATAAAAACCGACAATAATGCCCATCTGAGATATCAGGCAATTGCGAACAAATATATCGACTATGACACAGAATGCGATGCTAATGGACATAAACTGCTTGATATAGGCAAAGTCGGCGACATTATTTCATATTTCGCGAAACATGTTGGGAATTTGTACAAAGTAAAGCTGATGAAGCTTCTTTGGTACTGCGATGTGCTGTACTTTAATAAGTATGGCAAAGCAATAACCGGGCTTGTATACCTGCATAAGCCTTTAGGTACTTTACCTATTGCACACGATGAGATTATTTATCTGCCGACTGTACGTGTCATTGAGGAAGAATATGAAGAAAGTACATCTTATCACATTGTCCCTTTAGATGATTCGGCGGAGCCTGCGTTTCCGTTGGAAGAACAAGAGATTTTAAGCACAGTTGCGTTACAGTTCAAAGCGATGACCGGAAAAGCGATTAGCGAATATATGCATGCTGAGGACGCTTACAAGGAAACCGAACAAAATGAAGTTATACTATACAGCATGACGAGTAATTTGGTTAAATTCTAGCGTGGGCTTGCGGCAATTTGCGCAGAAGGAATCGTGAGAAGTTAAACCTATGGCTTTCGCTGTTTCGCGTGAAAAGCGAGCGCGGGCTGGCGGAGCTCGAAGCATTGGAGGTACCTGTCGTGAAACAAGCCATAGCGGCATATCACGAAGCGACGGCTTCAGACGAGTTCAAAGAGTTGGAACGCTTGCGAGCGCTTGCAAGACACAACGAAGCGTCTGCGCTGGGGCACGCCCGGCGGCAAGGCTTGCAGGAAGGCTTACAGCAAGGCTTACAGCAAGGCGAAAAAGCAAAGTCTTTGGAAATTGCCTGCAATGCAATTAAAATGGGCTTATCCACCGTCAGCATAGTCGAACTCACAAATCTAGCCGTTGAGGAAGTTATGAGCTTGCAGGCAGAGTGAGCAGTCAACATGGATTGGGTGTCTGCTTTAGACGCTTATGATTTCAGGCCGATTTTTACGAAAGAAAAACAACCCGAATTGAGTTGTTGATTTTTTTATACACGAGCGAAAATACCGTTGAAATATACCCGCAAAGCTTGACACCGCAATGCTTTTGTGGTATAATAAGTCATAAGGAGAAAACCCCGGATCAACACTAAAATGTGATAAAGCAGTGACGAGTTGACACTAAAATGATAAAATAGCGACAACGAAATATTTGTAGGAGAGTTTTTATTTCCGCGCAAATTCCGACATAATACATTATCCAAGCAAAAACAACGGCGGAGCTATATCGAATTTTACCCGCCTTATCAGAAAGGATTGATTAAAATGAAAAGAAGGTTTATCACAAAATTTATGGCGATGCTGCTCATAGCAGTCGTGTTCGTGCCGATGATGGCTCCAATGGCGTCTGCATCAGTATCGTCCGACGACCGCAACGCCACGCTGTCGAGGCATGAGATATGGATTAACGGCGTACAGACCGACATAAGGGGCTATTTGATCGGCGGCACGAACCATATCAGGCTTCGCGACTTGGGCAGGGCGCTCAACATCTTCGTAGGCTTTGATAACGATACGAAGACCGTGCTCATCGACACAAACCAGCCATACGATGGTCCAACATCCTCAAGCGCAAACCTGCCGCAGACGGCTGTGGCCTCTCCCTCAAGGCAGAGGTTTAGCATTAACGGCACTGCGCATTTTCTCCACACCGACGAGCTTGTCATTAACGGCACGCTTATACCTGCGCGCTATGGTTCTAGGATGATAAACGGCAATAACTACGTGCAGCTTAGAAGCATTGCTGCGCTGTTTGAGATAGCAGTGGATTTCACCGCATCGGATAGGCGCGTGGACATTGACACTGTTTTGGATGCCAGTGGGCATAGCAGGCTGAGCACAATTATGTTCCCGAGGGCTCCGAGGGCTGGGGCTGCGCCTGTGACACCGAGTACGCCGAGTAATCCGCCTACGACACCGGTTACTCCTATTGCGCCTGTGAATCCGAATTCGACTCCAGATACCAATAATGTTGAGCTATGGACTGAGGAGTTTGTCTACCAGCGGTTGATTGCGCTGAAGGAAGTGTATCCTGATGGGACTACAGCAACTGACTGTAGTAGGTTTGCAACGATGATAAGCAATGATGTATTTGGCGTGATTAATTATACCGATAACAGGCTAGTTCATGGACGCAAACTTGCCAACGTCGATCAGATCAGGGTTGGCGATCATGTTGGTATCAGAAACTCTACTGGCGGTCGACACATGGTGGTCATTCTTGCAAAAAGCGCCACCCACATAACAATAGTTGAAGGAAATGTTGGCGGCGTGGTGCGTTGGGAGCACAGATACACTATTTCTGACTTTAGGAGCAGATTTATCGAGGGGTGGACAAGATACCCGCACCACAATTGCTCGGACGAGTGCATAGTAGGCAGCTCTTCAAGACCCCATTACATCTTTTAGTTTCCAGCAACCATAACAACAACGCAGCTCGCAAAGGGCTGCTTTGTTAATCTCAGAAATTACAGAAAACACAGAAATCTTTGAAAGGAACCGTCTAAAATGAAAAGAAGGTTTATCACAAAATTTATGGCGATGCTGCTCATAGCAGTCGTGTTCGTGCCGATGATGGCTCCAATGGCGTCTGCATCAGCATCGCCCGACGACCGCAACGCTACGCTGTCAAGGCACGAGATATGGATTAACGGCGTGCAGACCGACATAAGGGGGTACCTTATCGGCGGCACGAACCATATCAGGCTTCGCGACTTGGGCAGGGCGCTCAACATCTTCGTAGGGTTCGACAACGACACGAAGACTGTGCTTATTGATACGAACCAGCCTTACGACGGCCCTGCGTCTTCAAGCGCAAACCTGCCGCAGACGGCTGTGGCCTCCCCCTCAAGGCAGAGGTTTAGTATTAACGGCACAGCGTATTTTCTCCACACCGATGAGCTTGTCATTAACGGCACGCTTATACCTGCGCGCTATGGTTCTAGGATGATCAATGGCAACAACTACGTGCAGCTTAGGAGTATTGCTGCTCTGTTTGAGATAGCCGTGGATTTCACCGCATCGGATAGGCGCGTCGATATTGACACTGTTTTGGACGCCAGCGGGCATAGCAGGCTGAGCACTATTATGTTCCCGAGGGCTCCGAGGGCTGGGGCTGCGCCAGCGACGCCTACGCCGAGTACGCCGAGTAATCCGCCTGCTACGAATTACCCGGCTTGGGGACCCAGAGATTGGCCTACGAGTAACAGTCAGAGGGAAATGGGTGGCGGTTGGCCTATCCCTACACATCCTCATGGATTCCCAGACACCAATAATGTCGAGCTATGGACCGAGGAGTTTGTTTATCAGCGGTTGATTGCACTTAAGGAAAAGTATCCTGATGGAAGTAGAGAGATGTATGCTAGGAATTGTGGGGCGTTTGCGAGTCTTATAAGTGCCGATGTATTTGACATAGTTGATTACGTAAATATCAGACTGACTCATGGGCGTAAACTTGCCAACGTCGATCAGATTAGGGTTGGAGACCGTGTTGGAATCAGAAACTCTGTTGGCGGTCGGCATGCAGTGGTCATCCTAGCTAGAAGCGCTACCCACATCACAGTTGTCGAAGGGAACGTGAACGATGGCATGGTGCTTTGGGGGCGCACATTTACCATCTCCCAATTCAAAAATGTTTTTATCGAGGGATACACAAGATATCCGCACTACAACTGCTCAGACGAATGTATAACGAGCAACGAACCCGTATACATTTTTTAGCTTACAACCACAACAACAAAGCAGCTCGAAAAGGGCTGTTTTGTTTTGTGACGATTTTAAAGATTATAGGGTTCGTGTTATCCTGCTTGGAATAAAAGTAAGCCGCCTGAACAAGAGACGACTCACTTCGGCAAAATAGCCTGAAATACCTAACAAATTAATCTTTCGACAGCCACTAACTGGCGTCCACACTCTTATTATAAAAAAGCTTGGCAAATTGTCAAGCTTTTTTTTGTAGTCAGAGGTCGCATTTTCCTTAAAGCATTTCTGACATACTAAAAGCAGAATCCAGAAACCACAAAAAGGAGAATATCATGAAAAAGCTTAAAAGCATTATTTCATCACTTTTAATTGGATTGCTGCTATTTGGGTTTATCCCATTTTCGGCACCTGACGCAGACCCCCTAGTGGCGATTGCCGCTACTTCCGGAGGACAGATACCAGAGCTTGGCGGCGATATCCATCTCCGCGCAAGAGGACCAACGCTCAACTACGTCTCATTGCCTTCGTTTGTGTTTGAAAACACAAGTATAAACGTAGTCGAACACAGGTTTACTTATTATCTGTTGGACGACAGCTATCTCACTGGCAATAGCGCCATGATTAATCCGGTATATTGTATAACGCCGCGCTGGGCAGGTGTTTTGCAAGGTCTGCTTGACGGGATGGGCGTAGGCACTCCTGATAACGGATATATGGTATACACCCTCCAGAGGATTCTTGAGACAGACACACCACAAGCAGCTAAACTCAGAGGCGTCCTCGTCAGAGGATATCCCAACCGCAGGGCCGAAGCAATATGGGGTACTTTTTGGCGAATTGAAACTCTTAAAGAAATCTACCCGGATTGGACTGACGAACGGGCAATGATAGAAGCCGAAAACCGCGCATGGTACGCTACGAAAATTGCGATTTGGGCGGTCCTTGCCGATCTAAGCAGCTCGGACCAAATAAATATTAACCCCATCTACAACTCGTTGCCAGACAACCACCCAGACAAGATTGCAGCAACACAAGTTAGAGATGCAGCTAGGTATTTGTTTAACTCCTCAACTAATTCTCTTGGAACCGCTCCGCTGATGAGGATGCAGGAAAGCTATCCATCTTTAGACAAAGAGGCTACGCCAACCCTCGACGGCCAGTATTTTGAACACACCCTCTGGGTTCACGGCAATGGCTGGACGGGCCACGATGTCCGAGAAAGAGCCCCAATGTATGTACGTTGGACGGGAGCTCCGGTTCCGGCAGGCACGCAAGTCCATTACAAAGACTTCGCAACAGGCACATGGGAACCCGTTACCACCCAAGATGGCTGGATGGTCGTCCCTTCAACCGGCTCAAGCCTCGCAGGGCCAAACCCGATGGGGGCAGGCACAATCGGCGAACTGAGAATAAGATACCCGGTAT
>Ga0099364_10008929_pt1 | contig 14010 bp, 10 predicted proteins | sample TergutTh196P3_FD_73070 | JGI IMG/M metagenome (GOLD analysis project Ga0099364, IMG submission 73070) | Microcerotermes parvus P3 segment gut microbial communities from Pointe-Noire, Republic of the Congo - Th196 P3 | ecosystem: Host-associated > Arthropoda: Insects > Digestive system > Gut ...
TGTTCCTGTCCGTACAGAAAAATCCATACCATAGGAAGCATATAAAAAACCGATGCGGCAAAAATCAATCCTATATTTTCCTGCCCGATTTTAAAAAGCATGACAGACAACGGCTCCATTGCCGTATTTTTCAAGAAAATCATAGGTTGCTCCACCATAGACCAACAATCGGCAAAGCTTAAAATTGCCAATGACGCAACGCCGCCTTTCGATAGCGGCAGGGCGATATGAATAAATCGCCGCAAATGCCCCGCGCCGTCTATTTGCGCCGCTTCAAAAACGCTGTACGGTATACCTTTCATACTTTGCCGCATGATGAATACGGCAAAAGGGCTAAAACCCCATGGCAATATGATGGAACTGTGCGTATTTAAAATCCCAAGGATATCTGCCATGATATAATTGGCAACAAGCGTAGCTTGGATTGGCAGAACCATCACAATAATATAGACACAAAATAAGGCTTCCTTATGCCGTGACTTCCAAACTGCAAAACCATAAGCCGCCGCCGAACCAATAACAACGTGCATCAGTACGATTGGGAACGCCAGTTTCAACGAGTTTAGGAACAAGCTGAGATACATCGGCGTTTTGAAAAGCAAGGTATTGTACTGGTCAGCGGTAATTCTTTCGGGAATCAGCTTATATTCAACATAATGGGTCTGCCCTTTTAAGCCGTGGTCGAACAAATCATATTCCGATCCGTAATTTCGGGATATTTCCCCCTGCGCCATAAAAGAATTTGTAAAAATAACAATAAGGGGAACGATATAAACAAGCGCAACAATGAATAAAAATACTTTTCTCGGTATATTTTTCAAACGCTTATCCATCGACCGCTCACTCCCCTAAATCTGATTTTTTGTCTATCATGAAAAACACAACCATAAAGACAGATATAACGGTCGTTACAACAAAAGCCGCAGTTGTTAGATTTTGATAATTCAACCTTGCAAACTGGTTGTTCATGTAATGCTGGAGCATATAAATGCCCTCGTTTGGGTAATTGCCCGCCAGCATATATAACTCCCTGTATACCTTGAACGAACTAATAAACGACATCACAAACATGATGAATAGCGCAGGTATTAGATAAACCAGTGTAATCTTAAAAAACATCCGCACTTTTCCCATGCCTTCAACAGACGCCCATTCATAATAGTCCTTGGGTATGTTCGCAAGCCCGGCCAATGCAAGGACAAGGTTGAAGCCCATGTTTTTCCATACGTACAAACCTACCACAACTAAAAATGAGTGTTCCGTTAAGAGCCAATCCGTATTGACGCCTAAAATGTGGCTTAATAATCCGTTTGACATAAACAGGCTCTGAAAGAAAAACGCGGTGCAGGCGGTTGGGATAACAAGCGGCGACATAAACACCGTTTTCAACCAGCCATTCCCTGTAATGTCAAACAGCAGGCAAGCAATAATTAATGGGATTGCGATATTCAATGGTATGGCAACCATCATAAATTTTAACGTATTCCACGCCGCCAGCCGGAAAGCCTCGCTGTTAAATAGGTTTATGAAGTTCCCAAACCCTACAAAGTTGCCGTTGAGGTCGGCAGATGCGTAGCCCAATGACATAACAAACGGAACAATGAAGAACATTGCAACACCCGCAAGGCTTGGGGCGATAAATAGCAAAACAGCCGAATTTTCACTTTTTGCCATAGCTACTCCTTTACCCCCCACTCGATTTTTGACAGGCTCACTTTAGCAGGAATCCATCCCACCGTGTGGATTTTGGCCTGAATATACCATTCAATAACCCGAACGTAACACCCAGCATTGCGTTCAGGACAAAATAATATACGTTCAGGCTATGAGGACGCGGGGATAGCTCAGATATGCTACAATAATTCTGATGGTGAGGAATATGTTAGGCATAATAGTCTGTGACGATGACCGCTTCATGATGGAAACATCAGCGAAACTGGCGCGTCAATGTATAAAAGGCAATGAATTTGCCGCCGCAGTGGTGTGTGCTGCGACGGATTTTAAGGAAGTCCTGCGGTTTATTGAGAAGAATCCAGGGGCGTACCTATACTTTTTAGATATTGATTTCGGGAAAACCAACCTGAACGGCGTGGATATTGCCAAAGTTATAAAGAAAACGGAGCCGCTCTCGAAAATCGTTTTTGTGACAAGCCATGCCGACATGGGCATGAGCGTACTAAAGAGCGGAGTAGAAGCCTTTGGTTTTATAGAGAAAACAACCAGCATGAGCAAAATGCTCTTAGATTATAAAAAATACATCAGCCTCGCTCTAGGAAGCGTTGTACTCGCCGCAGAAAACACTGAACAAGAAAGATATATAAAACTCTTGGTCGGCATTGATGAATATGTTTCCTTTCCTGTTTCTCAGATTTTATTTGTGGAAGCCGACAAAACCGTTTCGCATTTTGTCTGTTACCATACGGTGGACGGTTCTTCGGTTTCGGTGCGGGACACCATAGAAAACGTATTGCGAAACTTGGGCGGCGATTTTATGAAAAGCCACCGTTCCGTTATTATCAACAAGAATCACGTTGTCTCCGTAAGCGACGGCATGGTAAAATTCGCCGGAGGCGAAACGGTTGCCGCATCCTTTCGGCTAAGGAATGAAATTATAAAAGAATGCGGGGTAAAAAAAGCATGATAGATTTATTGTTTCCAAAAGACCCCTTGATCACAGATGTTTCAGCCAACTTAACATCAGATATACTTTTCAGTGGATTGAAGGCAGGAGCTTTGCTTCCTGTAGCGATTATCTTGGTACTGTTCGCTATTGACGTAATTGGGAATCGAATAAAGCATATGGCATATCAGATTCTCGCAATCACACTTGTAATGGGTGTATTGGTATGGCTAATGTTTTTCGAGTCGTCGCCAATACCCGGCAGTATCACAATGACATATCTCGCGCTGGCTTTTGTTATGACAGCGGCTGTGTTTATCCTAAACTTTATGAAACTGTCGCCTCTGGATTACGCTGTTTTGTTCACAGCTTTTGCCTGTTTGAGCCGCTTTACGGCAACATGGCTTTTCGGTGTGGCGCTACAGGTTTTATATTTTTTCATTGTGTTATTGGTAGTTTGTAAAATACGGCTTAACCGTATGCACGGACATCTCTTTCATGTTTGGTTTGCGTCCATGTTGGTTTCAGTAGAGTGGTTTGTTTGCAAGTTCCTTTTTAGATATGTAATAAATATGGGATATGCTTATGATTCACGGCTGGAAAAGCTGTTTGTGTGGGGCGTTGCCATGCTCATTATTATTATCGCGAACATAGCTGTTATTTACGCGGTAAAAAGGTTATTACGCAAACCCTTTGACGATATCAATCAAATGGGCAAGGTATACTTGCGCGTTGAACGTTTTTTCATTTATACCACAATCGCAATTCTGCTGTTTATGGGTTTTCTTCATTGCTATTACAAATTGTTTAGCGGGTTTATCAGTGTGGTTTCTTCGTTGGAAGTTGAGAATTTAAGGTTTGCCTTAATTAACATTTTTAACACTTCGATTGAAGGATTGTTTAACTTGTTCACGCTGTTCGCAATGATAATTCAGTTATCGTTCATGATAATGGTTTTTAGGACGACGCGGCTGAAAGACAATCTGCAAAGCAAGACGCTGGAGAGCCAAAGCCTTTTGGCCTACTCGTCAGAACTTGAAAAGAACATGGACGATCTGCGGAGCATCAAGCATGATATCAAAAATATCTTTCTCACGATGAGCGGTTTTGTGGAGCGGAGCGACGATGTGGAAATGCAAACCTTCTACCATGAAAAAATTAGCCCATTCGCTAAAGACGAAATATCGAAAAGCGATTTGTACGGCAAACTGGCGGCAATAAACAGCGAGCATGTCAAAGCCTTTTTGTTCTATAAAATATCTCAAGCCCTTGAGCGGGGTATTTCCCTTGACTTGGATATTTCGCCACGCTTTTCAGCAACCGATGTTTCAGATGTTTCAATGGATATTGTTGATTTAGTACGAGCTTTAGGAATATTAATGGACAACGCAATTGAGGAATGCATGAAGATTGCTCACGGTGCAATTACCGTCAAGTTGTCTCAAAGCAACAAGATAGCACCTCAAAACGATAAGGTGGCACCGCAAAGCGATTATATTTTGTCTCAAAACAATAAAATGGCACCGCAAAGCGACAAAATAGCACCTCAAAGCGATTATATATTGTCTCAAAACGATAAGATATCACCTCAAAGCGACAAGATAGTATCTCAAAACAATAAAACAGCACCGCAAAGCGACAAGATAGTATCATTCGCTATAAAAAATACGGTCAGCCGAGAAACAAGGGTTAGCGGAGTAAAACCCGGCGTTTCAGCGAAAGGCAACGGGCGCGGCAACGGACTTGTAATTGTGCGGAGTATTCTTGAAAAATACGATTGCGTAACCCTAAATTCGTACTTCCAAGAAGATTTATTCGTTCAAAACCTTGTTATTTATTCAGATACTAATAACGCCAAGAACACTTAACGAATCAAGGTTTAATGCGTTAACGACAGCACTATGATTCTTAACTATCTCATTTGCCGTTTCGGTCGCGTTGTCAGAAATAATCTGAGGCTCCCTATAATCCAACGAATATTCATGACGTTATACTATGTTCGGGCGCGGTTTTTTCTTTCCAGTGAAGTCTTTTGAAACTACTTTGAAAACACAAACGCTTTGCGCTTGCTCGTCCGTGAATATGACTTCACTGCCGAATTGGTGGCTAAACATGAAGGATAAGGCCTTACATTTTTCGGCAACTTCCTCTATAAACACAACTTGCCCGAATCCGATTATGCTCGAATAATAATAGCCGGAGTTACATGGCGTATCGGATTGAACTGGCTTACCTTCATGCGCCATTTCAAAGCACACGTTGCCGTTGCTTTTGAGGATGTCAAGTTTTTTACCTTCCAATGCGCTGTGGAAGTATAGTTCCAGCACGTTATCAGCCAAAAGCCTATATCCATAACTCAAAGGCACAACATAGGGCGAACCGTTATCAACCATTGCGACATGACAGGTCTTGCATTGGCACAAGATTTCTTCCATTTCGCCGATATCTGTCACTTCACGATCTTTTCTTCTCATATACGCCCCCTATTACATCATCGCCCACCGCGAATATCACGCCCATTACGTCATATATTACGAATCTAATCATGGTCAACCTCGTGTCTGCATATTGAGCGCATACACAACAGCCTTCATGAAAAACATTGCATCCTCTCAGACTCAGCCATCATTCCTGAACGAATTGTTTCAGACTAAGCCATCATTCCTGAACGAATTGTTTCAGACTCAGCCATCATTCCTGATTGAATAGTTTCAGACTCAGCCTTCATTTCTGATTAAATTGTTTCAGACTCAGCCATCTTTCTTAATCGAATTGTTTCAGCAAATCTTCAATCTGAGCTACTTGCTCTTTTAGACTGAGCCGATCATATGAAATTAACCTCACTGGCACTTATTGGAATAATGATATCACAGAACAGGATTGGATTCAACGGAAGTACGAAATTTGAATAACCTTGAATAATCGCTAATGTGACTTTTCAAATATCCCTCGTCATTGCGAGCAAAGCGAAGCAATCCAGACACCGAATTAACGGGAAAATACAGCAAAACAGAGATTTCACAGACTGGATTGCTTCGTCGCTACGCTCCTCGCAATGACGAAGAGGGGGTATTTGAATAGACACAACTTCAATATTATTACGTTACTCGACGCTGTCATACCAATGGACATATATTCCGGCGCATGTTATATCAAGCCGTATATCAAGCCGGCGCATGTTATATCAAGCCGTATATCAAGCCGGCGCATGTTATATCGAGCCGTATATCAAGCCGGCGCATGTTATATCAAGCCGTATATCAAGCCGGCGCATGTTATATCAAGCCGTATATCAAGCCGGCGCATGTTTTCGCGCCGGAAATTTAATGTGTAATATAATGCGTAATTTAATGGACATATATTCCGGCACGTATTCTATCCTGCCACGCTTCTAAATCCTTCTGATCAACAAACTTAATAAGTTCCAACATATAAAGCCCCTGATTATCAGGATCAATAGTATCTATGTAGTTGTCTATCACAAAAAAGCGATAAGACTCCTCATCTGTTGTATAATTAAAAGCGAAACGAAGTGTCAGGGACTTTTTCCCATGCTCATACAATCCATCTGACGATTTTCCATCTCTTTCCCAAGAAGAAACATCCCCTTGCACAAGCTCGAATAAATAAACCACATCGTTGTCAAAGTCTTCAGTTTCATCAATTGCCCTTTTTGAAAACAATGATTTTAGTACTTCTTTGTCTTTTTCTTTGAGTGCTGATACTATTTGTTCCATCCTCAAATCGGCCTGCTTATCCTCTGTCAAGGATGTACCCCCTTCTTTTATTCTTTCAATTTCATTGCATGAGCAAAATACCAAAATACTTATTAGCCCAAACATTATTAATGCTATTTTTTTATTTATTGATAACACCTCACCCATAGGAACTGTTCGATAATATGCTATACCCTAAAAACACAAAGTCGTTGATTTCGATTCAGGGTGGAATGTCCACCTTTTGTCTTTGATTTCGCCTTGACCATACGAAAGATTATCAAAAAAGTGTAGGGTAGTCAATAGTAGGAAAGGTAAAGCCCCGGGTATAGTTTGTGTTGTTTGTGTATAGTTTGCAACGTAATTTGCGGACGTAGTCTGCCATATGCTATAATGGCGAAAGCACTGCGATTGTTTTAGTAATGGAGGGCTTTACTATGAAGTTGAAGTTAGGGTTGCCAAAAGGGAGTTTGCAGGAAGCGACTTTCCAGTTGTTCATGCAAGCTGGTTTTAAAATATCTGTTAGCAGCCGATCGTATTTTCCGGTAGTCAATGACCCGGAACTGGAAATTTTGCTGATGCGGGCCCAGGAGATCCCACGGTACGTAAGCGAAGGGGTATTGGATGCAGGGATCAGCGGTTATGATTGGATCATGGAAAACGACGCGGATGTGGTGGAAGTCGCCGATATGGCTTATTCGAAAAGCACATCAAACCCAATCAAGCTGGTGATAGCCGTCGCCGAGGATAGCGGAATCAAGGACGTATCCGACCTGAACGGAAAGCGCGTGGCAACGGAGTTGGTTAACGTAACCAGAAAGTATTTGCGAAACCAAGGCGTTTCCGCGTCAGTCGAGTTTTCATGGGGGGCAACGGAAGTAAAAGTTCCCCATTTGGTTGACGCCATTGCCGATCTCACGGAAACCGGCAGTTCTTTAAGAGCCAACAAGCTCCGGGTTATCGCGACTATACTTGAATCGACGACCAAGTTGCACGCCAACCGCGGCGCTTGGGGCGTGCCTTGGAAGAGGGAGAAAATCGAGAGTGTATCCGTATTGCTTCAAGGTGCGCTCCGCGCCAGGACAAAGTTGGGATTGAAGATGAATGTGCCTAATAGCGTGCTAAGTACAGTCCTCGGCATTCTCCCAGCAATGAAACAACCGACTATATCAGAACTAGTGGAATGCGATTGGGTGGCTATCGAGATTATTCTCGACGAAGTCCAAGCCCGAAACCTGATACCAGCACTGAAATCCGCAGGCGCACAAGATATAATTTTATATCCATTGTCAATCGTTATACCATAAAATACCAACCGCAATAGCATTCTGGCGCACATTATAGCACATGTTGCACATTTTTAAAATTTATTATACCCGAGAGCGAAAAGATTTTACAGGAGGCAGGGGGATATGAATAGTCTGTTGGACAAGCCTTTCGATGGTCAAAGCATCGAGGGGACTAGCGTGCTAAAACTAGATTTTAGCAAGTTGGATCGAATTCCTGATAATAGCATGGTTATACCGGTGGCTGTTCAAAACGCCATCACCAATGAAGTTATTCTTGTTGCATACACAAACAAGCTTGCGTTTGAAGAAACGGTCAAGAAAAGAAAAGCCATATTCTGGAGTACTTCCAGAAATAAATTATGGTTTAAGGGCGAGGAGTCCGGCAATACGTTTACAATAAAATCAATTCATGTCAATTGCGAACAGAATTCGCTGGTTTACAAAGTGGTGCCGAACAAAGGCAATATATGCCATACGAGTATAGGCAATGTGCCGAACAACTGCTTTTACCGGGAGCTGGATCTTGACACCATGGAATTGTCGTTCTGACGTATTAGGGCGGGCGGATATTGAATCCGCCCCTACGTATTGGGGCGGGCATCCGGACGGATGGCGGGCGGATATTGAATCCGCCTCTACTTGTGTGTAGAAATATGTTCTGATATACTGTTAAAAAGCTACATTTGTACACATGTAACTTTTAAAACTACAACCATGCATGTTTACCTTTGAAATTACTACAGTCGGGCATAAGATATTAAGAAATGGTGGGGCGCTACAAATGGGAAAACTAGAAAAAATAAAAGCCTTGAGAAAAAGCCGGGATCTAAGTAGCCTTGTTCACGCCGCAAGCGAGATCCTGAACAACCCCATAGCAATGTTTGACGTGGACTATACCCTAATAGCACATACCTATATTGTGACTGACGACCCCATATGGAACGAGTTAGTGACATACGGAACTTTCAGCTCTGAAACGCAAGGGTTGTTTGCCGATATGTACTTTACTTATCTTGCTTCAAAAACAGAGAAGATGGTTATTTTAAAAAGCGAGCTTTTAAAATATGACCGGGTGCTTTCATACGTCCACAACAAAAAGAATATACGAGTCGCCAATCTCGTAATGGTTGCGTGCAATGCTATGTTTGACGCAGACGACTTGATAGCCTTTAGCGCGTTTGCGGACAAACTCACAAGCAAGATCCGAGAAGACGAGTATTTTACAAAATATGGTTATTCATTCATAGCCAGCATAATCACAAAACTACTCGACAGTGTTATCAATGACACGCAAATTTATGCCCCGCATTTGGCAATGCTATTTGACGGCTTCGACATGTATTTGTACTTGGCAGTAATCTGCATAGGCCAGCATGGAGGGCCGCAAGGCATGCATGAGGTCGAAAACGGAAGGCTGTACAGCACGAATGAGGATGAGATCAACGGGTCTCAAGACATGTATAAAAGCAAAAACAGCGGGCCACAAGGTATGTATGAAGACGAAAACAGTGGGCAGTACGGCATGAATGAAGGTAGGAACGTCGGGCTTGAAAGCATTAGGGACTTGCTTACGGAAAAATACAAATCGTTCAAATTCGCGACCTACTCTGGCTACATCGTTGCGATAATGAGTTCGAAGCAAAGCAATTTTAACTGCAAGCGGGTTTTAGGTAAGTACTCTGATTTTTTTGAACAACATGACTTATACGCAGGCGTGAGCAGAAGTTTTGAAAACCTCTACCAGCTACGCAAGTATTACGGCGAGGCCATCGTAGCACTGAAAAGCGGGTGCAAAAACTGTATAGGCGGCAGTAGAAGCGTCAGCGGTAACGGCATCAGCGGCATCCAACGTATTTACTATTGATAATTCTGACTGACCGATCAACTTGCTGACTGACCGACCGACCAACTTGCTGACTGACTGACTGGCCGACTGACTGACTGAGACTGATCTACCGAACGTCCTGTCAAAATCTTCTGCACCACCGCAGTATTCTACCGTGCTATCCTCCATATTCTCTATGTTACTTGTAAGAAGACAACTTGCGCTTTTGCATTGCGCTTTTGCATTGCGCTTTTGACTTGCATTTTTTTACTCGGCTTCGTTGTGAAAATTACTAATTTTTGGATGTTAAAAAGTGGCAATACAGTAGATTTCCCAAAAAGTATCGGCAGTCGATATTTCCATGCAGATGAGTTATAATGGGTTTAGCTTTTTTGAGAGACGGCGTTATGACAATCTATGATCGGAGTGAGGATGTTGATTAACGATAACCATTCAACGACATCTGAAGGCGAAACTCTGACATCGGGTAAAGGCGGAACTCTTACATCGGGCGGTAAGGCTCAACCGCAGGGCACAAGGACACGGGCATCAAGCGGCAGGGCTCAGTCGCCGGGCACGGAGACGCGGGCATCGGGCACGGGCACACAGGCATCGGGCGGCAGGGCTCAGTCGCCGGGCACGGGGACGCGGGCATCGAGCCTAAAAGCAAATACGCTGCGACAGGAGGTTGACCGCCTCGTCAAAGCAAGCGAGGTAGGCGATTTTAGTGTCGTCTTGGGTGGCCTGTCTGGAGAGGACGCGGAAATCGTCCAACTCCTGAACAAGGCTAAATGCAATTACCATGACGCAATCGAATACGACTTGATGAAATACAGGCTGACAAGCGACGCGCTTAATATTGCGCTATGGGACATGAACGTTGAGAACATGGATCTAGTCAATCCAAGCAACAGGTTCACATGGTCGCAGGAGTTCCGCAATATGCTGGGCTTTTCCGACGAGGGCGATTTCCCGAACACTCTACAAAGCTGGAGCAGCAGGCTTCACCCTGAAGACAAGGAAATTACTATCAAAGCGTTTGAGCGCCATCTTAACGACCTCACAGGGAAAACACCCTATGACGTCGAATACCGCCTAAAACTAAAAAACGGCGTCTATAGGTATTTTCAAGCGTTTGGGGACACCCTAAGGGACAGCTCCGGTACCCCGCTCAGATCAGCGGGCGCATTGCTGGACATCACGGAAAAGAAGCGTATGGCTGAGGCTCTCAAAGAAGCCCTGGCTGAGTCAGAGAGAACGCTTGAAAACACTATGAGCATTTTAAACAACACAAATATTATGATATATGTGACAGACCCGGAAAGCGACGAGATATTGTTTATAAGCGACTATATGAAGCAGCATTTTGGAATAAAAGGGGACGTAGTAGGGCAGCCCTGTTACAAGGTGCTTCAGACTGACAAGGACAAAAGATGCGACTATTGCCCGTGCTATCAGTTGGACAGGGAACCGGACAAAGACATCGTCTGGAAAGAACGCAATACATTGACAAACTGTTACTACAGAAATACGGACAGGTATGTCGACTGGCCTGGCGGAAAAAAGGTGCACATTCAATACTCTGCCGACCTGACAGACGTTATGCGGGCTCAGGAGGAACTGGAGTACAAAGACGACCTGTTGCACGCAGTTAACAGCGCGGTGTCGTTCCTGCTAAAATCGGATATCGGCACTTTTGAAGAGGGGCTGCACCAAAGCATGAAGACAATGGCAGAAGCCGTGAAAGCCGACCGCGCTTACATTTGGAAGAATCAAACCATCGACGGGAAGCTTTGCTGCAAACAGATATATGAATGGCCCGAAAACGCAGAACCGCAAAACGGAAAGGCATTTGCGCTTGGCATGCCGTACAACGAATGCCTTCCAAGCTGGGAAACCCTTTTTTCGAGCGGGAAATGCGTAAACGCCATTGTTCGCAATATGCCGCAGAAAGAACGTGAACACCTTGCCCCCCAGGGCGTCGTGTCAATGCTGGTAGTCCCAGTGCTTATTAACAATGCTTTCTGGGGGTTTGTAGGCTTTGACGACTGCCATAATGAGCGGGTGTTCACGGAAAACGAGGAATCCATCTTGCGCTCTGCCGCGTTTTTGCTGGCAAACGCTATAATCAGAAATGAAAACACCCAAAACCTGGAGGAAGCAATGAGGGCCCTTAAGCGCCGCGATGAGCTGATGGACGCTCTAAATAAAACCGCTGTCACGTTCCTGTCGCAGGAACATGAGACATTTGAGGGAATGATGGCGTCGGGCATAAAGTTGATTACAGACATACTGGATCTTGACAGGGTGTCTATTTGGCGCAACCACGCAATGCCAAACGGCTTGTACGCGTCACAAATCTATATTTGGGACAAGGAAGCCGGGGGTACGGCGTGGCCATCTCCGGCTGGGGGTACGGTGTGGCCATCGCCGATTGGGGGCGAAGGGCTTGCGTACTCTAAGATTGTCCCGCGCTGGGAGGCCCTCCTATCAAGCGGCGAATCAATCAACGGCCCGGCGGAGTTGCTGCCCGAAGCCGATTTGCTTATGCAGTTTGGGGTCGTGTCGGCATTTGTTACGCCCGTTTTTATCAACAATGCGTTTTGGGGGTTCGTGCTATTCGAGGACCGACGCGCAGAGCGAATGTTTAAAAAGGACGCAGCCGAGATAATGCGGTCAGCGGCTTTCCTATACGCGAATACCGTCAACATAGGGTCAATAGAGCGCGAGATTAGGCACAAGGAAGAGGAGCTGCAGGAAACTGCGGAGCGGGAGCGCATAGCGGAGCTCCAAAGGGAGTCTGCACAGGCTGCGAACGAAGCAAAAAGCAGGTTTTTGGCAAGAATGTCGCATGAAATACGTACGCCAATGAACGCGATACTTGGCATGTCGGAACTATTGCTTCAGGAAGAGCTGGACAGCCGCCAGCACGGGTATGCAAAAGACATTAGAACAGCGTCTTCCGCATTGCTTGTAATTATCAACGATATCCTGGACATTTCAAAAATTCAGGCTGGAAAGCTAAGCCTTGTACCGGTGCATTACTTTTTTGACGCAATGATCGACAATGTGGCATCCGTTGTTAGGTTTTTAGTTGAGGACAAGGATATCTTATTCAATATGGAAATAAACGGCGACATATCGGAATGCCTTTACGGCGACGACATACGGCTCAGGCAGGTGCTGTTAAACCTGCTGGGGAACGCGATCAAGTTTACAAAAAAAGGCCGGGTGAACCTATTAGTCGAGTCGTCTGATACAAGCATCCGCTTCACTGTGAGCGATACAGGCATTGGCATAAGAGCGGGTGACATTAACAAGCTGTTTGGGGAATTTGAGCAGTTCGACACGGTCGCCAACCGCGAAACTCAGGGAACAGGGCTAGGGTTGCCAATCACTAAGGCTTTGGTTGAAATGATGGGCGGCCAAATCTCAGTGGAAAGCAAGTATGGGCATGGGTCGTCTTTCCATGTATCCATCCCTAAAGTATTGGGGATAGAAGCGCAGATACGATTATCCGACGACAGCAGTGCGCCCATATACGCGCCGGGCGCAAAGATACTTGTAGTAGACGACAACGAAATGAATTTGAACGTCGCATGCGGCTTGTTGCGGGTATTTGGCATAAAAGCCGACACCGCGCCATCCGGTTTTCGCGCCATTGAAATGATCAAGCAAAGCCAATACGACATTGTTTTTATGGATCATATGATGCCGGAAATGGACGGCGTTGAGACAACCAAGAAAATCAGGGGACAGGGGATAAAAACCATAATAATTGCTTTTACTGCAAATGCCGCCGCTGGCGTTAAGGACACGATGCTGGCTTCTGGTATGGACGACTTTTTAACAAAGCCAATTGTAAAAAAGGAATTGGAATATATGCTGAGCCATTGGCTTCCATCCGAAAAGCTTTTGCCCCCGCCAGACAAAACCGATATTGCCGCCGTTTCCAGCGGAGCCGGGGGTAGCGGGGAAGTGAACGGGGACGGGGGAAGCGGGGGAATGAACGGGGCTGGGAACAGCGGGGGAGTGAACGGGGCCGGGGGCAACGGGGGAATGAACGAGGAAGTGGGCAGGGATGATGTTTTTTGGCAGAGGATAGCCGAAATAAAAGAAGTTTCCGTTTCAACAGGCTTGGAGAGGGTCGACGGCGACAAGGGCACCTTTGAAAAGACATTAAAACTGATGATCAAGGAAATCGATAAAAGCGATAAAAACCTAAAGCTCTTTTTGGAAGCTGGCGACGCGCATAATTTCCGTGTGGAGGTACACGGCATAAAGGGATCCCTTGCAAACATCGGAGCTATGGAGCTGGCGGAAAGAGCCCTTGAACTTGAAGAGATGTCGGCGCAAGGGGATATTGAAAGCTGCGCTGAGCGCCTGCCGCCGTTTTTAGTGGAACTGAATTGCCTTGGTTTGAGCTTGCGTGGCGCATTTTCCGGGGCGAGCGAGAGGGGCATCGGCGGAAGCGGCAAAAGCAGTGGGAGCAGCGGCTTTGGTGACAGCAGCGGCAATGGCAATGGCAATGGCAATGGCAATGGCAATGGCAACAAGAAG
>Ga0099364_10008930_pt1 | contig 14007 bp, 11 predicted proteins | sample TergutTh196P3_FD_73070 | JGI IMG/M metagenome (GOLD analysis project Ga0099364, IMG submission 73070) | Microcerotermes parvus P3 segment gut microbial communities from Pointe-Noire, Republic of the Congo - Th196 P3 | ecosystem: Host-associated > Arthropoda: Insects > Digestive system > Gut ...
GGAGCGACGAGGCATGGAACGATTATTTGGGCTGGCAGAGAGAAAATAAAAAGATATTAAATAAAATAAACAATCTTTTGAAAGATATAGAGCGTCATCCGTTCGAGGGGATAGGTAAGCCCGAACCTTTAAAATATGATTTAGCGGGTTATTGGAGCAGACAGATTAACGACGAACACAGACTTGTGTATGAAATCCAAAATAACAGTATTTATATAGCCCGGTGTAAATATCACTATAATAAATAAAAATAAATAATATTTTGTATATCAAAACAAAGAAAAATATATTGCAATTATTATTAAAATATTGTATAATAGTCTTGTTGTGTATAAAATTATAGAATAAAGAGAAAAAATTAACGGAGGATTAATACTAATGGCTAATACTAAAGACATAAGAAACGTCTGCTTTTTGGGTCACGGGGGAAGCGGGAAAACGTCTCTCGCCGAGGCGATACTCTTCTTGACGAAAAATTCCGACAGACAGGGTAAAGTTACCGACGGAAACACCGTCAGCGATTACGACCCCGAAGAAATCAGGAGAGGTTTTTCGATTCAGTCGTCGCTGCTTTCTTTTAACTGGAAGAACGCGAAAATTAATTTGCTCGATACCCCCGGGTTTTTCGATTTCGCCGGGGAAGTCAAACAGGCGGTGAGAGTCGCGGACTGCTCCGTGATTGCGATTAACGCGAAATCGGGAATAGAAGTCGGCACTGAGTTCGCTTTTGATTACTCGGACGAAGCGGGGATTCCCAAAGTTATTTTCGTGAGTAAACTCGACGAAGAAAACGTCAAGTTCGACGAGATTTTCACTGAGGCGAGGGAAAAGTTCGGAGGCGCGGTGTGTCCGGTTTTCGCTCCGTTTATCGAAAACGATAAAACGTCGGGGTATGTCGATTTGATTAAATCGAAATATTTTGCGGCCGAAAAAGGCGGAAGTTTGAAAGAAACTCCCGTTCCCGCCGCTTTCGAGTCAAAAATCGAAGAGTATAAAGAGATATTGTTCGAGTCTCTCGCCGAAACGAGCGACGAATTAATGGAGAAATATTTTGAGAACGGAAGCGAAAGCTTTACGGACGAAGAAATAGAGAAGGCTTTTAATTACGGATTGAAACACGGCAGTATAATCCCCGTATTTTCGGGCTCCGCTTCGACTCTCGCGGGAATAGATTATCTCGTCGACAGTATCGTCAAGTATTTCCCCAGTCCTCTCGACAGGGAATCCGAAAAGATTTACGAGTACGTCGAAGCCGAAGAGAATCCGAAAATAAAAGACGTTAAAATCGAAGAAAAAGGCGCGGCTTCTATATTCGTGTTTAAAACGGTCGCGGACCAGTTCGGTAAAATGTCGTATTTTAAAGTCATGAACGGCAGTCTCAAAAGAGACGCGGTATTAAAAAATCTGAAATCCGGACAGAACGAAAAGTTCGCGCATATCTATACTTTAAGGGGTAAGAAACAGACCGAAGTAGAAGAGTTGATTTGCGGTGAAATCGGCGTTACGCTTAAACTCGCCTCGACGAACTCGAACGATACCCTCGCCGCCTCGGGCAATAACGATTACGTGAAAATCGCGTACCCCGAACCGTTTTTGACTTACGCGCTTAATCCGAAAGCGAAAGGCGACGAGGATAAAATCTCGACTAATATAAGTAAACTTCTGGAAGAGGATTTGACTATAAAATATGAAAACAACGCCGAAACCCGTCAGATGCTCATGTCCGGACTGGGCGAGATGCATATCGACGTCATAACTTCGAAACTCAAGAACAGATACGGCATATCAGTCGAGTTTTCTATACCCCGTATGGCTTACAGGGAGACAATCAAGAAGAAAATCGACGCGAGAGGTCTGCATAAGAAACAGTCCGGCGGAGCGGGTCAGTTCGGCGACGTTCATATCACGTTCGAACCGTGCGACGAGAATCCGGGGCTTACTTTCACGGAAACTATATTCGGCGGTTCAGTTCCTAAAAATTATCACCCCGCGGTCGAAAAGGGACTTCTCGAGTGTATGGGCAAAGGCGTTCTCGCGGGATTCCCCGTCGTTAATTTAAAGGCGAATTTGTTCGACGGAAAATATCACGACGTGGACTCCAACGAGCTTTCGTTCAAACTCGCGGCAAGACTTGCGTTCAAGCAGCTTACGGCCGCGTCTCCCGTGATTCTCGAACCTATAGGAGAGCTTAAAGTCACGATTCCGGACGCTATAGTCGGCGATATTATGGGCGATTTAAACAAACGCAGGGGAAGAGTCATGGGTCTTAACCCGCACGAGAGCAAAAAAGGCTTCACGGTTATCGACGCGGAAGTTCCCATGGCAGAGATGCAGACTTATACGATTCAGTTGAGGGCGACCTCCCAAGGACGGGGATATTACGAGTTCAGATTCGTCAGATACGAAGAACTCCCCGCGGTTCTATCGCCTAAGGTTATAGAAGACGCGAAAAAATTCGCCCAGGAGGACGACGAATAATATAAGAGGTGTATATACGCCGTAAAGCCCCCTTTGTTAAAGGGGGGAAAGCGGCGGAGCCGCAGGGGGGATTATAAGCCGGAATCCCCCCTGTCGCTTCGTGACATCCCCCCTTTAACAAGGGGGGCTTTAAATAAATCGAATTTGAAAATTGACGTTTGTGTGTAGGGGCGGCCATTGGCCGTCCGTCTGAAAAACATTAGACCTCTTTCAAAACCGAAATACGACCACCCCGCCGTCTGCGGACGGCACCCCTCCACGGAGGGGAATTAATAAAACGGCGAAGTTGAGTGAAAATTCCCCTCCGCGGAGGGGTGGCGCGACGCGTAAGCGGCGTGACGGGGTGGTTTTGAAAGAAGTCCATTAAATTTACGTTGGTTTTGCGGGCGATTAATAATCGCCCCTACAGTTAGATTGCGAGTCAGTATGTATAAACAAAAAAAACAATCCGGAGGATTTAATTTATGGGAAATATAAACATAGGCGAAGATATACGGAGAAGAAAACAAAGATGGCTCGATTTGTACGACGGCAAAATAAACTCGGTTCTTTTGCTCTCGCTCAACTGCGGCGAACGCGCCTTGCCGTATCCGGAAAATAAAAATAAACGCATAGAATACGGGATTAACTCTTACAGAATCTATCTCGACGCAATAGAAAAAAATTCGGGAGACGACAGAGTTCCCGCTTTGTCGCCTTATACCGGAACGGAAATATTCGCCAGGGCGTTCGGCTGCGAAGTCCATTATCCGGGAAACGATATGCCGTTCGCGCTGCCGTTCGTAAAAAATTCGAAAGATTTGGCGAAAGTTAAATATCCCGATTTATATAATTCGCGGACGATTTGCGAAATAGTTGAAATCGCGGATAAATTAAGGGAAGCCGAACCGGACGCTTTAATGCAGCTGCCGGATATTCAGAGTCCCCTCGGTATCGCGGCTTTAATCTGGAACAAAGAGGATTTCTTCGCGTCTATGTACGAAGACCCGGAAGCCGTAAAGGAGTTGGTCGCTATGACTGAAAAATTTCTAATCGAATTTCTCGATTTTTGGTTCGAAAGATACGGCGGGGAATTTATGGCGCATTTCCCGGATTATTATATGCCCTACGGAATAACCCTTTCGGAGGACGAAGTCGGAGCGGTAAGCCCCGGTATGTTCAGGGAATTTTCGCTCGGGAGCTTAAACAGGCTGTCCGAACGTTACGGCATGTTCGGTATGCACTGCTGCGCGGACGCAGAGCATCAGTGGGAGGATTTCAAGAATATCAAAAACCTGAAATTATTAAATTTCGTACATAATCCCGGCGTATGCGAAAAAGCATATATATTTTTTAAAGACGTATGCGCGCAGATGCACTCCGCAAATATAGACAAAGAAATTTTTGACAAAAATAAAAATATGCGCGTAGTAATCAGCGAGTGGGCGGATAATGCGGAACAAGCGGCAGAAAAAAGCTTATTGCGAAATTACGTTACCATGTAGGGGCGGCCATTGGCCGTCCGTGTGAAAAACGTCAAAATCATGTTAATTTTGCGGACGCGCAATGCGCGCCCCTACTGTTTCTGGCTGTAATTATAGTAATAATAATATTTTTTTCCGGACGCGAATTCGTCCGAGAAGTCGTTGAGAAGAAATCCCAGTATATTCGTGTTGACTAGTTTGAGCTGGTTTACCGCGTCTTTGAGGGCGCGGCGTTTCGTGTATTTCTGGCGGGCGGTTATTATTATGCCGGAGACGTGCTTCGAGATAATACTGGGGTCCGCGACGATATTTACGGGCGGCATATCCACTATAACGTAGTCGAACCGTCCGGCGAGTCCGGAAATCAGCTCCTTCATTTTTTCCGATTCGAGTAATTTCGAGGGGTCCTGCGAGACTATTCCGGAAAGGAGAACGCTTAAATTCTCGATTTTCGATTTTATGAGCGCCTCTTCGACAGAACATTCGCCCGCGAGTATATTCGCGATTCCCCGGGATTCCCGCAGTTTTAAAAGCCTGCCGATTTCGGGGATTCTGAAATCGAAGTCGACGAGGAGGATATTATATCCCGCGGCGGCGAAACTAATCGCGGCGTTCAGGCAGTTTATGCTTTTACCCGCCGAGCTTTCCGCGCTCGTCACCCCTATGATTTTATTTTCTAAACCGGACAGGGCGAAGACGATATTCGTCCTTAGGATATTATACGATTCCTTAATAAAAAAAGGGGTGTCTTTATTTAATATATATTCGTGATATTCCTCGGGTCTTTCCGCGTAGCCGGACTCCCTTATATCAACGGCGGCCGGGGGAGAAGCCGAAGCCGGGTTTTCCGGCGGCGCTTCCGGCGTATTTGGAGTATTTGGAGTATTTGAAGTCTGGGATTTATTTTTGATATTCAAAAGCTCCGAAATGAGATAATATTTCATAATTTAATCTGCTCTTCCTAATTGAATCTATACGGGACGTATTTACTATCTTTCTTTGCCCTCTTTCGTAAAGAGGGTGCCGTCCGCAGACGGCGGGTGTTTTCGTCTCCCCTCGCGCAGCATCAAATTTCAAAAACACCCGTCAGCCGCTTACGCGGCTGCCACCCTCTTTAAAAAAGAGGGCTTTGCCGCAAATTTAATCTGCTCTTCCTACTTTTTGTCTCTGCGCCGGTAAACCTTTCCGCGGCGGCCGCGTTTAAAATTCGGGATGATTCCCAGAACGGGAAACTCGAACATATTTTTGATTTCCTCGGCCGATTTTATTCTCGTGTCCAGAACTTCCGCAAGGGTCAGGACGCCGGAGACGAAGAGAAATCCCGCCGCAAAAAAGACCAGTATATTTACGGGTATATTGGGTGAGAACGGCGCGCCGGGAATCTGCGCGTAATCTATGATTTTAACCGAGCTTCCCTCGACGAACCCGGCGATTACCGGAGGGGCGGACGCGGCGATAGCGTTTGCGACGAGCATGGCTTCGCGGGGGATTTTACTGGTGACCGTAACCCTGAGTATTTCGGTATTCCCCACGCCGGAAGCCGAAATCATCGAATAAATCTGGGACGGGGAATATTTACCCTCAAGCTCGTTCGAAACTCTCTCGAGAACGGTATTGCTCGAAATCATCGCTATATAAGTATTGACGAGTCTCTGGGCCGCTCCGAGGTCTCCCTGGGTTCTCTGCGTAAGGTCCGACGGGTCTATTCTGTTGTCTATGTATACCGAGATATGCGTCCGGTAGAGGGGCGCGACGAAATAATACGACCAGACGAAACCCGCCGCGGCGGCGACTAGGGACGCCGCAAGTATCAGCAGCCAGTTTTTAAGCAGAACCTTAGCGATTCTTATAATGTCTAAACCCTCAAAAAGAGCCATAAAATATCTATCTCCCGTTTATATATATTATACGCAGAATTGCGCGAAACAGCCCGGCGCTAATCAAATAAAATCTTATTTTTGTGTTTCCCGGCCGCCTGTTATTACATAAAATTTATTTTTCAGGCACAGCGCGAATATCAGCAGATACTGGATAAAAAACTTGTCCCTGTGTCTCAGGGCGGTTCCCGCGTTGTCTACCCCCCACGAGAATACGAACGCGCTCACGACGGCCGCGACAAGCAGCGAGATAATCATCTGCTTGTTTTTCGCCAGAGGGTCCGTCAGCGTCTTATACGCTTTATAATAACAGTACGCATAGAATAACGCGTTGAAAACGAAGGCGATAATGTCGCTCATTCCCCGCCAATCCCACGGCAGCGGAGAAAGTATAAAATAAAATATACGAAAGGGGGAGTTTACGGCCATGTCCAAAATACCGCTGCCCGTGTTAATATGCAGAACTCCGTATCCGGAACCGCCCCTGCTTTCCCTCTCGCCCACAGCCGCGACGTCTTCAACCGATTCTACTCTGCCGAATTTCCCCATATCCGCATAGCCTAATATATCTGATATAAAAAAATACGCGAAAACGCACAAAACCGAAAAAATAATCGTTTTCCCGGTAAACCTAAATTTCCCGCTTCTCCTGTCATACAATATCAAACATACGGCGTACGCGACGGCGAGGGCAATCGCCCCCGAATGGAACGTCGCCGCATTCAGCGAAAACGCGGCGGCGATAATCAGCATGAGAATTTTGCCTTCTTTAAGCCATTTTACGAAAAACAAAGAAGAGAGGGCCAATAAAAATACGATAATCGACTCGCGCAGCAATATACTGTTCGTCACGGCGTAGTTAGGCATAAGCATACCCACTGCGGCAAATATAGTCTGCGTACGCGAATCGGCGTTGAATTTACGCAGGATTCTTAACCCTATAGAAACGGCGGCAATGCCGAGAAGTATATTAACGTACTGCGCGATAATTCTCTGGGGTCCGAAAAATCTGAATATATAGTCGTTTATAAAATCCGGATAAGCGGTATATCTTACATAATTCCCCGAATATATCGAAACCGCGGCCGCGTAAAACCCCTCGGAATCCTTTCCGCTGTTCGGGAGTATGAATATATGCGAATAGTACCTGTCCCAGAACAGCAGCAGGATTCTCATGAGATACCCCGCCGCGAAAAAAAGCGAGACCTGTCCGCCTTTGCCGGCAAGAGCCGCGTCTATTAGAAAAACGACGCTCGTAGCGGCTATTATAACCCAGGATACGGCGTTCATGTTTTCAGTAAACCATATCTCATTTTTAAATACGCTGCAGACTAATCCCCCAATCAGCAGCGCGAGCCACGTAAAAATCACTTTATGCCCCTTCGTTCGTTAATTCGCGGGTATATCAAATCCCGTCCGCGGGTATATTTCCTATATTTTTGGCCGCTTCCTGAAGAACCCGGCGTATCAAAGTCGACGACGTCTCTTTGGTATACGGCAGATAAATAATATCCGCGCCGTATTTTTTGAATATTTTTTCAGTATCCTCAAACAAAGGCGAGCCTTTCCAGTCGTCGCCGACGAACATCGAGTTGAACCTCAGCTTTTCAAGAGCTTCGACTTTATCGCGGGTTTCCTGCGGAACTACCTCGTCCACGTATTTTATCGCCTCAACGATTGCGCGGCGCTCCTCATAGGGGATAACCGGCGTTTTGCCTTTATATTCCCTGACAAGTTCATCCGTGCTGACCCCGACTATCAGATAGCCGCACATTTCTTTCGCGCGCCTTAAAATATTCAGGTGACCTATGTGGAACAGGTCAAACGCGCCCGTCGTGTATCCTTTTATCATTTTATATCCGTCCTCTCTTCGACTGGTTGCCGAAAAACATTTCCCCCTCGGTTTCTATATCCGGATATTTTTCAAACGGAAAAAGATAATCCGGAAGTTCCTTTTCTATTTTTCCAATATCTTCTTCGTAGCCTTTATATTTTTTAAACAGCTGCGAGTTGTTGCGCGACCACTTCGGCTTAAAAAATTCCCCTTTGGCGGTATGCCGGCTGACGCCGCAAAACTCGGCTATTTTCGGAACGCTATTATCATAATCGTAAAGTAACTCTTCAAAGTTCATAAACAATATATCTTCCCGTTCCCGTAAACCGTCCGGCTCCGTACGCATAGCCTTGAACCATGAGATGAAGTCTTCGACCGTGTCTGTGGCGGCATATAATCCGGCGCCCCTGCTTTTAAGGAATATCTTACAGAATAAATAGCAGTCGCGCGGGTCTCTGTCCACAACGACGGCTTTGGGATTATCGACATACTTGAAACCCTTTGCGGGATTATTGGCGCAAAATAACTGGTCTATAACGGTCGTTTTGGATTCGTCGCGTCCCATAGAGTCAAGCAAGGCGTTTATATATTCTTTGGCGGCGGCGTCGAAATTGCGCGGGCGTACGGAAATTTCCCTTTTCGGGAAAAATACTTGAAACAGCCGTTCAGGAATCCGTTTCGGCTTCGTTAATCTGCATACAACCATTAATAGTTTCGCCAGCGCGCGAGAATAGAACCACGATAGCGAGCCTCTTTCCTCTGTGGCCAATCCGTGCCAGCGAACTTGTACTATCTTTCGGAGAAATCGCTCCGTGAGGTCATTCGCCAATTTCTTTTCGATTCCTGCCAAGTGCCCTCTGCTTCTGGTTAACTTTCGAAAACGTTGTATCGGCAATGAACTAAAGGTTTTTCTAAAATTGGCGTTAAGGTGCCAATCCAAATCAGAAAGACCGTCGGGATAATATATAAAGGGAAACTCATAACGGTCAAGCACGCGCGCGTCGTCAAACTCGCGCAATAAATCTGTAACCGCGCTTGCTCCGGAAGAAAAATATCCGCAGACTCCTATGGTTTTATTAAGCATAACTTGAACCTCCCCCGTACCAGCCGGCCGCCTCTTCTATTCCCCTCTTAAAATCCCACTCCGGGTCATATCCCAGCGCTTCCCTCGCCTTTTTTATATCCGCTCCGCTGTGAACTATATCGCCTTTACGCCCCGGCCTGAACTCCGGTTCTACGTCTTTTTTCCCCAAAGCCCGGGCGATATCATAATATATATCTATTAACTCGTCCCTTACTCCGTAAGCTATATTATAAGCCTCCCCCGCGAAATCCCCCGGCGCGAGACACGCCTTTAAGTTCGCCTCGATTACGTTTTCGATATAGACGAAATCCCTGGTTTGCTTCCCGTCGCCGTAAATTACCGGAACTTCGCCGTTAAGCAGGGTTTTTATAAACTTCGGAATCACAGACGCATACTCTCCCTCCGGGTCCTGCCTTTTGCCGAACACGTTGAAATATCTCAGCCCGTAAGTGTCGAGCCCGTACAAAAATTTATACAGACGCGCGTACTCTTCGTTCACTTTTTTAGTCAGGGCGTACGGGGATAAGACATGCCCCTCCGAGCCTTCTGTCTGCGGCAGAATCAAACTGTCTCCGTACACCGCCGCGCTCGACGCGTACACAAACCTTTTCACGCCGTTTTTAAGCGACGCCTCAAGCATATTAAGCGAGCCCTTAATATTTATATCGTCGTAAAGCAGCGGCATTTCGACGCTTCTCGGAACGCTTCCCCACGCCGCCTGATGCAGGACGAAATCTATATCTTCAGTCGATTTCAGACACGTTTCGTAATCCCGTATGTCTCCCTCAATCAGTTCAAACGTCGAATTATTACCAAAACTATCTATATTTTCCCGTTTCCCCGTGGAAAAATTATCGAGACACCTGACTTTAAATCCCATATTAATAATCGCTTCGCATAGATTAGACCCGATAAATCCCGCTCCGCCCGTCACGAGAAAATTAGACCCTTCCGGAAATTTTAAATTTTTATATCCCATAAATTAAACCTCTTCATATATTTTCCGCATTTTTTCCATAACGTTCGCCAAATCGAACTTCTTTACGGCTCCTTTGTTATACCCGCCCATTTTTTTCCTTAAATCTTTATCCTTTGCGAGACTATCGATAGCCGAGGCAAATCCGTCGACGTCTTTCGGATTGACCGAATATCCCGTAACGCCGTCTTCTGAATAATCGTTTATGCCGTGGATATTTGAAGTAATAATCGGCAGCCCCGCGCTCATCGCTTCAATCGCCGCAAGTCCCAAACCTTCCCTCATCGACGGAAAAACAAAAATGTCTGAAATATTAAGCAAATCCGCTATGTCTTTCCTGAATCCCGGTAAAATAACGCGCTTATCTACCCTTAACCGTTCGGACAGAGCCTTGAGTTCGCCGTTCATACTTCCGGTTCCGCAGATTATATAATATAACTGATTCGACTTGATTCGGCTCATAGCCCGTATTATAATTTGATGATTCTTATTTTTATTAAGCTCCCCGACCGATATTAATATAGTTGCGTCCTTTGGAATACCCAATTCTTTCCGTATTGTCTCCCGGTCTTTAGCGGGCTTCGAAAATTTCGCCGTGTCTACGCCTATTCCGGGTATATAATATATTTTTTTCGCCCTCATTTTCTTTTTCGCGAGAGCGTAGTCCTCGTGATTTATTGTAACCAAACCGTCGGTAATATATGAACAGATTTTTTCCATGGGATAATATAACAGCCAATTTATAAGCGGCGCGCCCTTATAAAAGTGAAATCCGTGCGCCGTATATAATATCTTCATGCCTTTTTTTCTCTGTTTTCTGCCGCATAATCTTCCCAGCAGACCGCCCATAGGAGTATGGCAATGTATCAAATCATACTTTTCCGACTCTATAATTTTCTTTAACTGAAAATACGCTTTTATATTATCTAACCTGAACGGCGAGCGCCGAACCGCTATATTATATTTTTTATCGCAGTATAAAATCTCTTCGCCGCCGTATGTCGCAACGTGGACTTCACAGCCCCGGTCTTTGAAATATTTCAAATAGGGCAGGTGAAATGAATTTATATGCTCCGTAACCGTAGCCGCAAATAATATTTTCATACGTTTATTAATTTATCCTTTTGTAAAATTTTGCTAATGATTCGACCATGCCGACGGATTTATATCCAATATTTTCCTCACCGTTCCGTCCGGCAGTAAGGCGCACGAATTAAACGCATGGTCGCCGATACTCGTCACGCTGTCCGGGATATTCAGAACCGACAGCAGACTGCATCTCTGGAACGCGCCGCCGTTGATTCCTCCCCCGATAGCGAGCAAACCCTCGGGCAGAGACGCGCTCGTCAGCGCGGAGCAGTTGAAGAAAGCTCTCCAGCGTATATTTTTTACGCCTTCCGGTATCTCTATCTCTTTCAGCGAAACGCAGTCGCTGAACGCGCTCGAGCCGATAACGGTTACGCTGCCGGGAAGCGTTACGTCCGTAAGCGAAGAACACCCCATAAACGTCTCGTAACTTATAACGGCGAGACCGTCGGGTAAAGCTATGCTTTTCAGCGAACGGCAGTCGTAAAACGCGGCGTCTCCTATACCCGTCACCCCGTCCGGGATAACTATGCCGGGAAGCGCTCTGCATCCCCGGAACGTCTCTTTTTCTATGATTTTTATATTCTGCGGCAAAATTACGCTTTCAAGCGAACGGCAGTCGTAAAACGCCCTGTCGCCGATACTCGTCACGCTGTCCGGGATAACTACGCTTTTCAGCGACGTACAGCCGTTAAAGGCGTTATTGCCTATACTCGTCACGCTATCCGGAATTATCACTTCCGCAAGCATTGCGCAACCTGCGAACGCCGCGTCGCCTATGCTCGTCACCCCGTCGGGGATTATCACTATCGTCAGCGAAGTCTCCTCCCTGAACGCGAAATCGCCGACGGACACGACCGGCAGTCCGGATATCTCTCCCGGTATCCTCACGATTGATTTACTCCCGTCGTACCCCGTTATCCTGACTCCGCCCGCTTCGCCGTCATGAATATATCCGCCGTCGTATTCGTACGCGAACGATTCGGGAGAATCCTCCGGGGGCCGCGCCGTTTCTTCTTCGCTTGTCTCGGGAACTCCGGCCATACTGTAAAAGACATACTCCGCCTCGGGACGGTTCATGAGATTATACGCCGCCGCAACCAGCAGAACCGCGAGCGAAACGAACAGTAACGACAAAACGGCTTCCTTATATTTTTTTCTCCGTCTTCTGTATCTTCCGTATCTCATAACCAATCCGAGACCTCCCCGATTAATTTATCATTTATTAATCGTCTAAATATATTATAGCGCGAATTTTGTCGTTTGTCAATTCTTTTTTAGACAATCAAAATATTTTGACTTGTTTTTATATAAAACGGGCTGCGCGGTTGTTCGAATTTGCGGCAATGCCCCCCTTGTTAAAGGGGGGTGTCACGAAGTGACGGGGGGATTCCGGGGTATAATCCCCCCTGCGGCTCCGCCGCTTTCCCCCCTTTAGCAAGGGGGGCTAAACACCCGTCAGCCGCTTGCGCGGCTGCCACCCTCTTTAAAAAAGAGGGCTTTACTGCTTCTTTTCCGCCCGTTTTCTCAAAAAACTTTTCGCCTGATTTAATATTTCTATAAACACAGAGACCCTTAAAATATATAACAAAACCGCGTAAATCCCGAGAGAAATAAAGGACGCGGCCGCTAAAAATACAAACCCAGGCAGTAAATCCCTGAAAAATCCCGAAAGCATAAACGCCGGGAGCATAAACAAAGCGGCCGCCGAGCATTTTAAAATATCGGACAGAAACGCCTTCCCCCCGAACGCCCCGCATTTGCGCCTGAAGAAAATCAATAATATTATATAATTTAATATACGCGCGATTGAAGTAGCCAGAGCGAGCCCCGCCGCCTGCATATATCTTACGAGAATTATATTCAGTATAATATTGGCGATTACCGCGATTACCGCGCCCAAACGCGGCGTTTTCGTGTCCTGCATACCGTAGAAGGCGTTGTTTAACACTTGGCAGCCGCCCATAAAAAATAACGCGGGTATCATAAACACGAGTATATGCGCGGTTATAATAGTATCCTCACCCGTGAACGCGCCGCGTTCGTACACGATTCTTACGATTTCCCGGCTGAAATACATACAAACGAGAGTTACCGGGAGCATTATTGCGAACAGACCCGACATAGATTTGACCGCGAGATTTTTTAAACCGCCGAAATCTTGCTTTGCCGCGTACCGCGAAAACATGGGCAGAATCACTGAAATTACCGCCGCCGTAATAATCCCGTGAGGCAGAGCCCTCAGTTTCGTAGCGTAATTCATAGCCGTTATACTCCCCTCGACGAGTCCGGACGCTAAAATTTTGTCGACTATAACGTTTATTTCGTCTACCCCTATGCTTACGAGTATGGGTAAGCATAATATAACAATCTCTTTTACGTCGCCGTTCCTGAAATTAAACATAGGCTTAAATTCGAATATATTTTTAAGCGACAGTATAATCATCGCGGCCTGCATCAATGTTCCCGCTATATAACCCGCGACCAGCGCGTATATTCCCATAGAACCGGAAAATGCCGTGACAAAAAATATTACCGAGACCGAAACGGGTAAACTAACCAGCGACGGAATAAAAAATCTCTTGTTTGCCCTTGATATCGCGCCCAGGAAATTCACCGCGTTTGAAAACAGGGTGAACATAAACATAATCCTGATGAATCTTAGCGACAGGGCCGCCGTTTCGGCGTCGAAGCTCGGCGCGAACATCTTAATTAAAACCGGCGCGGATATTATACCCAATAACGACAAAACGCCGTATGCGGCGCTTGTAATGCACAAAATATTACCCGCGAACGCATCGGCTTCCTTTTTGCTCTTCTGTACCAGTCTGTGATTATACATCGGTATTACGACGGTCGCGACGCTCATCGACAGTACCGCGACGAAAAGATTGATAATGCCGATAGCCATGTTGTAGGCGTCGGTCTGCCACGTCGCCCCGTAGTACCCCGCGACGACCATTTCGCGGACGAACCCGAAGAGTTTCGAGACCAGAAGTATAACCGTTATATACGATATCGTTTTTGTTGTTCTGTTCATTTGTTTAAATTTATCTTAAATTTTTTAAAATTTGCCCCCCTTTAATTATTCCGGGATTGGTTGAGAGTCCGCAAGTTTCGCAGTCGTTCAAATTTGCCGCAAAGCCCTCTTTTTTAAAGAGGGTGGCAGCCGCGTAAGCGGCTGACGGGGGTTTTTGAAATTTGACTCC
>Ga0099364_10008931_pt1 | contig 14005 bp, 5 predicted proteins | sample TergutTh196P3_FD_73070 | JGI IMG/M metagenome (GOLD analysis project Ga0099364, IMG submission 73070) | Microcerotermes parvus P3 segment gut microbial communities from Pointe-Noire, Republic of the Congo - Th196 P3 | ecosystem: Host-associated > Arthropoda: Insects > Digestive system > Gut ...
AGTGGCAATACTATCCATTTTACGTAGGATCTCTACACTAGGTCTGTTTTGAATGGTGTTGCGGTTAACTAAGATATCTACAGTGGTATCAGGATCAGCAATGGAGAAGTTCTGTTGGGTATTACAAACATCATCAGGATCAGGATTAATACCTAACCACATAGGGACAAACTCCTCTAGGAAAGCATCATAGACCATAACTTGACCATGTTGGATATTGGTGGTGTCGGCATGGTAATCACCAATATCTCCAAAGTCTCCATTGATGGGAAGCCAAATAGGAGCACCAGAACTATCAATGGTAAGGATATCACCAGCATTGCCAGAATTACCAATATGGTCATAGATAAGGGCAGTGGAGTCTAGGCGGAGGGCTCCGTTGAGATAGGCATCGCCATAGAAGGTGGTATCCCCATTGATGATGAGCTCAGTGTTGTTGGCGGCCGTGCCGACGGTAATCTGGTGGTTGAGGGTATCGACGTTGAAGACGGTCTGGTCCGAGTCATTGAGGTTGGTGGTGATGTGGAGGGCTTTGTCGTCCAGTCCCTCGATGGAGATGAACTCACCGGAGACCCAGCTGGTACCATCCCAAGTGAGGGCTTGGCGGGAGTGGGTACCTACTGGTAATTCCTTGGCATTAGGATCACCACAGAACTTAACTTGGGAGATCCAAGAGCCATCAGTGGAGATATCACCAGTGAGGTAGATTTCGGTGTTGGGAGATAGAACTACCACCTCGGTATCGGCGGGGATAGGGGTATTGGCAGGGTAGGTGGTGATGTTATCAGGGGTGGAGACATCCTCGGAGGCAGTGGTGGGGATGGTGAAGTAGAATCTATCATTGGTGGAAAGGAGAGCAATAGCTTGGGAGGGGATATTGGTAAAAGGAGCATTAATATCATCACGGCAGATATTATTACTCCATTTGAGATTACCATAGACATCTATTTGCAGAGACTGACCATAGTTACCAGTTTGGCCATAGGCATCTTCAAGGGCTTTCATTTGCACTTGTCCGTTAAGGGTATCTACTCTAAAGACAGAGTTAGCGGTCATATCACGGATCTCAAAGGCATTGAGAGAATCAGTCTGAGTACCATCCTGCATACCCTTTTGGAAGATGAAGTTACCGTCATTATCAATATACAGTAGGTTAATCTCAGGCATGCCATCACCATCTAAATCAGTGAAGGAAATACCTTTACCTTCTTCATAGACAGTGTCGGTATTGACAATAGGACCACAGTTACCAAAGACTTTAACGTAGAAGTAGAGACTATCTTCATTCTGTTGGATAGGGAGATGGTAATCAGGAGGAGGACTACTGTTAGAGAGAACCCAATTGGCTAGTTCTGGGTAATCTATAATGTCTTGATTGGGGACTACTTGCCCATCTAGGCGATACCACAGTCCTCCATTAGCATCGGGTACGATGGGATCGAAGAAGTTAGGTTGGATACGCAGAGCCCCAGGGGCAACACAGGTTTCATGGCCACAGTTTAGAATAACTGAGTTACCACCACTGATGGCTAAACGACAGCGAGAGTTATCAAAGGTTAAAGCTTGATTATCATTATCAGTGAAGCTAGAGCTAGCATCTTTACATTGGAAACCACTGGAGGTCCAAGTTAGGAACTCTCCATCCTGACATTCTGTGGCATTGATAGAGAGATAGTTGTCTGAGCCAACATTAACCCCTAAGCCACCATAGTAATTAACAGCAGGATCACCAGTTAGATCAGCAGCACATTGCCATTCATAGGTCATGGTAGTGGTATTGAGGAGGTACTTTAGGACTTGGCCGGGGGAACAGACAGGGAGGACTGTATTAGGAGCTGGCTGAGGGACCCAAGCGTTGGTGCTGGTATCCCAAGCGAGGATATCTCCTTCATTGGTGCCGAAGGGGAGATTACTACCACCACCGCAGGTGTTGTCGATGAAGACCCATGAGCCGGTTGCCGTTAAGTTTTCGAGTAGGAACAACCTAGTGCCCTCTGTTATGCTTAGAACCTCTGAGCCTGAGGGAATGGCCTGACCAGCGGGGATAGTGGCGCCTCCTGCTTCTTTGACGTCGTAATTGGCGCGAGTGGCGGCATTGATCATGGCGCGGTCGTTGGCTTTGAGGTAGGTTAACGATCCTGACGGTTTTATTTGGCGGATGGTGGGGTCGTAGACGTTGCTGGAAGTCGCACTGGTGCCACCCATAATCCACCAAGTATCGCCTGTTTGGGCGGGTATGGCATAGGAGCCGGGGGTGACGGGGGAGGTTATGGTTGCCCAAGTGTCGGTGTTTATATTATAGCGAGCGGCACTAGTTATGGCGCCAGTGTTGGTAGAATTGCGACCACCGAATATATAGATGAAGTTGTCTTGTTTGAAGGCAGCTTGCGAATTAGTGACATGTGGAATATCAGCTAGTCGAGTTGAGATGCCAGTATCTAGGTCAACTTTGACTACTGTGGCGAAAGAAACTGAGGGGCCGGAACCATAGGACCCCATCATATATACTATATTTCCATCTTGTACAACAGCTGGATAGGAAAAGTCTGCGGCTAGAGTACCGAATGACGCATTCCAAGTATCGGAAGCGATGTCGTATTCCCAAATATTGGCATTGCTGACGACGCTATTATTACCGCCACCCATGACATAGATCTTGTCATTATAAAAAACTGCAATGGTTCCAGTAAAAGCTGCGGGGAGGGGGGCCAGTGTCGTATAGGAGTCGGCGGCAATATTATACCGCCAGAATGTGTCAAGTATTGTAGTGGTTCTCTCACTAGCGAGATAGATATTGCCTGTTCCGTCATAGACCGCCGAGTAGGGCGTAAACCAAGCGGAGGGGTTAGGCAGATTGGTGATAGAGGTGGCAATGCCTGATATTAGGTTATATTTGAAAGCTGCCGAGGTGTAGGCGTTGGCTGCGTTTCGGCCGCCAAAGCTATAAACATCATTGCCAACTTGCGCAGAAGCTCGGCCCCAGAAACCGTCCATTATTTCTGGTAGAGAGCCTGTTGTATTACCAAAAAACTCATTTATTGGTGGTTGGATTTGCTTCCATCCGCCTTGGCAAGTATCCATCCAAGTGAGCTCACCACTGGCATTGAGCATGAGGGATTGGCCGGCTTGGCCTAGGTTGCCGTAGTAGTCGCGGATGCCAGTGGAGTTGGTCATGTCTAGAACATCTGAAATGTTTACACTTTCTGCGTTGACGAAGTCGAGGGTCTGGACGCCGCCGTCGCCGGTCAATACCCAATCCGTGCCGTCCCAATAGAGCATTTCGCCTGCTGTGGTGCCGGCGGGGAGTTCGGCTGTGGCGGTGCCACCGCCACAATACTCTGCTCTGCGGACCCAGCCGGTGTCTGTAGTTATGTCCTCTAGGAGGTAGATTTCGGTGTCGTTTGTGAGGATTAAGATTTCGGTGTTGGCGGGGATTGGGTTGTAAGCTGGGATAACCAAGTCTGTTAGGTAATCTTGTACGTCTTCTGTGGCTTCAGTGATGGCTGGAACCATGTAGCGGTCTTCGGTGGTGAGGGTGAAAAGTAGGTCGGGGTTGAAGGTGAGACGGGAGATAGTGTTGCTGCTGCCCGTACCGTTGTAACCCCCAAACGTCCAGAGAGTATTGCCATATGTGGCATAGCTAAAAGCAGACCTGCCTACTAGGCCGGCGACGGATAATGTTCGCCACGTATCGGTGGTGATATTGTATGCGAACACAATGTTACTTGCAGTAGATACATCGTTGCCGCCGACGTGGTAGATGGTGTTGTCCTTATATAGTACTGCGCCGGCAGACCGAGCAATGGGCAGACTGGTTAGCTGTGTGGCACTAAGTGTCCCCGCAGATAAATCTATCGCGTAGAGCGTATCGGAGTTGCTGTCGCTCGCATTCAGTCCGCCTAAAACATAGAGCGTATTGCCAACGAGCTGTAGATTCGCATGGTATAGTGCGGCCGGCAAAACGTTGCTAATCGTAGTGTAGCTGTCGGCGGCTATATCGTAAACAATGATGTGGCGCGATATACTGGAAACTGATGATCCCGATGCTAGACCGCCTATTAGGTATATTTTGCCATCATAATATGCTGGTGTTGGATGCATTAGTGTCGTCGGTAGATTTTCCAGCTGAGTGTAGGTGTTGGCGGCTGGATCGTAACGATAGGCGGTGTTGAGGGGGGTGCTAACGGGGCTATAACTATAACCACCGAAGGTATAGATATCGGTACCGTCAGTTTCGACTGCTAGTCCGTAGGCGGTTGTGGGGTAATTGGCTATAGGTATGTTTTGCCCAGAAGTTAGGTCGTAGCGGTAAGAGTTGGCTACAGAGGTGGTAGCAAAGCCGCCAAAGCTGTATAAATATTGACCTATGGCGGCGGCGGAGTTATGACGGACGGAGAGCGACGTAGTTGCCTCCATTACTTGCGCATCTATGAGGGCGTAGGGTTGGATGGTGGTTGTACAAGTCGTATCCGGCATCCAGCGGAGGTTGCCGAACTGGTCTATGGTGAGGCGGTCACCTGAGTCACCGAGACGGCCATAGAAGTCTCGGAGACCAGTGGTGATGTTGGTGAGGTCTAGGGTGTCGGTGGCTTTGAGTTTACTGGAGGTGATTTCTTCGGCGGTGACGAAGTCGAGGATTTGGTTGCCCCCATCACCAGTAAGGATCCAGTCGGTGCCGTCCCAGAAAAGCATTTCGCCGGGGGTGGTGCCGTCGGAGAGATTTGTCCCGCCAGCATCGCCGCAAAAGTCTGCGCGGCGCACCCAGCCGGAGTCGTCTGGTATGTCCGTTAGGAGGAATATGTCTGTGTTATCGGTCAAAATCAGGATTTCGGTGTTGGCGGGGATTGGGTCGCCGGCGGGAATTGTGGTGCTGGTGAGGTAGTCGGTCACGTCCTCGGAGGCATGGGTTTGGGCGGGGATGAGGTAGCGGTCGTCTGGAGCTAAGGAGGTGAGGTGGTCATTTAAGGTGAGGCGGTGGATGGAATTGAGGCTAGTGGTGCTGGTTCCCATGCCACCAAACATCCAGAATGTGTTGTCAATAAAGGCGTGGCCAAACATAGTTTTTGCTGGCATGCCGCTGGTCGCTACTGTATGCCAAGTGTTATTGGCGATGTTATAGGCATGGGCGGTATTAGCCATGACTGTGGCGGTTGGGGCATGGCCGCTAATGTAGTAAATTAGACCGTTGTGGTGGAAGACGCCGCCGCCTGATTGGGCGGAGGGCATATTGGCTAAGGTTGCGGCAGTGAGGGTGGGTTGGGACAGATCCACGGAATAGACGGCGTTAGTGGAGTTGGGTGTTGGGGCCGCATCTGAGCCGCCAATGACATAGGCGATGTCTCCGATTAACTGGACGCGTGGCCATAACAGTCCGGTAGGCATTATATTGGGAATGACTGCGTAGCTGTCGCTGGCAATGTTGTAAATAGTGATGTCTCTGGGGTTGTCGCCATAACCGCCGCCAACTCGTCCGCCAAAAATATAGACTTGTCCATTATGGTAGGCTGCGCCAGCGGCGCTGAGCTGAGTCGGCATATCGTTTAGTCGCAGGTATGTGTCGGTCGCTGGATCATAGCGGTGGGCTATGTTGGCGCCGCTCCAAGAGCCGAAAATATAGGCGTAGGTGTCATCGGTGGCTACTATGGCATCTTGATTTCCGCCGTCGGGGCGAGGGGCAATACTAGTTACTGCGCCGGTTGTTAAATTATAGCGATAGGAGTTGGTCATGCCAACGGTAGTGTAGCCACCAAAGGTGTAGAGATACTGGCCAATGACAACACCGTTGTTTTGGCGGAATGCTAGGGGCATTGGCGTGGATATTGTTTCCGTTTCAATTAGATTGGTGGGCTGGATGCTGGTTGTGCAGGTGGTGTCGGACATCCAGCGGAGGTTGCCGTATTGGTCTATGGTGAGGCGGTCACCTGAGTCGCCGAGGCGGCCGTAGAAGTCTCGGAGACCAGTGGTTATGCCGGTGAGGTCCAGAACGTCGGTGGCTTTTAGTTGGTTTGAGGTGATTTCTTCGGCGGTGACGAAGTCGAGGGTTTGAGCTCCGCCGAAGCCGGTGAGGACCCAGTCTGTGCCGTCCCAGTAGAGCATTTGCCCAGCAAAGTCTCCATCGGGCAAGTTAGCAGCTCCATCTTCTCCTTTAAGACTCTCTAAGAAATCATCTTCTGTACCAGTATTACCTTGATTTAACCATATTTGATAAGCAGAGAGACCAGCTGCTCCTGTGGCACCATCTTGACCGTTGATACCATCAATACCATCTTGTCCAGCTTGACCATCTTGGCCGGCAGCTCCATCAGCACCCGCAGCTCCAGTGGCACCAGTTTCTCCTTGGATACCTTGGTCTCCAGTGTCTCCCTTGTCTCCTTGGAGGCCTTGGTCGCCAGTGTCTCCCTTGTCTCCTTTAGGGCCTTGAGCTCCAATTAGGCTATTAAGAAAGTCGGTCTCATCTCCAACATTACCAGCATCTATCCAAAGGTCATAGGCAGAGAGGCCATCAAGACCATCCTGCCCATCAACCCCATCAGCACCCGCAGCTCCAGTGGCACCAGTTTCTCCTTGGATGCCTTGTAAACCCTGAGTTCCCTGTGGGCCAGTAGGCCCAATGAGGGTGGCTAAGAAATCTAGCTCAGTACCAGTATTACCTAGGAGTAACCACAGACCATAGACAGAGAGACCATCTTCTCCATCCTCCCCATCAGCTCCCTGAGGACCTTGAGCTCCAGTAGCCCCAGCAGGACCTTGGGGTCCAGTATCACCCTGAGGTCCCTGAGGTCCAATACCAGTAGCAGTGCCATCTTCTCCTTGGGGTCCAGCAGGACCCGCAGGACCAGTAGCTCCAGTAGGACCAGTATCTCCCTGAGGTCCAGTGTCTCCAGAGTCTCCTTTAGGACCTACTTCCCCCTGAGGACCTGTGGCTCCAGTGAGCCCCTGAGTTCCTCTAACTCCATCCATACCATCACTACCTATGGTACCAGTAGTACCATCAACTCCATCTACACCCGCAGAAGACTCAGTAGATGAGGCTAGAAGGTACTGGTCAACACTCGTAGAGTGTTGACCAGTACTATTAAGCTCATTGGTAACGGAGGAATAGTAATTATTAATTCCTAATCTAGATAATAAAGGTCTCCTTAACCACCATAACAATAGTACCAAAACCACAATGGCTAATAGTATCCAAATGACAATCCATTTAGATGGCTGATGTTGCTGCTTAGCTTGTCTGGACATCAAAGCTACTTTTATATGTTTTACTAGTGATAAGTATATAGGGTTAGGGGGGATTTGGCAAGGGTTTTCTCTCTCCGACCCTGCGGGTCGGAGAAGTGAGATGAGGGATTAGTATATAGGAGAGGCTGGTAAGGGGTTTTTAGTTGCTACTTTCTTGCATGTAGTCAGCAACTATGTTGATAACTTGCCGTACTTGCTCAGTACAATTCTTAAATATCATTTTGTCATAAACACCATCACCAAACTCTCTAATCGTCTCACTTATTAATGCATGTATAAAGGATTGCGTTGTACCACTCACTTGATCAAAATCTAAATACACTTTTTTTTCTTTCTTTAACAACGGAATCAATTCTTTCTCCCTGATCTGTTTAGCAATATCCTTATTTTCCGCAAAGGTTCCAGCTTTCTTTTTTATCTTGATAGTCATTTGATGCCTTTCTAAATAAATTGAGGTTTTTTATAACGTGCCTTTTTACGCTCTTTAATTGCGGTACTGTATATTGCCCTTATTGCTCCTAATATAGCCGTAAACTCCTGAGTGTCGTCAAGAGAAATGTCAACTGCCACTAGCGTCCCCTGAAAAAAAGGAGCTGTGTTTGTTTCACTATGTCTATCGGCGACGGGATTAGCATTAAGTTTTGGGAAACCAATGGTTTTACGTCTTTTTAGCAGTCTAAAAATAGCCGTACCACTATAAATTAAAAAATAATTTCTGCTAATTGCTAACATTGATTTAATAAAAAATAATCCAGCCCCAGCGTTATCTTCTGTACCACCCTCCCGCTTAGTAGTTCCAGTTATTCCTGGTTGTAAAGCTAAATGTAGCGCCTCTAAATTAGTCTTTGCTGACCAAGACCTAGAAATTGATTGCCAAACTCCAATACCGGTATCACAAATGCCTAGGCGAATCACATTTGATTTTTGGTAATATTGGGCCGCCACAATTGCCCCATTAAAAGATTTAGAGTGCTCTAAAACATTCCGCACTAATTCACCAACGGTATATTTAATTGCATCAGCTTTGTCTGGCGGTAAATGCAGCATAGGAATCATATCAGTTATAAACTTTGATTGCTCTGTTTGATTCTTTATAACTGTTAAAGGAATAAACTTCCCAGCAGATTCATGCTCTTTTATCTCAAAAGGTGAGCTTGCATTTATCAGAGCATAAAGTCCCATTCTATCTAAATAATGTCCGGACTTAGCCGTAACATCATCTATAATCACATTATCAGGACCAATTTTTAAGGCTAAAGCTGCAACTAAAGTTAGAATGGCAGGATGTACATTGACCCACTTTTCATGAGTAGTAATTTTAAGCTTCTTATCATTTTTAGAATCAAAATGGTCAAGGAAACTATCAAAGTTTTTTATATAGGCAGCATTGGGTAGAAATATTTTCATATATTATATTATACACGAAATGACGTTTTTTGGGCAAAACGTCATTTCATGCATTTATAAGACATGATTACTTAGTGTACTTGACCCAGACGTCATATGGTGCTGCTATCTAGTAGGAGGGCCACTGCCGTCATGTCCTCGATGTCTCCAGAGCCGATTTGGACGATGCCATTTCTTCTCCGACCTAGCGGTCGGAGAAGTGAGGTGAGGGAATTGAACTCCCAAAACTTGTGAAAAATGGGAAGTTCTGGGAGTTGCTGTCTGGTAGATGATAAGACACATTATCAATAACTAGCAAACATAGAGTGTTTATTTGTTTTAGGGGTGATGGTAAGTTGATAGCCTAAGGTGTCAACCACTGCTGTTAGAGTGTTGAGCGTAGGGTTTCCGCTCTCGCTGAAGCTAGTGTAAAGTTGTTCTCTGGCAAGCCCAGTCTTTTTGGCGACATCGAGCATGCCTTTGGCACGAGCAGCATTACCAATCGCTTTAGCAATTTGTTTTGGCTCGCCTGTTTCAAACGCTAGCTGTAGGTAGCTATCAATGTCTTCTTGAGACTCTAAGAACTTGGCAGCATCCCAGCGACTAATAGTTATTTTTTCTGTCATTTTAATCCTTTCTTAATTTCTTTAGCTTGGTCTATATCGGCTTGTTGGGTGGACTTATCCCCTCCGCAGAGTAATAAAATCCATACCTTTCCTATCTGACAATAATAGAGCCGATAGCTGGGACCATAGTTAATTTTTTTCTCATAAACACCACTTCCAACCGATCTAACATTACCAACATTTCCCTCCTCCATTCTGTCGATATGGGTGGAGATGGTTGATTTTGCTTGGCGGTCTTTTAATTTTCTTAGCCATTTATCGAAAACACTTGTGGTGTCTATGGTTATCATACATCTGTATTGTAATGTATAAATTACAAATTGTCAAGCTTTACTTCTCCAACCTAGTGGTCGGAGAGATGAGATGAGGGATTGAACTCCCAGAACTTGTGAAAAATGGGAAGTTCTGGGAGTTGCTGTCTGGCAGATGATTGGCAAAACATGGATTTTTTTGCTATAATGGAGGCTTAAAGGACAAAATATGATAAAAAGGAATGAATATTTAACTATACTGCAACAGCTGAAGGATCAGAACTTAATTAAGGTGATAACTGGAATTAGGCGTTGTGGTAAATCTACATTACTAGATCAGTTTAGGAACTGGTTGCTCGAAAATGGAGTGGACCAGTCTCAAATAATTTCGTTTAATTTTGAGGATGATGAGAACGAACATTTATTGGACCGTCATGTTTTAAGTCGAGTCATTAGAGAGAAAATGACTGAGAAACAAATGTACTATATTTTTCTGGATGAAGTCCAAAATGTCGTGGAGTTTGAAAAATTAGTTGATAGCTTATTTGTTAAGGACAATACTGATGTCTATATTACTGGTAGTAATGCTTATTTGCTTTCCTCTGAATTGGCAACTTTTTTGTCTGGTCGCTATATTGAAACTAATGTCCTGCCTTTTTCATTCAAGGAGTACTATTTAAGTGGGGGAATGGCTAATGTTGATGGATTGCCAGATATGGCGGCAGCACTTGAGGCCTATCTTCATGATAGCTCTTTTCCTCAGGCTGTTACTTTGGGTAGGGCTGCTCCGGAGCGAGTGGCGGGCTATGTTAAGGATATTTATCAAACTGTTTTAGTTAAAGACATCTTGAAAAGACGAGCGATTAAATATCCCAGAGCTTTCGATCAAGTTACGAGATTCACTTTGGACAGCATAGGCAGTCTTGTTTCTCCTCATAGTATTGCTAAAAGCCTTTTTAATAATGCCGACACTAATAAAACTGTTGAGAGCTATCTCAGAGCCCTAGTGGACAGTTATGTGTTTTATCCTGTGTCCCGCTTTGACATTAAAGGCAAACAGCACCTAAGGACCTTAGAAAAATATTATGTTGTTGACTTGGGCTTACGACAAGCTCTTATTGGTAAGACAAAGGAGAGCGACTTGGGGCACTTACTGGAGAACGTGGTGTATCTGGAACTATTGCGGCGAGGCGGCACTGTTTACTTAGGTAAGATTGGAGAACGGGAAGTAGATTTTGTGGTGCAGAGCCATGAAGGCAATATCAGTTATTATCAGGTGGCCTACACTGTCAAAAGCGAAGGTACTCTAGCGAGAGAACTCGCGGCGCTAAAATCCATCAGGGACCATAACCCAAAGTATCTGTTGACCACTGACCCTTTATCTTTTGATGAAGACGGAATTAAGCACATTAATGTGGCGCGTTGGCTGCTGGGAGAATGATTACTTAGTGTACTTAACCCAGACGTCATATGCCGCTGAGGATCGGGTGCTGTGGCCGCTGTTGGTTAGGAAATATATCTGTCCAGTGGAAGATTCCCTCCAGAAGTAGCTTTCATGCGAATACGGACCGGATGTGCTCGATGAGCCTGCTTCGACTTGGCTTCCGTTGTCGGACAACTCCCACCAACCACCGCTGCCTTCCATGTATCCGGTTGAGGTAATGGCTAGAGGAGTATTGACGTCTGCGGACTGAGCGCCGGCGATGGCGCCGGTGAAGCGCTGGCCATAGAGGCCATCACCGAAGTCGTATTCTGCGCTGGGGGTCCAGAGATCAGGACGGTTGATGATGTCCTGAATACAATCCTTCCATTCATTGTTCTCAAAGCACCTAAACTTCTTAAGGGAAACATCATAGTACATCATGCCGTTTTGGGGGTTGAGAGGAGCGATGGTGCTGCTATCTAGGAGGAGGGCTACTGCGGTCATATCTTCAATGTCTCCAGAACCGATTTGGACGATACCACTGAGGGTATTGACATTAAAGATGGGGGCAGAGGAGTTGTCGGCAATTTGGAAGGTGGTGACGGAATCTGTTAGGGGGTTTTTGAACACAAAGTCTCCAGCAGCATCAATATAGGCGAGGCTGATGATATTGTCGGTGTCGATACTAATTCCTTCGCCGGCTACAAAGTTTTGGATAGTACCAATCCCCAATGTCCAAGTCTGTAGATCATTGTCCCAGATTAGGGTTTGGCCAGTCTTGTCCCCTTCGGGGATCTGGGCGAGGGTGAGGGGATTGCACAGGGCACCGATGATATTTACTTTGTAATCACCGGTTTTATGGAAGGTGACAGAGAGGGTGGTGGGACTAGAGTAGGTATAGGTGTAGTCTCCAGCCTTGGTGCCGAGAATATCATTTTCTGCCTTAATCCAAGAGAACCAAGATTGGTAGTTTAATTCCAAATACTGGATCTGGGCATAGTCTGAGGTGGATTCTATATCTAAGACATAGGCGAAGCGTAACCTATCGGTTTCTTCAAAGCCGGGGACAGAGAGGAGAGACTGGGTTAACTGATCGAAGTCGTCTTTGGGGATACCTTCGGAGAGGACAGTGGCGGCATCAAGGGACGAAACTGGGATCCACGTTAACCCCAAATCATTGGTAGTATACCAAGTCAGGCCGTTGTTGGCGGAAACTACCACGCTGGCTTTGCCGGAGCCGGAAATAATTCCGCCTAGGGTGGTGGAGTTGAGGGTGTCTATCATACCCAAATTAATAACGCTATTATCTACAATAAGCTGCGGCTGGGGAATACCAACATAATCAATGGGATGAGCAGTTTGATTACTAGCAATGAGGATACGACCATTATTTTCGTGGAAAAAGACTAGATCGTTAGCTGGAATAGTGGCCACATCCGCAGAAAGTGTACCCCAAGCCATAAAGTCCGATAAAGCAACTGTAGCTGGTGTCGGACTGCCAGGAACTGGTACCAAACCCATACCAGAATCCCAGTAGAATACAGCTCCCTCTATGTTAAATAGATGATAGCTTACAGACACTGGAGCAAAAGTTGCCATGCCTTCTCCGCCATTACCACCTTTATTATTTTGGTTTCTATTAAGATCATTACCACCCGCAAGACCTATTCCGCCCAAAACATTAGACGTATACAGATCACCCACTCTATCAGTATAGAATATATTAACTGAGCCACCACCAGAACCACCACCACCTGCAGATTGATTGCCTCCATTAGGACTTGATGCAGCACCACCATTACTGCCTTGCGACAATACACTGCCAGTTCCAGTCAGCTCAACGGCGTATACGTTCAATAGACCACCAGTGCCATTAGATCCAGGATTTCCTATGCCAGTACCTAAAGCAGTGCCAGCTCCGCCATTATTGCCGGCACCGCCACCTGCTCCAGGACTACGGGAAGTGTCAGCACGAGCAATAGCACCTGCACCACCAACACCACCATTCGCAGCCGCATTGCCAGCTGTAGGAGCTGCACCGCCCATCGTACCAGCGCCACCGCCTCCGCTACCACCAGAATAAGACGTTCCGCCACCGCCAGCACCAGAATAGATAGTTCCCGAGCCAGCTAATGCGCCATTGCCCACGCCACCGCTACCACCACCGCCAGTACCCCTAAAAGGAGCTAGACCGCCGGGATTACCAGGAGTACTGCGGCCAGTGGAAAAGGATGCAACATCAGATGCCCTATCTGCCCCCAAACCTCCCACCGCTGGTATCAGCTCGAAACTGCCGCTCATGTTTTTCAATAACTGCACATCCTGTCCCACCGCGCTAGCACCTCTGGCCGTCATAGAAATTGTCCCCTCATTGGTCAGGATGCCATCAACGATGATGGTCATACCTTTGCGGCGGACACGAGGGGTGAGGGTAGCTCCGGCCTCAACGGTTAAGTTGTTATGGAACCAAAGGACCAGCATAGGGCCATCAGTAGCAGCAGTTTCGGGGAAGCCGTTATCATCAGCGCTGAGAGGCTGACCAGTGGCGCTATATACATAATCACCATAGAAATGGAGGATTTCGATTGGTAAAACTTCTCCGTTTTGGGTGGTGATGTCATAGCCTAAGCCGGTGCCAGAGGAAATGCTCTTGAATTGGTTTTTGATCTGACCCAAAAGTGAACCAGATTGGTCTAAACTGGCATTGCTATCGTCAAAACCAGAACTAATAGCCTCTATGGACTTAAGGGTATTGTCGAGAGTGGCGGAGTAGAGATTGATGTCACCAAAGATGCTAGTGTCAAGCACTCTCTCATAGACTGGCATAGAGCTGTACTCTGTTTGGGGTTGCACTCGGTTCACATTCCAATCTAAGTATTTGTGACTATCCGGATTATTAAAGTTCGCTATATTGGTAGAGCTAAACTCCCTAATCTTGTTGGCAGTGGCAATACTATCCATTTTACGCAAGATCTCTACAGTAGGTCTGTTTTGAATGGTGTTGCGGTTAACTAAGATATCTACAGTGGTATCAGGATCAGCAATGGAGAAGTTCTGTTGGGTATTACAAACATCATCAG
>Ga0099364_10008932_pt1 | contig 14005 bp, 8 predicted proteins | sample TergutTh196P3_FD_73070 | JGI IMG/M metagenome (GOLD analysis project Ga0099364, IMG submission 73070) | Microcerotermes parvus P3 segment gut microbial communities from Pointe-Noire, Republic of the Congo - Th196 P3 | ecosystem: Host-associated > Arthropoda: Insects > Digestive system > Gut ...
ACTTGTTATAACCAAAGACCCATTGTAAAACTTGGAGACAAAATAGTAGGCGGAAAAGTAATTGCTGACGGGCCTGCTACACAAAACGGTGAGCTTGCCCTAGGCCGTAACATTCTTGTAGGGTTTATGCCGTGGAATGGTTATAATTATGAAGACTCCATCCTTATCTCTCAAAGAGTAGTTAAGGATGATATGTTTACATCAATCCATGTTAAAGAAGAAATTGTAGAAGTTAGAGAAACAAAACTTGGCCCGGATAAAATAACTCGTGATATTCCAAATACTTCAGAAAAAAGTTTGGACAATCTTGACAGTGAAGGTATTATCCGCGTTGGCGCAAAAGTTCGTTCCGGTGATATTCTTGTAGGAAAAGTAACTCCAAAAAGTGAAGGTGAAACTACACCGGAGTTCAAACTTCTTAACTCAATCTTTGGTGAAAAAGCTAAAGAAGTAAAAGATACATCTTTAAAAGTTAAACCCGGTATGGAAGGAACTGTAATTGATATTCAAAGGCTTAAACGCACAGAAAATGACAGTCTTAGTCCCGGTGTTGATGAAGTTGTAAAAGTATTTATTGCAACAAAACGCAAACTCCGTGAAGGGGACAAGATGGCAGGCCGCCACGGCAATAAAGGTGTTGTTGCTCGAATTTTGCCGGAAGAAGATATGCCGTTTATGGAAGATGGAACTCCACTGGATATTTGTTTGACTCCTCTTGGCGTTCCGTCTCGTATGAATATTGGACAGCTTTTGGAAACTGAGCTTGGTTGGGCGGGTTCTACTTTAGGTGAGTGGTATTCCGCACCTGTTTTTGAATCTCCGTCAACTGAACAAATAGAAGCAAAACTTAGAGAAGCGGGGCTTCCTGTAAACAGCAAGGTAAAGCTAAAAGACGGAAGAACAGGCGAACCTTTTGTTAATGAAATTTTCTGCGGAATCATCTACTTCCTTAAATTGCATCACCTTGTTGATGATAAAATGCACGCGCGCTCTACAGGGCCGTACTCTCTTGTTACACAGCAGCCATTGGGCGGAAAAGCGCAGTTTGGCGGTCAGCGATTGGGAGAAATGGAAGTTTGGGCGCTGGAAGCTTATGGCGCCGCAAATACTTTGCAGGAACTTTTAACAATTAAGTCAGACGATATGACGGGAAGATCAAAAATATATGAAGCAATTGTAAAAGGTGAACCTTCTACAACAGCGGGAATTCCTGAATCATTCAATGTACTTGTTCAGGAACTACGCGGGTTAGCACTTGATTTATCTATCTTTGATGTTAAAGGAAAACAAATTCCCTTAACTAAAAAAGATGAAGAATTGATAACAAAGTCAGGCAGTAATTTTTAAATAATACGGGAGAAAGCAATGCGGGATATTCAAGATTTTGATTCGATAATGATTAAATTAGCCTCACCGGATTCAATCCGGTCTTGGTCTTATGGTGAAGTTAAAAAACCGGAGACTATCAATTACCGGACTCTAAAACCGGAAAAGGAAGGCCTTTTCTGTGAACGCATCTTTGGTACAACTAAAGAATGGGAATGTCAGTGCGGTAAATTTAAATCAATCCGTTACAAAGGCGTTCTTTGTGATCGCTGTGGTGTTGAAGTTACTCACTTTAAAGTGCGCCGTGAAAGAATGGGGCATATTGAATTGGCAGCGCCTGTTTCTCATATTTGGTATTATCGTTCAGTTCCCAGCCGCATGGGTCTTTTGCTTGATCTTCCAACAAGCCAGTTAAGATCTGTTTTATATTATGAAAAATATATTGTAATAGATTCCGGCAACACTCCGTTAAAAAAATGTCAGCTTCTTTCTGAAGATGAATACGATGCTGCAAGGGATATGTACTCAGGTGATTTTACCGCAGGCATGGGAGCGGAAGCAGTAAGCACGCTTTTAGAAAACCTTAACATGGATCAGATGGTTGCAGACCTTAGGCAAAAAATGATTGAAAAAGGCGCCAAGAGTGATAAACGGCTTCTAAAAAGAATCGAAATTGTAGAAAATTTCCGTAACTCAGACAACAAACCGCAGTGGATGATTCTTAATGTAATTCCTGTAATTCCACCGGAACTCCGTCCTATGGTACAGCTTGACGGTGGCCGCTTTGCCACAAGCGATCTTAATGACTTATATAGAAGGGTAATTAATAGAAACAACCGTTTAAAAAGACTGCAAACGCTTAATGCTCCGGATATTATTATCCGTAATGAAAAACGAATGTTGCAGGAAGCCGTTGATGCGTTGTTTGACAATTCAAAAAAGAAAAAAGCTGTAAAAGGTTCTTCTTCAAGACCCCTTAAATCAATCAGTGATATGCTTAAAGGTAAGCAGGGAAGATTCCGCCAGAACCTTCTTGGAAAGCGCGTTGACTATTCAGGCCGCTCTGTAATTACTGTTGGCCCGGATCTTAAAATGTGGCAGTGCGGTATTCCTACAAAAATGGCGTTGGAATTGTTTAAACCGTTTATAATGAAAAAACTTGTTGACAAAGATGTTGTCTTTAATATTAAAAAAGCAAAAATGCTTGTTGAACAAGAAACCCCGGAAGTTTTTTCCATACTTGATGAAGTTGTAAAAGAGCACCCTGTTTTATTAAACCGCGCTCCTACTTTGCATCGTCTTGGTATTCAGGCGTTTGAACCTGTTCTTGTAGAAGGAAAAGCAATTAAATTGCATCCGCTTGTTTGTCACGCTTTTAATGCGGACTTTGACGGAGACCAAATGGCAGTCCATGTTCCGCTTACTCAAGAAGCGCAGATGGAGTGCTGGACACTTATGTTAAGCGCAAGAAACCTGTTGAACCCTGCCAACGGAAAAACAATTGTCTTCCCGTCTCAGGATATGGTTTTAGGTATTAACTTCCTTACAAGGGTAAATGTTAACGGAAAAAGACCGGGCTCAGGCAATGAGGCAACAAAAGACAAAATCCCCTATTACTCCAGCGTAGAAGAAGTTTATATGGCGGTGGATAAAAAAGTTCTTGACTGGGGAGCGGCAATCCGTGTTAAGTCTCCTCAGCCTTTGGTTTGGGACAAACTTGGGCATCTTATAGATCTTGAAAAAAACGGAACAATTGTAACAACAGCCGGAAAACTTATGTTTAATGAAGAAATACCGCTTGATATTCCTTACATTAACTATGAACTTAAAGATAAAGAGCTCCGCGCTCTTATTGAATATGTTTTTAAAGAACAGGGTTCATGGATTACCGTAAGAATGTTAGATGGTATAAAGTCTCTTGGCTACCGTTATGCGACAATCTTTGGCGCAACTATCGGCGTTGATGATATTGTTGTACCCAAAGAAAAACCGGAAATGATTGAAAAAGCAAACAAAGATGTAGAAGCTATCCGTATCCAAAGAGCAAAGGGTCTTATTACTCAGGAAGAACACAAACGGCTCTTTGAACAAATATGGACAAAGACAAATGAAGACCTTACAAATAAAACAATGCAGACGCTGGAAGCGGACAAAGGCGGCTTTAACTCAATTTATATGATGGCAAACTCCGGCGCTAGAGGAAGCAGAAACCAGATACATCAGCTTGCAGGTATGCGCGGTCTTATGCAGAAACCTTCCGGAGAAATCCACGAACTTCCAATTAGATCAAACTTTAAAGAGGGTCTTTCCGTTATTGAATTCTTTATCTCTACGCACGGCGCGCGCAAAGGTCTTACAGATACCGCTCTTAAAACATCGGAAGCCGGTTATTTGACTCGCCGTCTTGTTGATATTGCGCAAGATATGGTTGTTAATGAAGATGACTGCGGAACAATCAACGGTATTTCTTACTCTGCAATAAAGCAGGGTGAAGATATTATTGAACATTTAAAAGACAGAATCATTGGCCGCTTTACTCTTGAAAGAGTTAAACACCCAATTACCGGCGAGTTAATTATCGATGTAAATGAAGAAATTACAGAAGAGCTTGCTGCTGCAATTGATTCAGCCGGAGTTGAAAGCGTATTTATCCGCACAGTTCTTACTTGTGAAGCAAAGTACGGTGTTTGCCGTAAATGTTACGGCCGCAATCTTGCAACTAACCGCACGGTGGATATTGGAGAAGCAGTTGGAACTATCGCGGCGCAGTCCATTGGACAGCCGGGTACACAGCTTACAATGCGTACATTCCATATTGGCGGTGTTGCTACAAAAATCAGTGAGGAAAGCCGTATAACAATGAAGTATCCTGTTTATATCAGGGATATTATTTGTACTCCGGAGCCAATAAAACTTGATAATGGACACTTGCTCTTTACAAGAAGAGGTCACGCAATTGTTAACAAGGTAATCAGAGAGTTCAAGCTTGAAAGCGGGGATAAACTTCTTGTTGCTGACGGAAAAAGAATTAATTGCGGAGATGCAATTATTAAACGCAAAGGAGAAGAAATTACTTCCCCTGAAATTGCGTACGCATTGGTTATAAAAAATAAAGAGAGTGAAACGCTTTATCTTATTGGTCAGGAACAAAAAATTGAAATCCGCAACGGTTCGGATTTTGAAGTACAGAAGGGCAGTGTAGTAGAAGCAGATAAAACAATAGCTACATTTGATCCAATTTCTGACCCAATTATTGCTGAAGCAAGCGGAACAGTTAAATATGAAGACATCATTCTTGGAACAACTCTTAAAGAAGAAGTTGATGATGACACCGGCAATAAAGAAAAACGCATTACAGAATTTCAGCATGAAAGTAAACAGCCTAGAATTATCATTGTTGATGATAATGAAAATGAAATTGCGTCTTACTTCCTTCCCGGCGGTGCTTATATCCAAGTTGAAGAAGGTGAAAAAATCCGCGCAGGAAGAACAATAGCAAAGAATGTTGAAGATAAAATTAAAACGATGGATATTACATCAGGTCTTCCGCGGGTTAGTGAGTTGTTTGAGGCCAGAAAGCCAAAAAGCCCCGCTGTTCTTGCGCAGGTTTCAGGAACCGTTTACTTCCGCGGCATTGTAAAGAGCAAACGGAAGGTCGATATTGTTGACGCATTTGGAAGAGAGTTTACTCACCATATTCCAATGAACAAAAAACTTTTAGTCAGAGACGGCGACACCGTAGAAGCAGGAGAAGCCTTGTGCATGGGCGCATTCAGCCCGCATGATGTTCTTTATATAAGGGGTGAAAACGAACTCCAGCGCTACTTAATGGATGAAATTCAGCAAGTTTACCGCTTACAGGGTGTATCTATCAATGATAAGCATATTGGCGTTATTATCCGCCAGATGATGCGTAAAGTGGAAATCCGCTTTGTGGGAGATACTAAATTTATTTACGGTCAGTCTGTTGATAAATATAAATTCCATGAAGAAAATGCCCGCGTGGCCGCAGAAGGCGGACAACCTGCCATTGCACAGCCAATGTTCCAAGGTATGACAAGAGCCGCTCTTAAGATCGACTCCTTCCTTTCTGCCGCATCCTTCCAAGAAACAACTCGTGTTCTTACGGATGCTGCAATTGAAGGCAAGACCGACCATCTGCGCGGCTTGAAAGAAAATATCATCATTGGCCACCCAATTCCGGCAGGGACAGGCATGAAACGGTATCGCAATATCAAGCTGTTTGATGATGAGAGCCAGGATTTGGATGAATACATGCAGGAAATTCTTGAAAGAAGAAAACAGGAAGCGGAAGCGCTTGCTGAAGCTGAAGCTGCTCAAGAAGAATATGTAGTTGAAGAAGAAAGCTGATAATGCAGTACCGAGTTGATACAAGATCCGGTAATAAATTGTCTACTCTTGGCTTTGGCTGTATGCGTTTCCCAAAGTCCATGCAAAAAACCGATGAATTAGTCATGCGCTCAATAGAATTGGGCATAAATTATTTTGATACCGCATGGATATACCCCGGAAATGAAGAAGCTCTTGGCACGGTTTTGGAAAAAAACAAGGCAAGAGAAAAAGTTTTTATTGCCACAAAACTGCCTCTTGTTATGGTAAAAAAAACGGAAGATTTTGACAAATTCTTTAATCAGTCTTTACAGCGCCTTAAAACAAATTATGTTGATTACTATTTAATGCATATGCTTATGGATTTTGATCAATGGAAAAAGTTAAAAAGCATGGGAATAGAAGACTGGATAACGCAGAAAAAAAAATCAGGGCAAATTAAACAGATTGGCTTTTCTTTTCATGGCCCCGGAAGTGAATTTTTAAAAATAATTGAAGATTATGATTGGGAATTCTGCATGATCCAGTACAACTATTCTGATGAAAATTATCAGGCGGGTGTTAAAGGATTACGGGCTGCAGCAGCAAAAAAAATACCGGTTATGATAATGGAGCCGCTTCTTGGAGGAAGACTGGCAACAGGGCTGCCAAAAGATGCGGTAAATGCTTTTAAAAAAGCAAACCCTGAGCTGTCTCCCGCAGGCTGGGCTTTTAATTGGCTTTGGAATCAGGATGAAGTAACGCTTTTACTTTCCGGGATGAACACAATAGAACAGTTGGAAGAAAATGTAAAATATGCGGAAGCTTCCGGTATTGGAATGTTGACAGATGAACATAAGCTTGTGTATAAATCTGTTTTAGAATCCATTAACAGAACTTGTAAAAGTTTATGCACCGGCTGTAATTATTGTATGCCGTGTCCTACGGGCGTAAATATTCCGGGTTGTTTTTCTTCATACAATACTCTTTATTCTATGGGCTTTGTAATAGGAATGAAGCATTTTTTTATGAGTACAGGGGTTATGTCAGAAAAAGATTCCGGCCCCAGTCAGTGTATTAGATGCGGTAAATGTGAAACTCACTGTCCGCAAAATATTTCAATTATGAATGAGCTTGCTATTGTAAAAAAGAAAATGGAACCTTGGTGGTTAAAATTTGTTGGAGCTTGTGCAAGAGCTTTTTTAGGTAAAAAAAGAAAAAATAAAAGGAAATAGCAATGGATTGTCTTTTTTGTAAAATAATTGCGGGAAGCATACCCAGTACAAAGCTTTATGAAGATGATGAAATGCTTGCCTTTTTAGACATTAACCCCGCATCCCCCGTACATTTTCTTGTTATTCCAAAAAAACATATTACCAGTATATTTGAAGTTGGCGCAGAGGATGCAGGTCTTCTTGGAAGAATGCTCTTAAAAACACAGGAGCTTGCAAAGGCTAAAGGTTGTGAAGAAAAAGGCGGAAGAATAGTTATCAATACAAAAAGTGACGGCGGGCAAACGGTAGATCATCTGCATATTCACTTCCTTGGAGGGCGTGCGCTTGGTTGGCCGCCAGGCTGAAGGAGTATTAAGTGGCTATTGAAAAACAATGATTAAGGTGGGAGCCTTCCGGCACCCATGTTGTTTTGATAAAGAGTTGTTGTGAGGTAATAAGTGGCAATCGAAAAGCATATAAACTTTTTTGAACTCCAGAAAGCATCGGAAAAGCCGGGGTGTCCGCTTTGTAGGATTGTAAGTGACCGCGCGCATAAATACATAGATAACACTTTGTTTGAACATATCACTAACCGGGGGTTCCGCGCTCTTTACCGGGCGGCAGGCGGGTTTTGTTCTTTTCATTCAAGGCACTTGGTTTCATTCCGTGACGGTCTTGCCGTTGCTATCCTTGCACGGGACATTCTTGAAGACCGTATTGCCTCTTTTGAGAAGAAAAGCTTTTGGCGCCCCAAAGGCAGATGTCCTGTCTGTGTAGAAAGAGAAAAAATAGAAGAAGAATATTTGGATTTTCTTGTAAACTCAAACGGTAACTCCCCGGAAGAACAGGAATTACGCGAATTTTTTAAAGCTTCTGACGGCTTGTGTACCCCACATTACCATGGATTATTATTTACTCTAAAGGGCGGGAAAAGAACAGTGCCTGTCTGGCTAAAGAATTTCCACGAACAAAAGTTTAAAAAGCTTAAAACACGGCTAGACACTTTTATAGAGCTGTCCGCTTATGGCAGGCAGGAAGAATTTGCACAGCTTAGTGAAAAAGATCAGCTTGTATGGAAAGAAGCTGCCGCCTGCTTAAACGCAAATACAGGTATCACGACTGACACTGATTAAGCACTGAGATTTACACTGATTTCTTCTTTTTTAGTAGCTTGGTGGTAAAAAAAGAGTCTCTTTCCCTTTCTTCTAAAACTGACTCTATATATGCTTTGGTCTCGCTGGCAGTTGGAATAACCATCTTTTCTAGGGCATTTACCCGTCTTTGGGTACGCCGGACTTCTCTTGCAAGCCGCCAGGCAATTGTCCTAATCGCAGCCAATTCTGTACATATTTTGAGCAATTCAAAGAATTCTATTACTGTTTCATCACATTCCGCGAATGAATTTGTTGGAGAAAATTTAAGCTCCATAGAAGGAATCTCCACTTCCAGGCTTGGAAGCCTCATCCCGGCAGAAACAACCTGTTTTTCCACCACTTTGAAGTCGTATGATACATTCTGAACTATTCTATTAACAGATTCCCTGCCTGATTTAACCAGCATCTTTTTAAGGGTTGGGTAGGCAGTTTCTACCCTTTTATCAAGCTCTCTTTCCAGAATTTTGACTTGTTCTACCTTTCGCATAAGTTCAGAAACAAGAATTTCCCGTTTTTGCTCCAAAAGGTCATAGCCTTCCCGGGCAATATTTAGCCTTTCTTTTACTCTTTGAAGACTACTCTTTGTTGGAGCAACCTGTTCTCTAGCCATAGGGGAATTTTAACAGTTGTGGGATTATTAATCAACTTAACGATATTCAACTTCTGTAGCGTGTGCTAAGGCAATATCAATTCAACTAAATCCTTAACTTCTGTCCCTGTTTGTATGCAGATGCCCTAAGCTGTTTTACGGAGGAATCCGCAAGGTAATCATCAAATTGCATCATACGGTCTATAACAATGCCAGGATTTTCTTCCTGAGGGAGAATTTCAACAATACGGTTGGCTATTGAATTTATAAATTCGTGGTCATGGGAATTAAAAAGGATAACCCCGGGGAAAGCCATAAGGCCGTCATTAAGAGCGGTGATGGCTTCTAAGTCAAGATGATTGGTGGGGTCGTCCAAAATTAAAACATTTGCGCCTGAAAGCATCATCTTGGAAAGCAGACAACGCACTTTTTCACCGCCGGAAAGTACATTTACGGGCTTTAACGCTTCTTCCCCGGAAAAGAGCATTCTGCCAAGGAAGCTGCGGACATAGGTTTCGTCCTGATCCGGCGAGTACTGCCTTAGCCAGTCCACAATTGAATAGTCGGAGCTAAAATATGCTGAGTTTTCTTTTGGAAAGTAAGAGAACGATGTTGTCTGCCCCCAAACGATTTCTCCGCTTTCAGGTTTTTTATCTCCGGAAATAATGTCAAATAACGCGGATTTGGAAGAATGTTCCAATCCAACAAAGGCAATTTTATCACCCTTGTTTATTGTCAAAGAAAAATCTTTTAATAGTGCAGTGCCTTCAAAAGAATAATTTAATTTTTCTACGCTAAGAACGTTATTGCCAATATCACGGTCAGGTTTAAAACCAACATACGGAAACTTACGGCTTGTAACGGGAACATTTTCCAGGTCTAGTTTTTCCAGTACTTTTTTACGGCTTGTTGCCTGCCGCGCCTTGCTTGCGTTAGATGAAAACCTTTGTATAAATTCTTTTAATTCCCGCGCTTTATCTTCTCGCTTTTTTAACTGTTCTTTTGCCTGTCTTTGCAGAATCTGGCTCATCTGATACCAGAAATCGTAATTGCCTGAGTACGGAGTAATTCTTCCAAAATCAATATCGCAGACATGGGTACAGACAGAGTTTAAAAAGTGGCGGTCATGAGAAACCACAATAACCGTATTTGGAAAATCAATCAAGAAATCTTCCAGCCATGAGATTGATTCAAGGTCAAGGCCGTTTGTAGGTTCGTCTAATAATAAAATATCGGGGTTTCCAAAAAGCGCCTGTGCCAAAAGCACCCGCACTTTTTTGGATTCATCCAACTCTGCCATAAGTTTTTCATGCTCATCTTCATCAAGGCCAAGCCCGGAAAGAAGCTGACCCGCATTTGCTTCGGCTTCCCAGCCGCCAAGCTCTGCAAAGTCTGCTTCAAGCTCGCTTGCTCGGAGTCCGTCTGCTTCGGAAAATTCTTCTTTGGCGTAAATTGCCTCCCTTTCTTTTTGGATAGAGTAGAGCTTGGAGTAGCCCATAATAACCGTTTCTAAAGCGGGGAATTCTTCAAACGCAAAGTGGTCTTGTTTTAAAACAGCCATGCGCAGGTTTTTTCCAAGAGAGATTTCACCCTTGTCATGTTCAATTTCCCCGGAGAGGATTTTTAGGAAAGTGGATTTCCCCGAACCATTTGCGCCAATTATCCCGTAACAATTACCGGGAGTAAACTTTAAATTAACATCCTTAAAAAGCGTGCGCTCGCCAAATGCAAGGCTTAATTCTGTAACTGTAATCATTTTTTCTTGAATAGTCCTTTTAATTTTGTGAGTATATTTTCTTTTTTTTCGCGCGGAGGCGCAGAGATCTTAGAGGGCGCAGAGGAAGAATTTAGGGGTTTTTGTTTGTAATCATTATTTTTCTTCTTAGAATTATACTGCTGCTTTCCATACTTTCTATTCTCTGATCGCTGTTTACCTGCTACCTGCTCTCTGCTACCTGCTACCTGTTTGCTATCTGTGGGCTGACGCCGCGCAAGCGAGCCCTGTCTATTGTATTTCTTCTTATAAATGGCCATTCTTTCTTCCATAGAAAGTTGCGAGAGGTCTTTTTCGTGCTTGGGTGCGGATGGAGAAGAAATGCGTTTTTTTTGCGGATATTTGCGTTCCTGAGGTTTTTTACCTCTTCCTTTAACATCCTCTCCGCGTCCTCCTCTTCCTCCGCGATCTCCGCGCGAGAAATTATCCGTAAATACCTTTTGTCCCGCACTTTTATCTTCCACATACATATCTTCCATCGCGATCTCACTGGGTATTTTTTTGCCAATGTAGCGTTCAATGCCGGGGAGTTCGTAAACATCTTGTTCGCTTGCAAGGGTAAACGCTTTTCCTGTTTTTCCGGCGCGGGCAGTTCTACCTATTCTGTGAACATAATTTTCAGATTCAACGGGTAAATCGTAATTTATTACCATTGCAAGATTATCAACATCAAGGCCGCGAGCGGCAACATCGGTAGCTACAAGTATTTTAATTTTCCCCGCTTTTAGGTTGTCAATAATTTTCTGCCGTTTTACCTGAGGAAGATCCCCCATGATAAATTCGCAGTCATAGCCGTTTATTTTTAACCGCTTTGCAACAATCTCCGTATATTTTTTTGTGTTGCAAAAAACAATAACGCTCTCCGGCTGTTCTTTGTTGAGTATGCCAAGCAAAAACGCCATTTTATGTTCTGACGGTACATGATAAAGAATCTGAGTAATTTCTTCTACCGTTACAACTTCCGGTTTAATCTCTATCTCAACAGGTTTTTTTGTATATTCCCACGCAAGATTTTTTACATAGGCGTTCAGTGTTGCGCTAAAAAGCATTGTCTGCCGTTTATCAACAGAAGGAACAACTTTAATCAGCTTGCGCAGATCGGGATAAAATCCCATGTCGAACATTCTGTCGGCTTCATCTAAAACAAGAAAAGCAGTATCCATCAAATTCATTTTTCCGGTTTTATTAAGGTCAAGCACGCGCCCGGGCGTTCCCACAAGTATCTGCACATTATCGCGCAGCAATTTTTCCTGCTGATGATACCCAACGCCGCCGTAAAAACTCCCCGTCTTAAACGGCAGGTATTTGCAAAGTATCTTTGCCTCTTCCTCAATCTGCACGGCAAGCTCACGCGTGGGCGACATGATAAGAGCTTTTTTCTTTGTAAGAGTATCCTCTGTCAACATTCTTTGTAAAATAACGATAAGAAATGCCGCAGTCTTTCCCGTCCCTGTTTGGGACTGCACATAGAGGTCTTTTGACGGCTTCCCCTCACTGCCAAACGCGCTAGTCAAAACCTGTTCCTGAACCGGCATACAAGTAATATACCCGGCCTCATCAATGCCTTTTTGAAGGTCTGGATGTAGATGTAAATCAGTAAATTTCATATTGTAGGTTAATTATATCAATTTTGAAGGGTTATGAATAGACGGGGTCACGACTGACGCTGATTTTCACGGATTGAGCGCGGATTTATGCTGATTATCTATGAGAGCTAAGATTTCTTATCCTATCATAGCTATATTAAAATTTTAAATTTTTAAGATTAGTAGGTTAGATATATTATCTTAACTAGCTAATATATCCGCGTTAATCAGCGTTCAATCTGCGTAAATCCGCGTTTAATGGTGACCCCGGCTTGATTATTTCTCCAGAATGGGGCATTATTATCCATAAACTAATTTGGAGGATAATATGAGTCTTATTGAATATGTGGAAGCTCGTGAAATCTTGGATTCACGGGGGAATCCCACTGTAGAAGTTGATGTTATGCTGGAAGACGGCTCTTTTGGCCGTGCGGCAGTGCCTTCCGGGGCATCCACCGGCGAACATGAAGCGGTAGAGCTTAGAGACGGTGACAAAGCCCGCTATTTGGGCAAGGGCGTATTAAAGGCCGTTGACAATGTTAACAATATAATAGCGCCTGAACTTATGGGCTTAGATGCTCTTGAACAGGTTGATATTGACCGCACCATGATTGAGCTTGACGGCACTGAAAATAAAAGCAAGCTGGGAGCCAACGCTATTTTGGGCGTTTCCATGGCTACAGCTCGTGCCGCTGCTGAGTACATTGGCGTACCTTTGTACAAATACCTTGGCGGTATTCATACAAACCTTTTGCCTGTCCCTATGGCAAATATCATTAACGGCGGCAAACACGCCGACAACAAAATTGACTTTCAGGAATTTATGGTAATGCCGGTAGGAGCCGATACATTCCATGAAGCAATGCGTTGGACAGCGGAAGTTTTTCATCACCTAAAGAGCATCCTTCATTCTGCAAAATTAAATACCGCAGTTGGGGATGAAGGCGGCTTTGCACCTGATATCGATAACAATGAAGCATTAGACTATGTAATGAAAGCTATTGAAAAAGCAGGATACAAACCCGGCGAACAAATGGCAATAGCCCTTGACTGCGCAAGCTCCGAACTTTTTGATGAAGGCGGCAAAAAAGGCTACAAATTCTGGAAATCCAATCCTGACAAACTTTTTAGCGCGGATGAAATGATCGAAATTTATACAAACTGGGTAAATAAATATCCAATTGTATCGATAGAAGACCCGCTGGATCAGAATGACTGGGACGGTTATGTAAAATTAACCAAAGCGCTCGGCTCAAAAATACAGATTGTAGGCGACGACTTCTTTGTTACAAATACCAAATTCCTTTCCAAGGGAATTTCAATGGGTGCCTGTAACTCAATTTTGATCAAGGTAAACCAGATTGGAACTCTTACAGAAACTTATGAAGCTGTAGAGATGGCAAAAAAAGCAAATTACACTGCAATTATTTCACACCGCTCAGGCGAAACAGAAGACAGCTTTATTGCCGACTTGGTAGTCGCATTGGAAACAGGACAAATCAAAACAGGTTCCATGAGCCGCTCGGATCGTATTGCAAAGTACAACCAGCTTATGAGAATTGAAGGTGAATTGTCCGGTATCTCCGAATACGCCGGCCGAAAAGCCTTCTACAACATTAAGAAATAATTTAAGAGCATCGCGCAGAGGCGCGGAGACGCAGAGATTCTAATTTATTTCTCTGCGTTCTCTGCGCGAAATATTTTGGATATATATGTCAGATTCTAGTATTATTCCTATTGATCAACTTTTGCCTCACAAATTGCATTTGGTTGCCTTGATGGGTAGGCCGATTTTTCCTGGGATTTTTACGCCTATTATGATAGGCAACCCTACGGATGTCAAAGTTGTAGAGGATGCGGTTAATGGTGATGGTATAATTGGGCTTGTTATGATGCAAAATGAAACCGATACCCCCGCTATTACGGATTTGTACACCGTGGGGACTGTTGCAAAAATAATTAAAAAAATTAATTTGCCGGACAATGGCGTAAATGTTTTTATATCAACATTAAAAAGATTTAAAGTTAAAAAA
>Ga0099364_10008933_pt1 | contig 13999 bp, 9 predicted proteins | sample TergutTh196P3_FD_73070 | JGI IMG/M metagenome (GOLD analysis project Ga0099364, IMG submission 73070) | Microcerotermes parvus P3 segment gut microbial communities from Pointe-Noire, Republic of the Congo - Th196 P3 | ecosystem: Host-associated > Arthropoda: Insects > Digestive system > Gut ...
GCGGGCAGATTCTATCTCTATCACTTGTTCAGCGTTGATATGATATCTTTTCGGCATTTCATCACCCTGTTTTATTATACCACATCGTCACTTATTACGGTAGCTGTTTTGTTTGGGATTGGTATAAGCTGTATACACCGCATTTTAATCTTTATGCTGCAAATAGCATAGGCCCACGCTGGAAGCGGCGTGGGCCTGAACGGTTATAGGCAGCATTATTTTTCATGATGTGCGGAACGTACCCTTGGTAGAGTTGCAGTTTTCACCGGTATTCCCGTGAATCATGTATACGGTGTCAAGCGCCGCTTCGCTGGTAAAGGTTTTGCGGACACGGTATTTGTACAGGATAATCTCCTGCTCCCGCCCGTAGCGGTCGAAAGAAATGTACAGGTGCTGCATCTCCGACCGTGTGGCGAAACGGACAATATTGTTTTCAGATATCCGGTAGGCATCATCGTAATCATAAAGCCGTGTATTGGATGGTACCCAGTCGCTGATGTCATACTGGCCCGCGGGCGCGTCCGCGCCAAGCTCGATTGTCAGCGTCACCTCGTAGGTCGTGTCGTCAACGGCTTCGATGCTTTTGCTGATGCTCATGTCGCCGGACTGCTCAAGCCCAAGCTCGGACGGCTCCCCGATATAATAGGCGACAGCCCGGATATTTTCGGGTACGGAGGTGAATTGCAGGCTTTCCACATCGCTCCTTGACAACACAACAGTATGCATATAATCGCCCCGGACGCGGTAGGAGTCTTGACGCAATACCGCATCTATGCCGAAGCTGACGGTGCGCGGCCGCCCCTTTACGGTATAGGTCATTGTGGACGGGTGGATTACCTTGTCGTAATGCGTTACATAAATCATGCACTCAAACAAGGTGTCTATCCTCCAGCTCAACTCGCCTAAATACAATGAAATGGCGTCGGCATCGTCATGCCGGAGCAATGACGCGGCAATCCAGCAGGCGGCGGTATCTTCCGCCGTCCGGCGGACGGCAAAAGCTGTGGCCGGGCGGCCCAACGCAGCTATGTGAGGAGCGCAATGCTCATCGTAAAGCCTCAGCGCCGTCCCGGTTTCCCCGATGGAAGCAAGCGCCGCGATGTAATACGCCTTAACGTCCAGCGTTTTCGCCTTTTCAAGCTCCTCGAGCAGGAACCCGGCGGTCATCGCCTCATCGCCGATTACGGCCAGCCCCAAATGTGCGGCAGCGGCGTCAATAGGGCTGAGGTTCGATTTTCTCATCTCCGCCTTGTAATAATCGGCCATAGCCTTTAAGTTGAATGATTCTCTGTCAATCAACAGAACATATGTCGTGAGCCTGAGGTTAGACTCGCCGCCTTGGTACGAATAGCTTATGCCCCCGTCATAGTTTTGCATGTCTGAGATATTTTCGCTGGTGTCCGCGATGTAGGAGGGGACGTCCCCGCCGGGCATGGAATCCCGCAGCGCTTTTTTCGCCGCAACTCGGCTCATGCGCTGGCTGGCCTGCATACAGTAATGCCCGAACAGGGAGTTGATGCTGGTGATGAAGGGCTGAATGTCGCGGTCGTAGAAGCTGATGGTGACGGGATAACGCGTGGCTTCGATTTCAAGCGGCTCGTTTAAAGAAATTTCCCTGTTGATAACAAGCTCAAGGTTGCTCTTGATGACCGAAACCGGAAGCTCGACCGTGTCGGCCCAACCGCTGTGCTGCGCGCGTGAAACTACGGTGTAGCTTCCGGCAGGAAGCTTGCCGAAGTTCATTTCCTGCGGCACGAAAGCCTTGCCTTCAGCAGTCATGGTTTCGCTGTAGTTGTCGCCTGTAACGGTGACGGTGTATTCTATATCGCTGTCGGCGTCAAGCAGTGTGCCGTGGCCCTGTACCAGCATGGCGAAATCGTCGCCCTCAATATACTTTGTGGTCATAACCGGCCTGACGAAGAACGGCAGGGATGAAATGACGTTGTCCTTCGATGAACCCGCCATCAGGTTGCCTCCCACAGCCACGGTAGTAATTCGCCATGAGGTGGTGTTGTCGGGCAATTGGAAGAAGAGCGTGGCGTTACCCGCCGCATTTGTGGTTGCGGGCAGGAAGATGGCGGTGTCTTTAAATTCGGAGCGGTAAGTGTCGTAGAATTCGCCGGGGCCGTCGCCGCCCTTGCCGCCGTCCCTGGGAAAGTATTCAATTTCGTCGCGGTAGGCGGTGAAATACTGCGACACCTCGTTGTTCGTATAGCGCACGTCGTCGTAAAGATCCCACAAGATACTAATATACTGCTCGCTGAGGGCGAAAATCGATTCATCCACCACGGCGACGCAAATGTTCGCCGCAACGCCGTTGCCGCGCATATCGGCTGCCCTCACGTTTAAGCGGACCGTATCGCCGGGGCGGTAGCTTTCCCTGTCGGGGGTCACGTTGACATCCAATCCAAGGCTCGATTCATGGGCGATGACGTTGACCTGCCTGACAAGCCGGGTACCTTGCCCGTCAAAGTAGACGGCGACAAGGTTCATGCTGTTCCCATAGGCCATCGTGTACGGCAGGTTAAAGCCCGTGCCGGAAGTAAGGGTATGCTGGAAAATGCCGTCCTGAACGACGCAATAGAGCATCCTGCCGCCAGCCGGCGCCGGCTCACCGTCAAGAAGCAGGTTGAATTGCAGGGTATCCCCCACATTTGCATAAACGTATTGCCAGTATTGATCGCGGGGGGTAATATCGGTGCCCTCGGTCAGGTTGACCACCTCGAAGGAATAGCCGGAAACAGGCTCGGATTCTTCCTCCTCATGATTATCCCAATCCTCCCGGTATGAGCGGTAATCGGGGTAATACGCCGTATCGGAGCGGGTGTTGCCAATGGTGTCTTTAAAGGAAAGCATCGCGCGGCAAAATACGTAATCATTCCAGTTAACGATGCCGTCCCCCGCATAAATCAGGTCCGTGATGGTCACCGAACCGTTTACCGTGCTGACCGACAGCAGCTTTTCGCCGGACTCATGATTGATGATTTCTATCGGGACGCCGGGATTTTGCCGGATGATATAGCCGAAATCATAATCATCGGAAAACAGTATGCTTTCCTCGGGATTGGAACGATGGAAGCGATATTTGCTGCGGGTGCCGCTTGGAATACGCAGGGGGGCGTCCCATCTCAGGCTGATTTCCAAATCCTCCACGTCAACCCGCTCGCCCTTCGCAAGCTCAAGCAGGCGATGGGTTTCCATATGGTGGTAGGGGACGCCCCGTGCGAATTCTTCATGCAGCGCTGCGGAATCAAGGTTAAGCCTGAACGCCTCAATCGTCAGTGCAAGATTACGCCCGTCCTGCCGGCGCTCAAGCCGGGCGTCAAGCAATATGTCTGAGGGGAATACCGTGTATTCCCCGAAATGCGCGATGTCTTCCCCTTCGCTTGCAATGCGCACCTGATATTGGTGGCGTTGGGCGGCGCCGTCTCTCGCGTTACCCTCCCAGGCGGGGAAGGAGAAAGTGGCATTGCCGTGGATGTCGGTCGGCACGTCGCCCAGTAAAATCCAGCTATGCTTGGCGGCATCGTAATAAGACGCCTCCACAACTGCGTTCGCCATCGGCGTGCCGTCATAGAAGGCCGCCGCAGCCGTGACGGTGACGGTATCCTCCGGCCCGTAGTACTGCCGGCCGACATGGGAGCTGAGCGTATACGCGGGTTTTTGGAACTCCTTTACCGATATGTAGCAGGCTTCAATCACATGCTCCTCACCCGGACGGCCTTCCTCCTCCGATGGAAAATGGAGCGCCGCCCGAACGCTGTACTGTGAGCTCTTGATCCGCTCAAGCTCAATCTCGCCGCTGAATATGCCGTCGGACGAAACGCTGATTTCCTGCTCAATATTCAGGCCGCCGGGGTCGAAGGTGACGGTGACGGTATCGGGCATATTCTTCTGATTATTGCGGAAAGGCTGTACAAAGCCCCAGAAGCTGACGGTGTCCTCAGGGCGGTAAAGGGTGCGGTCAAGAAACAAATAGGAGTAATACCGCTCCTGATGCCCATAACTGTAATGCGATGGAGCGTAGTCAAAATAGACAAGCTCGCCATTTTCGTCATAAATGCGGAAGTCGCCGGTCTCCTCCATATCTGATTCGGTATCCTGACGGCCGAAAATCGCCATGCCGTTGTAGTCGGTGACGCCTGCCGGCTCGTCGCTGTCGCCCAAGAATATTTTATGCCCCGGAACCGGGCCGCCGGTTCTGGAGGAATTAACCCATACCAGCGTGTCGCGCGCGGAAACCTGCATATACACCGACAAGGGCGTGACAAAATAGCTGGCGCGGTTGCGTTTTTCCACCCGGGTATGCGGGTCGGTGTATGTGGTCTCGACAATGTAGGCGCCCTCGCCCGGGTGCGGCACGCTGAAACGGTTCTCGCCGTTTTTAATGAGATACACGTTCGTGTCGGCTTTTTCAAGCAGACTAAGCGGGACGTCGTAGTTTAAGTAAATATCACCCTGCTGCCGGTGTTTTTCATTGCTGGGCATACGGTAGGTCTCCACGACTACCGGAACATGATTGGTAAGGTCTTTTGCGTTGAACAGAAGCGTCATGTCCCTTGCCTCGTTGATTACGTAGCTGCGGTCGCCGGCGAATTGAACCTGGGGGAATAACCGCGGCCTTGGCTCTTCCCGCACCCCTGCATGGAAGGTTGGCCGGTCGGTAAACTGCTTACCGCTTGCGCTTTGATAGTCTGCGCCGATGAATATGGCGTAGCTTTGCCCTTTTTGCCATGCCGTATCGGGAGCAATATACGCGTGGGTTTCATCGATAGTAATAGAAAAATCGACAGCCGGTTCAATGGTGAGGTTTTGTTTCAGCGAAGCCAAATTGACCTCCTCCGTGAAGTAGAGGACGACGGGAGCGTTCTCGTCCGCCAGACGGCTTAAACGCAATGAAACTTTCATCTCCGGCCCGTTGAGTACGGTCTCATAACGGTATATCTCAGGCTCGCCGTCATCATCAATGCCAAGCTCCTTCTCAAACGTCAGGAGGTAAGGGATACCGCGCAACGGGCCTTGCAGGTAGAGTCCGGCTGACTGATTAACAGAATCGACAAATCCGATATCAAACCGCACCTCCGGCTCTATGGACAGCCCCGCTTCGAGCTCATCCGGGGACAGGCCGCCGATGCCGGTCAGAATAATAACCGCATCCTGGAAGTGCATTTCAGCATTCAAATCAAGGCCGGCAGGCGGTACATAATCGGCGCTGTTTCGTGAAATCACGGCTGTCGCAATCGCCGCCGCAAGCGCCAGCATAAGGAGTGCCAGAATTACAAATCCGGGGTTTTGACCTAACTTTTCCCGCGCCGCTTTCCACGCTTTCTTGGCGGAATCCGGAATTTTAAAACGTTTGAGTATATCCTTGACAAAAACCGAAGCCTTCTTCAGGTTCAGCCGGCTTACGATAGAATCCGATGCCTTTTTCCATGTAAGCTTCTCCGCCCCGGAGCGCTCCGCTTCGATGGATATTCCGCCTTCCTGCTCTTCGGGCTTGGTATTGACGGGGGTGCTCTTTTCGTCGTTCATGGCTTAATCCTCCTGCCTGATAATAGGGTAAAATGTGAAAACCTGAGTCGTATCGTTATAATCGCATGCAACGCTGAGCAAATCGTCAATTACGAAACCCGCGCGTTCCTCCCCCGTTTTTTTCTGGATGGCACGCAGGATATTGAACAGCTGTTTTATGTATATGCTTTTCCATTGCTCATAAACCTCGGGACTGTCGGACACCCTGAATTCTAAAAACACAGGCCGGGCGTTGGCGGGAAAAGAGGGCTTTGCCGCAAGCTGCCGGTAGAAGATGCCTGCAAGCAAATCCGGCGCGTTGCCGGGAACATCGCCGGACACGGCATAACCTATCCGCCGGTAATAATCCCGAAATCCTTCGGACGGCTGCGGCATCGCGGGGTATTGCGTCTCGTCCCAGCGGCGTTCGGCTAAAAGCAGGCCGGCGTCTATCAGGAAGTAGTCGTGGTAGACATCGTCAAATTCTCCAAGAGGGCGGTTCCACGTACAATCAACAAAATGCCACGAGCCATCCAGCCGAACCGCATTCCAGGCATGGGGAATCCCCCTCATGCTTTCCCCTATGAGAAATACGCTGTCCAGCCCCGCAAGCTCCGCCAGATATTGGAATCCGGACGCATACCCGCTGCAGCTTGCGGCCCCCTGTACCAGTGCGCCGTATATATTCCCATGGTCGGGGGTGGCTTCGTGGCGGTCGTAAGGGATAACAGCCACGGCATCATGAATTGCCAAAGCGGCTTCAAAGGGCGGCGCCTCCTTAACCGGGGCAAGAATTTCAGCGGCCCGGGCTTCGATTTCCCGCTGCCGGCGCGCAACTTCCTCCGGCGCAAGCTTGTATGTAAGAAGCACATGCCTTCCTTCTTCGCCGGCGGCAAGGGAAAGCTCCGCCCAATAATAGAGCGGGTTTTCCCTCAAGAAGGTGTTGATGGTATATATGACGCCGTCGTCGGTCATGCCGCCTTCAACCGGTATGGCGCTTTCCGGCGCAGGCGTTGAAAAAAGCGCTGAAAGCCGGTCATACAGCACGGCCTGCTCCTCGACAAGAAAGCTGCGCCCATATCGAAAGGCAGGCCGGGGCGGCGGCTCTTGAACCGGCGGGGCGGCCGATGCCTTTGAATCGGCGGGCGGCTGTTCCGCTTCGGATGCTACAGGCGCGGCAAACAGCGTCCCGGCATTGGTTTCCGCACAGCCGGAAAAAAACAAAAGCATATAAAATGTCAATAAAATGAATCGGCCCATGATATAGTATATCCTTCACTATAAACAGCAATCAAAAGCGCGGTTATCCGATAATATTATTAAAAGAAAATGGGGCGGACAGCGTAATGTTGTCTGCCCCAGCTACAAGGTATCGTCATCGCTCGAATTTGTCCCTGTGAAGTCCCAAACAATGGCCGGTGCGCCTTGCTGTTCTTTTAGCCGTCAGAGGAATCTGTTTCGCCTTCTTTTCCCAGCGCGCCGCGGATTTCCTTCGTATCATTCACAAGAACGCCGAGCGCGTAAAAAAGCGAATAGAAGAGCGGCGTGAAAAACGCAAGCAGGATAAAGACAATCACCCCGGACGCCGATGCGGCAATAATCGCCTCGCTGTTCGGCGTCCCGCCGGAATACGCGTGGTAGTTCGCCGCCACCGCCAGTAAAACACCTGCGCACAGCGCCGCGCAAAGAATAAAGATAATCCTTGTGATAATGATTAAAACCTTTGAAGAACCAATCAGGAAATGCCCTATCGTTTCTTCGTTATAAAAGATGTTGCCCGTATTCTTTTTCGGGGCTTCTTCCCCTGTCTTTTTCACGGGTTGCCCGGATTTTTGCTCCGGCTTCGCCGCAGGCTTTACGTTCTGTTTGGACGATGTTTCCGGCTTCCCAGGCGGCTTTTCGCACGGCTGTCCGCTCGCCTTAGCCTGTTCCCGCTTTTCTTCCGCGGCTTGTGGAGCCTGCTTAGCCGGCGCCGGTGCTTGCTGCACGCTGGTATATTGCAGCGTTGGCGGCGCTTGTTCCTCCGGCCATCACGCCCGCAGCTTGCGGCGCGGCGGGCTGCTGCGCGGACGTGTGCTCCGGACCGGGCATCATCCATGACGGAGGAAGCGGCATAGACGGTCTGTAAGATGGAATTGGCGCCGGGGGTGTTTTTAAAAGCGTTCTGCAAGCCTGGCAATGGATTGCGTCGTCACTGTTTTTTGAATTGCAAACAGGGCATATCACACTTCAACACTCCAATCAGCTCGTCTGTATATTATGTATGATTAGTAAATCAGTATCTCATCGGGATAATTCCGAGATACTCATCCAGCGTGGCGTCGTTGTAACAGCACTCAATGATTTTCTTGCCAATCGGATTCAGCTCCGGCACGTCAAATTTAGAAATCTCCTTTTTAAAGAAATCGTTTAACATTTTTGCACCCTTATCGTAACCGCCCAGCCCCAGCTCCGCCTGTGTTTCGGGCCTTAAGAATGCTTTTCTGATGTACTGCCCGTCAATTTTAAGGCTCTCAAGGCAGTAGCCGAGCAACGCGAACCGCGCCGGTATCAGCTGCTCCAGCTTGAATTTCGCGCTGCCGCGCCGCGCAAGGTATTCGCGCATCAGCCATTGCGGCATAAACCCGACCTTGTAGCAGCCGATATGCTGGTTCGGTATCAGGACGTATCTGGTCGCAAGGGAGGCTTGTATCTGGTCAAGCAGCAGGTTCGCGTGGTTCACGATTTTCCCCGTTAAAAACGGCCCGTACGAACCCACGCCCTCGCTTGTGATGCCCCCGGTTTCAATAATGCTGGGGTTGTTGTGCCCTCTTGGCGCGACCAGCCTCCACAGCCACGCAAGCGCGGGGGGAAGGATATGTACCATGCCTAAAATGCCGTAGCTCGGGCGATCCGCGGTGGACGGCGGGGTGCGTACGCCGAAGCTTCGCACATCGACCTCCACAGGCTCCGATATAACGCTCGGAACCATCCTGCGCGGCAGGATAACGCGCGGGTTCGGACAGGGGGTTCCATCCGAATCAATCGTATGCTCCCAGACCAGGCAGGTCGATGCCGGCACGCCCTGGATATTCAGAAATACAAGCGGCTCGGAGGGCATTGTAAAGATTTTTTCATGAACGGGCTCCGTGCCATATTCCTTGATATGGTCGACCCGCAGGAACCAGCCGTCCTCCGCGTCGCGGATAACCAGCTTCTTGCTTTCATTTTGCATATTCGGATGACACGACACCATATCGTCTGCGATTGGCCCAAGCTCACACGGTTCCTCGATATGAAGATAAAACTTTTCCTTTGTGACAAGGTTTTGCCCGATGACGATATTCCCGTCGGGCTCGCGGTGGATGTTTTCGCCCATCTCGCTCTTGCCGCCGCCCGACGCGCCTTCGTGCATAAAGACAATCTCATTTTCATACGGCGTAGTAATCTTAACGGCGGAGGCGTGCGCGGTAATCCAGCCTTCCCTCTCCCCGATGTCAAGCAAAAATCCGTATACGCCTTTTTTCGCGCTCGGCCCCGGATAGAGGTTGTATGAAAACATTTCGTAAACCTCGGGCGTGCGGTTATGTACAACGATTTGCTTGCCGCCAAAATAGGTGTGTCTGAAAGGCGGCGCTAAGAAAATCACGGCCTTTGGCTCGAATGCCCCTTCGTATTCATCAATGTTTACAAAATATTGAAGGCCCGCAAGGCCACAGGCAAAAAAGGCGGCGTTTTTGGGCGCGATAAGCGCGGCGGGGTATCCGTTGTACGCTCCGCCAGCCATAAAAGGGGTGATAATCAGCTCCTGGCCGACAAGCCAGCGGAGGGTTTCTTCCCTCAGCGTTCCAAAATCATCTTTATAAACGTCCTTAAACCTCGGCTTATCCGAGGATAAATCATCCGCGACAATCAGGCAGTCGGGGTCCCTTCTTCTCATGTAATCTTCCGTATAATTGACGGATACGCCATTTTTGCAACGGACGGCAACAGCCTCCGTAATCATCTTCCCGTCTACTTCATACCGAACCTCGAAGTTGTCCGAATTGGGGCCCCCAAGCGTCAACGGTATCAGCTCCGAACGGCTTTTGGGAACGGTAATCCCCTTGCAGTTCTCAAGAACGCGCGTAACTTCCTCTGTAAAACGAAACCGGCTTAAACTCACTGTTTCCTCTCCTTCTCCACAATAGCGTTAAAATAGATTATCCATTACTATACCATGTTTCAGCCGTTTGCGCAAGACGGGGGAAAGCGTGTGCGCGGTTGCGCAATGTCCAAATTGTAGAAAATGCTTATACTGTGAATCCTCGGCATTAGTTCTGCGCCTTCAGCCAATAGAGGGGATTTCCAAAATAATCTTCGGTTACTCCCACTATGAATACATCATCTCGCTCAAAAATTCTTGTGCCTTGTTCAACATTTTGCATTGAAAATCTGACTGGATGTATATCAATTCCGATACCCCTTTGCGGAAAGTATTCGTAGTAAACGATTTCTCCATTGTTCACAAATAAGATTCCTCTTGTCAAATCGGTTTCCACCACGTTGACAACATTTACCTCGATGGACTTATAGATATGGCCCGGATGTGTATAATCAAAGTATAGAGCCTGTTGCCAATCAAAATTCGTCAGATCATCTAAAGTGATTATGCTCTCGCCGTGTTCTCGCATATGACTTCGCACCGCAAGGTACAACTGTTCATTTCCACGATTCATTAAAGCGAAAATGCCTGCACCTACTAAAACAAACAAGCATAAAGCAAGCAATATCCAAATGATTTTCTTCTTTCTCATATATACCTACGCCTCAAAATATAAATTTTCCGTTGCGGGGCGCTTTCCCTGTCAGAAGCTTTTATCAACGGCATATGTCGGGTACGCGTTCATTGTAAGCCCCGCCATATGCCCGTCAAGATACTCGAAATAACCCTGCGAGCCGATCATGGCGGCGTTGTCCCCGCACAGGGAAAGCGGCGGCATGTACAGTTCGCAGCCGTTTTCACAGGCCGCCGTTTGCAGCAGTTCACGCAGCGCCCCGTTTGCGCTGACGCCGCCCGCAAGCGCCAGTTTTTTGCAGCCGCGCTCACCCGCCGCAGCCATAAACCTGCCTGCAAGGATTTCGCAAACCGTCCGCTGGAACGACGCCGCGATGTCGTTCACTTCTGTTCCGGCAAGCGCCCGCCCCGTTTGGTTCGCACGGTGAACGAGGTTGATAACCGCCGTTTTAAGGCCCGAAAAGCTGAAATCACAGGGGTTCCCGTCGACCGATGGTTTTGGCAGCGCGTAAGCGGAGCTGTCGCCGTTCGCGGCGGCTTTTTCAATATGCACGCCCCCGGGATACGAAAGCCCGAGCACCCTCGCCACCTTGTCAAAGGCTTCGCCCGCCGCATCGTCTCGCGTCCTTCCGACAACCTTGTAATCCGTGTAGCCGTTTACTTCCACAATATGGCTGTGCCCGCCGGATACAATCAGGCACATGAACGGCGGCTGTAAATCCGCGTAACGGATATAATTCGCGGCTACATGCCCGCGTATGTGATGCACCGGCACAAGCGGTTTCCCCAGCGAAAGGCACAGCCCCTTCGCAAAATTTACCCCGACAAGCAGCGCGCCAATCAGCCCCGGCGCCGCCGTAACGGCGACCGCGTCAATCTCCGAAAGCGGCATCCCGGCATCATGGATTGCCTTCCGCGTCACCTGCACGATTTGCTCCGTATGGCGGCGGCTTGCGATTTCGGGCACAACGCCGCCATAAAGCTTGTGCTCCTCAATCTGGGAGTAGGTAACCGACGACAGCACCAAGCGCCCCTTTTCAACCACGGCGGCTGCCGTCTCATCGCAGGACGTTTCAATCGCTAAAATTTTCAAATTTAAATCTCCTCGTCATGATGATGCCGTTCTCCACGGGCTTCATGTAAAAATTTTTGCGCCTGCCCTCAATGCGAAACCCCATCTTTTCGTAGAACACCCTCGCGCCCGCGTTGCTTTCGCGGACTTCGAGCGTAATCATCCGCAAGTCATACTCCTTGGCGTAATGAAAATAATTTTCAAGCATCGAGCGCGCCACGCCCCGGCGCCTGTACTGCGGTAAAACAGCTATATTCGTGATATAACCCTCGTCTATGACACGGTGCATCCCGGCGTACCCCGCCGTTTCGCCGCCAATTCGCGCCACATAAAACACGGCGATGGGGTTTGCAATCTCGTTTTTCAGCGAAGCCAGGCTCCACGGCGAGGAGAAACATTCCCGCTCTATACACGATACGTCTTCCACGTTTCCATCTGTCATCCGCTCAATTTTTATGCCGGACAAATTCCCCCGCTCCCCCCCTGCCGTTTTGTTTAGTATAGCAAATCTCTAAGGGCCTGCGCAAGCATCCGCTTATTGACAATACAATTTTCAAAGTGATATGATGTGTATATACTTTGCCCAAAAATGCATATAACCTGATAATCCGGTATGTTTCAAGAAAATTTGAACCACGTACAATAAGTATATTAATAAGGAGTTTATACTAAATGGAGGAATTATTTTCTATTATCTTAACCTCGGGCGAGCCGCTTGTGATGACAAAAATCATCGAAAGCTCAGGTTCAACCCCGCGCAGGGCGGGCGCCGCCATGCTTGTGGCTGCGTCGGGCCGGATTTTCGGTACAATAGGCGGCGGTGCGATTGAATATGAAGCGGAACAGCGCGCCTTGCAGTACCTGCGCGAAAAGAGCGGCGGCATACAGAGCTTCCGGCTTACGGTGGAAGACGCCGAGGGGCTTGGCATGGTCTGCGGCGGCGAAGCAACGGTATATTTCCAGTACCTCCCCGCACAGGACGTTGGGGTTCTCCTGCTGGCGGAAAGTGCCTTGTCAAAAATAAAAACCGGAAACCCGTGTTGGCTCATCACAGAAGTGAACAGCGGAAAAATGTCTTTATCCGGAGGCGAAGACGGGGGAGACTTGTCGCCGCTCACGAAAAGCCGGCCTGTATTTCAAGCGATAGGCAGCCGCAAGTATTACGCCGAGCCGCTGGTGGAGCCCGGCACGCTGTATATCTTCGGCGGCGGTCACATCGCGCAGGCGCTTGTTCCGGCAGCCGCGGCAGTCGGTTTTAAGTGCGTTGTCATGGACGACCGCCCGGAATTTACAAAACGGGAGCTTTTTCCGCGCGCCGAAAAAACAATCCTTGCCGATTTTAAAAGCCTGTCCCTTCTGCCGAGGCAACCCGAAGGCGGTATTGCTATCACGAATTATGACTATATCGCAATCATGACGCGCGGGCATAAGCATGATACGCTGGTTCAAGCAAAGGCGCTTTCTACCGGCGCGCGCTATATCGGCGTGATTGGAAGCCGCCACAAAAAGGCGTATGTTGAGGCCAAATTACGCGAGCAAGGCTTCACGGATTCGCAGCTTAAACGCATTAAGACACCGATTGGGATTGACATTGGAGCGGAAACCCCCGCTGAAATCGCGGTAAGCATCGTCGCGGAGTTGGTTGCGGTAAGAGCGGGCATTCATGCGGAGGTTTCTGATTAAGGAAGGCGCAAAGTCATATGAATACTTTTATGTTAAAAATTCTAGCACTCCTTTTTATGTTTCTTGACCACATCCATCTCTATTTTCCAGAAACACCTGCGATACTTACTTGGATAGGACGAGCCTCTTATCCACTATTTTTGTTTTGTATGGTTTGGGGCTATCATTATACCAAAAACCGAAAAATCTGCCTGTTGCGTTTATATCTTCTCAGTGCTTTTATGACAGTCTTCGGCTATACTATTGATTATTTTCTGCCTACTGCACGGGGATACGGGAATCATAATATCTTTCTGCCGATGTTTTTAGTGGGCATTATCATCAGTATAATTGAAGCATATCAGAAAGACCGCAAAAAGGGCTGCATTTTTCTTGGCATTCTGTTTGCCGTACAGCTTCTATTCTTCATTTTACCAGGCATATTGCCTTTCGTGCGTAATTTTAACGGCGATATCATCACCGGCATAATCCCAAATCTGTATATCAATCAGTACGGGTTTCAGTTCGTTGCCCTTGGTGTATTAATGTATTTTTTGAAAGAAAAGAAAGATTCACTCTGTATCATGTACGTAATATTCTGTATTGCGCAATTCAGCGAGGAAATGCTTGTGTATGGTACTGCCTCGCAATGGTTGATGATAGCAGCGCTGCCATTCATAATGCGCTATAACAATCAAAAAGGTTATGGCATGAAATACTTTTTCTATGTTTTTTATCCCGCTCATACTTTCTTGCTGTTCTACCTTGCCAATTTTGTGCTTAACAAGGCGTAAAAAATAAACATAATCTACCCTCCGCACGCAAAACCCCCTCGTCAGCTCGAATAAGCTGACGAGGGGGTTTTTCTGTACCGGCGACTACCTATTTTCCCGGAGGGCTGCCCCTCAAGTATTTTCGGCACAAGTGAGCTTAACTGCCGTGTTCGGAATGGGAACGGGTGGAACCTCACCGTTATCGACACCGGCTGGGGAATAGGG
>Ga0099364_10008934_pt1 | contig 13996 bp, 10 predicted proteins | sample TergutTh196P3_FD_73070 | JGI IMG/M metagenome (GOLD analysis project Ga0099364, IMG submission 73070) | Microcerotermes parvus P3 segment gut microbial communities from Pointe-Noire, Republic of the Congo - Th196 P3 | ecosystem: Host-associated > Arthropoda: Insects > Digestive system > Gut ...
ATGTTTTTTGTGGTGTCGTGAGGGAGACAGATTGAACTTGGTGGGTAGTGCGGCGGGATTTAATATGCGTAAGTTGTTGAATCTGTTTGGGAAGGGGAGATTTTTCCGTGTGCGGTGGGGATGTTGGTATTTTTGTTGTTCTGTTCGGCGGCTTTTGGATTGTTTTATCCAAAAACAGGGTAGCCGATTGCGCCGAAAAATTGTTTCTTCATGCTAGAAGGGCTTTTTATGACTCGACCAGGCACAAAGGATGCGTTTTGTCGGGTAAATTCTGCAAATTTTTAGAAAAATTTCCCCGCCAGGGCTGTATGTGTTTAATTCCCGTGTTTTAAGCGTGCCGTATCTTCCGCACCGGGCTCAGTTTTTTTTTGCTAATTTTCCCGCCAACCCTGTAGGTAACCCGCTCATACGCCGAGAATAACTCTCGTTACCGCAACCGGGTGTGTAAAATTTCACGTGGACTCGGCAAGTGTCCTGGAAATTCTGGGCACTGCGTCGCCGTATGGGGCTGGGAAACACTTTGAATTTTCGGGGGACTCCGACTGGGAAATTGCCCACTTTACAAAATTGCCTATTTTGACATTTGGGGAGTCCACATGAAATTTTACACACCCACCGCAACCGGCTTTTTACCGCAACCGGCTTTTCCATTGCGCCGAAATGGGATAAAATGACGGAACTTTTCGGACGAACAAGCCGTTCACCACAATGCGTATTTTATCCGGTATTCAACCGACGGGACGATTTCACTGGGGTAACTACTTCGGTGCGATTCGGCAATACATCGCTCTGCAAAACGGCAGAGAAACAGCGTTTTATTTCATTGCCGACCTGCACGCCCTCACAACGGTGCGGGACAAAAAGCAATTAGAACAAAATACACTCGATGCGGCACTCGACCTGCTGGCACTCGGACTCGATCCGAATCAGGCAACACTCTTCGTGCAGTCAGACGTGCCGGAAATCTCCGAACTCTGCTGGATTTTGATGACCACAACACCGATGGGACTGCTCGAAAAATGCCACGCCTACAAAGATAAAAAAGCGAAAGGATTGACCGCCAATGCAGGTCTCTTTACCTATCCTGTGTTGATGGCAGCCGATATTTTGCTCTACGATTCCAATTATGTGCCGGTCGGCGAAGATCAGGCACAGCACATCGAAGTTTGCCGGGACATTGCCGGTTCATTCAACCATGTGTTCGGCGAAACCTTCGTGTTGCCGCAAGGCTACTTTGTTCAAGATGCAGCAAAGGTTCCCGGCTTGGACAGTGCAGCAAAGATGTCCAAAAGTTACGGCAATACGGTCGAAGTCTTTGAGGACTTGAACGTCCAGAAGAAAAAGATCATGGGCATCACCACGGACAGCCGACCGATGGAAGAGGCGAAAGACCCTGTGGGGGATCATCTGTTTGCTCTTTACTCGCTTTTCGCTTCGGCGGAGCAGACGAAAGCGTTAGAGGAAACCTATCGGCGAGGCGGATTCGGTTACGGCAGTGTGAAAAAGGAGTTGGTCCTGCTTGCCGAAGATTTTTTTACTGAAGCGCGCTCCCGGCGTGCAGAACTTGTTGCGAAGCCGAACGAAGTACGTGAAGTCCTTGCGGCAGGAGCGGCGACCGCCCGAAAAAAAGGCAGCGAAGTGCTGCGACGTGTCAAAGATGCCTGCGGGTTGTTGATGTGAGGTTCGAGTGCCTCTCAGACCACACTTTGCACCGCCTCCTTTCCTCTACCTTCCAGATTCCATGCTCATTCCCGAACTCATTGGTCTCGATTCCCAAACCGGTACGATCCGTATTCCGCCGGAATTCGGTGTTCCGCTCACGGATAGAGTACGCCGAATCATCGACTCTGTACCCTTCCGCCGACTGGCAAAAATCACCCAAGTCGGACTCGTGTCGCTCGTCTATCCCGCCGCCCGGCATACCCGGTTTGAACATTCGCTCGGTGTTTATCGACTCGCCCTGCTACTGCTCAAACGATTAAACCACGTTCCTGAATTCACCAACAAAGTTTCCCAACACGATGCCGAACGCCTTATCGTTACTGCCTTGCTGCACGATGTTGGACATTATCCCTTTTGCCATCTGATCGAAGACATTCGGATCGACGGTCTGCCGCACCATGAAAGACTCGCCGCCGAGTTTATCGAACAGAGCGAACTTGCCGATCTGTTGTGCAAAGACTGGAACATCGAACCGCCGGAAGTCATCAATCTGCTCAACGGCAAGACGGAATCGCCCATTGACCATTTGTTGGCAAGTATGCTGTCGGGTCCGATTGACATCGACAAGATGGATTATCTCTTCCGAGACAGTCTCCATGCGGGAGTGCCTTATGGTCGGCAACTCGATCAGGATAGGCTCATCGGCAGTTTATGCTTGAATGAATCAGGCGACGGATTGGCAATCACCGAAAAGGGGAAGACGGCGGCGGAGTTGATGATTTTTGCCCGATATGTCATGTTCAGTGAAGTCTATTGGCATCACACGGTTCGGTCGGCAACTGCAATGTTGCAGCGGCTTTTCAGCGAACTGTATCTTGCTGGCGAGGTTGATTTTTCGCAGTACGTCCGCCTTTCAGAAGACGAAGCGGTTCGTTTTTTTCTGGATGCGTCGCAAGGTACGCCGATGGAAAAACTTGCGCAAGGACTTTTCGGCGAGCGGCGGACGATTTACAAAAGGGTCGCTCAATTCAGCATTTTGGAGCAACCGGAAATGTACCGCCGATTGGCGGGAAAACCTTACAGGCAACTTTGTGAACAAGCGGATCAGTATTGTGCGGAAGCACCGCCGCTCTCGATCTTGATTGATGCTCCTCCAGTCGAAAAGGAAGTCGAGATCAAAATTGACGTGTACTATCCGAAATCGGATCGGTACATGGCATTGGAAGACATTTCGCCAGTCGTTAGGGCGATGGCAAAGGAACAGTTCGACGATTACGCCAAACGGGTGCGCATTTTCGCTCACCCTGACTCATCGATGACATAAGCCTTTTTGGCAGAACACATCCTGCGCTCCCGGCTTTCAATGCTCAAACGGAAAGGTTTCATCCAGTGGAGTCGTCGCCAACTCGACCAGGAATTGTGCCAATCTCTCCGTGACCCATTCGAGGGTCTGTCCCCCCTTCGCAGCAGTCGCCTTGTGAGGATTAGCCGACCCGCTGTTGGACGTGAGCAGATGCCAAGGTCGGGCAATACTGACCCAGCCGCGATTGACGGCTTCGAACCGAGTCGGTCGCATCGCACCGTCATCGGCAAGCAATCTCCCTTTTTCGTCTTGGGCAACCAGTTCCGGTGCCAATGTAAGCATCAGCGAAGTCTCCATTTCGCCGGCATGATCTTCCGGGTACTCGAAGATGTCGTCGTATTTGTCATTGAGGCAACGATACCAATCGCAAGCGAATATTTTCGCATCAATTTTTCCATAAGACTCCCGGAGAAATCCTTTGAGTTCGTTTCCGCCATGACCGTTTAGCAGAACGATTTTGCGGATGTTGCCATAAGCGAGCGATTCGACCAAGTCGGCAAGCAAGAGGTTCATCGTCGAAGGGTTGACATTGAGAGCCAATGGAAATTCCCGTTGGTTCGTTTGCGTCCCGTAGGGAATTGTCGGAAGCAGCACGACTTTGGCACCGCGCTCCCACGCTGACTGACAGATGAGTTCGGCAACGCGTGTGGTGCAAAACGTGTCCGTCGAGTACGGAAGGTGCAAATTATGCGGCTCCGTCGCTCCCAGCGGCAGTACGGCAACTTCAAACTGTTGCTCTTTAACGACACCGTAATTTGTTACAGACAGATTCCAAGGTGCCATTTTCCAAGGTGCCATTGGGGAACAAAGGGGTAAAGATATTATACACGGGGTCAAATTGGACGTTTTCCTTGCGCCCTTTGCGGTAAAAAAAAGAGGATTTAACCGCAAAGCACGCAAAGACCGCTTTTATGCCGTTTTTGGTATATCAAGGCGCAACGCACAGACTCTTCTCCAAGATGAGTATAGAACGAACGAGTTTTATTCGCAATCAATGCGGCTACCATTTCGACCCCATGCTCGGCGTGGCGGGCCAATAGTGAATGGGATGTGTCCGCCTGCCGCTGCCGAAAGCATACGTCAATCCCACCGTGAAAGAAACATTGTGCTGCGTCTTGGCAATGCCCGACGCAAACACAACGTTGTTAAGCAAATCTGCCTGAATAGCAAGACGTTCGTGCCACCAATAACGCACTCCCACTCCCAACGGCATCGTAACAATGTCCTCCTTGTTCTCATGTCCGAAGGTATTGACGAAACGTTGCCGTCCGATTCCCAGTCCATATTTGCAATAGGGTCGCCATTTCGCATTGCCCAACGGATAATAATGTACCGCTACATCGAGGATTGCCAGTTCATTCGTTCGTGTTGTCAGCGTCGGCACCGCCATGTCGGGAAATTGTTGCCTGAAATTTTCCTCAAAAAGTTCCTTCGCATAATCAGTATCGTAAATGTCAATCGAGGAAAAGTGTGCCCGGCTTTCCAGTCCCCAATAATCATTGAAGTTGTAGCCGAAAGTAAAACCGCCGGTTCCGCCGCTTTTCTGTTCAATCATGTTAGAGACCAACTCCTTTGAACCGTGAATGTAACCGACAAAACCGCCGAAATAATACGGATGATCAAGCCAACTTCTACCCACCAGCGGCATTCCCACCCCTTTGTCAGGACCCGACGGAGTGGCGAACGGACTGATTGTTTTCGCCCCGACAAGCAACGTTTCGCCGAGCGGCGATGTTACCCGCAGCGGCATCAAATTGTTGAGAGTCCATTGCGGATCGGCTTGCGGCGGAGCGTCCGTTGACTCTCTGCCGTTGTTGTTGCCGTTGTTCGCTCTCGCTTGGGCTTCTTCCGCTTGTTGCTGTGCCATTTGAAGTAAGAACGCTTGATACATTGCCGAATTGTCCGGCACGTTTTGATGTCCCATCTGCGGATTCCACGTATCGGACGGAATGACGTTGCCGAACTGGGTGTACATATCGGCTTGGGGATTCATGAACTGATTCGCATACGGCATCATATGTCCCTGATGAAACGGCTGCGGATACTGTGCAAACTGCTGTTGTGCATGTTGTTGCTGGGCAAATTGCTGCTGTGCAAACTGTTGGGCAAGAAGTATGGCTTGCATATCTTGCATCCCATAATGAGGGTTGACATATCCGAAAGCATTAGGGTCGTAGGGAATGACATCGTGTTGCGGATAGTTCTGTACGACTGGTGCAGCCCCCCAATCGAAGGAAAATTGTTGTATCGGAACTTGCGGCGGCACAGATTGCGCCGCTACCGGAAAGGGATCACTATCGAAAGCCGAAACTTGTCGAATGGGTTCTTCGGTGCGTTGCGGGGGCGGCAAGGTGCGTTCATTGAGGGCGGGATTTCTTCGGGCAAAGTTATCGGTGCTTCTTGTACTGGTTCTGAATTCGGCAAAATCTTTTTCTGCCGGATTGACGAGTCCGAAGTCGCTGGCAAAGGCAATCGGTAGAAACAAGTAAAGGAAAAATAGTACGCACCAAGAGCGGCTTATCAAGGCAGACACGGACGTTTTGGAGGAACGATTTCCTTTGCGAGGGCGGTTCATATGTTGACCGAGGGACGAAAATCCGCCGAAGTATGCCGATTTTTGTCTTTTCCGTCAAGGGCAAATTAGGAATGTACGGCAACGCAAGGGCAAAGAGACAAAAAACTTTTGCGAAAATTTCTGTAAAAATAGTGAAACTTTGACGATTTTACTGATTATAACGGCAACGCAAGCCGATAATAAAACATGACGGGACAATTCCGATTTCCGGCAAATGTCCCAACGACGCAGAAAAACCTGTTCGCACGTTCATCGGGTCGCCATGTCAAAATTATCCCCCCCAAAAATTATTGTTCCCCTTGTACTGTTGCTTGCCGCCGTCCTCGTCGGTTGCTCCCATCAGAAAACGCAGCGCGGTCATCTCTTTCGCGGCGATTGGGCTGTCGAATACAACCGAACCCCATGGATCGGTATGCCGCCAGACTCCGTGTATCACGAAGTCGGTGAAAAATCAGAAAAAGCTGAAAGCAGAGGACTCTTCGGATGCTTCATGAAAGAAGGTCGCGAAAAACACCGAAAAGGATTCCGACACCACTGCGCAATGAACGCCGAATGTAGTCCCCAAGAACCTTGCTGCCGAACGCTCGGCTGCGGAATGTGGGTCGATCCCGAAGAGCCGGCAACACACGCCTCTCTCGGCGGTGCCGCACAAGCCTGCGGATTGCTCCCCTTCTGTCTTCCGCAAAAACCGTGCGGTCTCACGCCGGTCTGCGGAAGACCGGCAAACATCAACGTTAATCCGCAAACCCTGATGCAGGCAAAGCATCCTATCGGCATACCAAGCGGTATGCCCATCGTTCGGGGCATGAATCCGACGGCTACTATGCCCGGTGCCGCCACGCCCAGTGTCCTCCCCAACGGAACGCTCGTCAGTCGGGGAATTGTACCGGGAGCATCGACAATCACGTCCGGCGGCGTGGTCGCGGCAATCGGAGTAGCAACGCCTGCCGGAATGATGACTCCCGTCGGTGTCCGTATGCCGAACGGTGTCGTGAGCAACGCCGTCGTCCTTCGGGCTTGCGTGATGACTCCGAATTGCACGGCGGCTCGTCCCTGCTGTTTGACTCCCCACTGCGGCGGTGCCGTTGCGGTCAATATGGTGGCGAACAACGCAACCGTTCTGGCTTCTGCATTGCAAGCGCAGGGGGTTGCAAGCGGAGTAATGCAGGCGGGCGGAATGGGAATGTTAGTCAATCCGATCACGAATCAACCTGTTCCCGGTCTGACGATGAGCGGCTATCCGCAAATGGGATACCCGCCGATTGGATATGCACCGACGGGTTATGCACCCGGCTATCCTCGTTTTGCGGCAGGAATGGCAGAGACCGGTGAAGCGGCAGCGCAACGTGAAGAAGAGGTTGCTCCGCCGCCGGAAACCCGGTCGCAAATGCCGGTGCCGCGATTCCATCCGATTCCTACGCAACCGGCTTTTCAGCGAAGCGAAGGAATGGCACCGACGCAAGGAGAGCGAACGTCCGCAATGAATGGTCGGCAGGAAATATCGGAAATGGAATTGGAAAGAGCCCTCGATCAAGCGTACCTCGAAGGGGTGTCGGCGGCAATGGACGAAGTGGAGCGTAAGTTAGAAGAACAACGTCAGGCGGTCGCAAAGGCAAAGTTACAGGAAAAAATTTTACAGCAGTCGGAAAATCTTCGGCAACAGTTAGATGCCCGGGAAGAGATGCGGATATTGGTAATGCAGTGTGAGCGGCAACTTCAACAGCATCAACAGCAAGCGGCGATGCAGCAACAAGCGATGCAACAGCAGACATTACGGCAACCGGAGATGTTAGCGACGGCAGTACCGGAGCCGCGATCTCAACGGGTTTCTCCGCCGCGACCGGCGGCGGCTGTCCCTGCTGCGAGTGCAAGTCCGGCATTGTTGGCAGGAAACTTAAAGACATCGGTAGTGAGCGGAGTGAATGAGATATTTGCTCCGCTTTTGGGGGCTAATCAGAATCATGGTCAGAGCGGTAATCAGGGTGTTCAAGTCAATCAGCGAGGACAGGCGTTAACACCGCCTCAACCGCAGCGGAGTGTGGCACAACCGAGAGTGGAAGTGGCTGTGGTGCAACCGGACGTTCCTGTCCGACCACCTGTCTTGCCTGTCGCCCCGAGATACGGTTTGTCGCCGGACGATGAAGCCGATTCTCCTATTATGCAAGCACATTTTTCCGATGACGGAGTGCCGATTCAACCGTAGTGTCTTGATCTTGCACATTTACTGGGGAGAATCCAATTTGTGTTTTTTCGCAGTACAATGGTGACGTATGATACTGGTATTCATCTTATTAGTCGTTACTGGTCTTGCCGCTCTCTCGTTGGGATTGGTCGGACTGGCGACCTTCGAGCACAATGCGGTCGTTCGCAATGGCTACAACGCCCAACTGACTCAAATCGTGCAGTCCGGCATTGATGCCGCCGCCAAAGCCATTGACGATCCCGCCCATCCTGATCTCTTCGACAATCCAAGCCGCTTTTGCAGCGTCGAAGTCGTTCCTGCCGGAATGAGTGCCGCCGACTTCGGTGCCGGACGCTTTACCGTATTCTCTCCCCGATACGAACAAAATCAAGTCCGAGGCATCCGATTCGGATTGACAAGAGAATCCGCAAAGTTGAGCCTCGAAGCCGTGCTGAACTGGGAAGAAGAATCACCGGGACAAGGCACAAGAGCATTGGAAAAATTGCCCGGCATCACCCCCATTATCGTCGATTCAATCCTCGATTGGCTCGATGCCGACGATGCCCCCCGACCGCAAGGAGCGGAGTCAGAATACTATCAACAGCAGCGAAAAACCTACCGTCCCCGCAATGCCGTGCCGATAGCATTGGAAGAACTTTTGCTCATTCGGGATGTCGAGCGGTCTCTGATTTTCGGTGAAGATCACTTGTTCTCATTCGGGACAAAACAGGAAACGTTGCGGATTCGTTCTGCCGTCTCACTGTTTGACATGACAAGTCCCTTTGAACCTCTGTTCACGTTGGACGCAGATATGCCGTCTCAAGAGGTCGGCAGCACCTCGGCTTGGCAATTTTTACTCACACCGTACAGTGCCGAAAAATTGGTCAACTCGCAAGGCATTGCCCGACTCTTCTTGAGAGAAGGCAATTTGGAATTCTTGGAATCGCAACTTCGGCTGCATCAACTCGATGAGGAGTCGATTCGGTTTATCATGTTGTGGCGAAACGAACGGGGGAATATCAACGATCCGCTCGACCTTTTGGATGCCGAAATTACAGTCGGCGACGAGACTGTGCGGAGTCCCTTTTCGTTGTCCGATCCGGCGGCGTATGAACGATTTTTGCGGCTGTTGGATGAGGCAACGACGGAGTCAGCCGTCGTACAACGTGGTCGCATCAATGTGAATGAGGCACCCCGACCGGTGCTTGAGGCGGTTCCCGAATTGACCCCGGAGTTGGTAACGACCATTTTGGAGCGGCGGCGACCCGGTTCGGAAGCGCAACGGCACGTCGTTTGGCTGCTTGCGGAAGGCATTGTGGACTTGGCGGCAATGCGGACATTGTCGCGACGGCTCACGGCGGGCGGCGATGTATATCGAATTCAGGTTGCCGGTTTCTTTGAAGGCAAACCGATGCTTCATCGTGCCGAAGCGGTGTTGGACGCAACGGTCAAGCCGCCGAGACTTGTCTTTTACAAAGATTTAACTCCGCTTGGGTTTCCCGAGTGATGGTTTGCTGATGTGCTGACGAAGAGGCACTCTTTTCTCTGCAAAAGGAATTACGCAGCACGGCGGATGTGCCGTCCTTGCGTACCACTCCGAGAAATCGACCGAACAATCGTCTCCGCCACCGAAATCGATTCCAATGCCCGACTGCCGGAAACACGAGGCAACCGTTGAAACTGAATCGCTTGAACAAAATCATCCAACTCCGCCGCCAATGCGTCCACCGCATCGTGAGCCTGCGTCTCCAATGAAAACGCATCAGTCATAAACGTCGGCATCAGCAAGGAGACCGAATCCGGCGAAACATTATGAGGAGCGTACTTTCCATCCAAAACAGCCGAATCGGCACGATGACACGTCGTCGTGCGTGTGCCGAAATCAACAGTAACGGTTGCTGTTGCCGTTGTAATCCGCATTCTGCGCTCTGCTTTTTCTTCCACACGAGAGGAGAACAAATTCGCCACACAGCCGTTGTCCAATAAAAGCCGGGCGTGAGCAATGTCTTCGTTCTCGCCGCCAATGATATGAAATCCTGTTGCAAGCACCGAAAAAACATGAGAGGCAACCAATGATAACACCAAGTCAATGTCGTGAATCATCATGTCGAATACCGTACCGATGTCAGTGCTGCGGAATGTATAGCCGCTCGTTCGGACAGCATCAATCAAAATCGGTTCGCCGACCATCAGATCGTTGCGGAGAAACTGCTTCGCCGCCGCCCAAGCCGGATTGAATTCTTCGACATGTCCGACTTGCAAGACGAGTCCCTGCTGCCGGGCAAGTTCGACTAACTTTCGCCCTTCGGCAAGCGACGCACACATTGGTTTTTCTACTAGAACGTGTTTGCCGGCTTGAAGGGAAACGCTTCCGTGTTCATAATGCAGAAACGTCGGAGACGCAATAATGACGGCATCAACCATCGGTAACATTCCCTCAAAAGAATCAAACGCCTGAACACCGAGTTTCTGCGAAAGATTTTTTCGTGCCGTCTCACACGGGTCAGCAACACCGATCAATTTTGTGTCTGCTCGGGCGGCAACCTTCTCTGCATGGAAAGACCCCAAACGACCTGCTCCAATGATTCCGATTTTTAGCATAGTGTTTCTCCTTCTTGATGTTGTGCGGCGACACAGTCGCCGGCTCTCGTTAGTCTATTCACGCGGCTTCTCGAAAGGAATCTTGCTCCTGACGCGAGTGAGAAACAGTTCCCGTGTTGAGAATCATTGTGTTTTTGAGTAACTGCCGCACGCACTCGGCATTGAGACTGTGTCCGCCGCGAAACGATTCAAACGTGCCGACGATGTCGCAACCGAGCAACGCAAAGTCGCCGACCATGTCGAGCGTCTTGTGCCGGGCACATTCGTTCTCGTAGAGAAATTGGTTTTCCAAAGGTCCCTCGTGAGTCAAAACCAGTACGTTTTGCGGTGTTACCCGCTGGCAGAGCCCCTGTGCAAGCAGTGCATCTGCCTCATGTTTGGCGATGAACGTTCGGGTTCTTGCCAACTTTTCACGGAAAACATCCGGTGTAATTTCCGCTCGGCACCGCTGCGTTTGGATCGGATAATCCGTTTCAGGAATAAGCGTGTATTGGAATTCGCAGACTCCGTACCGATTCGTTGTGATAACCATGTACGACTGCTTGTTGCCGATGTGAAACGCTCTTGTAACAACACGGACGGGACGTTTCACCGGCTGCGTAACGATCTCTGCTTTGTCCAGAGCGGCGACGAACATTTGGCTTGAACCGTCGAAGCCGGGCATTTCCGGTTGGTTCGTCCAGATTTCGCAGTTGTCGATCCGCAAGCCGTGTAGGGCGGCGAGAACGTGTTCGATCATATCGACTCGTGCTTCCCGATGGGCGAGAGACGTTTGCCGCGGTTTCTCTTCCCGGTGACACACAAGGGCAGGGATACAGGGATGACCGGGTAAATCACTACGGACAAAAACGATTCCGCTGTTGGGCGGAGCAGGACGAAATTGAATAGTAACGTATTTTCCTGTCCAAAAACCGAAGCCGGTGAGGCTCACACTTTTGGCTATCGTGTTCTGATTCCGAAAAGATTTACTGGCATCTTTTCCGGCAAATAAGGAACGTGCGTCAATAGTCTTGGACATGGATAGGGACATCTTGTAAGGATTAAAAAAGGGGAAACAGGATAGGCGACCGATCCGCCAGTCGGCTGCCTATCGCAACCCTTCGATGAGGGTTCAATTTAGCGTTGCACCGGCATACCGGGCTGGATATTCGGCGAGGCTGTTGCCGGTCCGGCGCTGCCTTGAGCAGGCGGCTGCATTCCGCGAGCGGCATAGACTTCGCCGATGATCTGACGTGTAATGTTCAAACTGGGATTGAACCATACGAGCCGTTGATCCATATCTTCGGCAACTGTTTGCGGGTCAGCGGGATTCGGTTCGAATTCTCGAAAATCCGTAACTTGAGCGATCCCTCGTGCCGAGGCATATCTGCCGATGACTGCCTTGATGTCTTGATAGGTATCGTACATGATTCGGGAATTTTCGAGGGCGAATCGCCGTTGGTGCGCTCGGGCATCCCTTTCGAAGTCTGCTACGTCATTAGCAATGTCATCGAGGAGCCGTTGATGTTCTGGTGAACCGGGACGGAATTGCGAGGCTTCCAAGGCACGTTGCTTGTTTGCTATTCCTTCTTGAAGTTGTTGAAAAGCGGCTTCGGCTTGCTCAATTTGTCCTCTGAGTGCTTCTTGACGCTCCATAAAAATGGGATGCTGTCTGATGACTTGGGCAACATCAATGACGGCAACATAAAACGGCGGCGACTGTTGTGCCGCGGGTTGCTGCGTGATGGCGGGAACGGCATAGATTCCCAGTACGATTGCGATGCCGACGGTCAATGCGATCCAATGGTTTTTTTTCACTTGTATTCCTCCGTGAATAGTTAGGGATGTGTTTCCTTGATCGTTGGAGAAATCGGGAACTTACCCGGCGTTCGCCAGCGATGGGGGATTCTAATGTTACTTTATAATCGGGTCAAGGGCAATTTTTATTGAATGAATTTTCCGAAAAATCCGCTGAATCGGAAAAAATGACAAAAGCAGCACTCGGTCGGAAGACATTCTCCTTCCGGTTGCAGAACAGTGAGCGGCGAAGCATTACAACGAAAGCGGCTCGCTAGCGAGTTGCCGTTCGTGCTTCGTCATTTCGTAAATGTCGCGGAGCAGTTGGATGTCGCACGAACGCTGTTCTACATCTCGCCGGGCAAACATTCGGGCTTGAGTCGCAACAAGTGTTTCGACAGTAATCTCTGTAACCTGTCCAAACGTTCGGGCGTAATTCACGAAACTCGGAACGTTCGTCGTAATAAAACCATACAACATACTGCACGCTCCGATGGTTTTGCCCGTGAAAATGCTCGTGTTGATGGCAGTCTTGACGTAATCGCCGAAAAAACTGCCGACAAACTGCATGCCCGTCTTGACCTTTGCACCGCCGTACTCCATCACGACTTCGCCGTAAGTGTTTTTCAAGTCGCTGTTGCTCGTACCTGCTCCAAGATTGACCCAACTGCCGAGATAACTGTGCCCTAAAAAGCCGTGATGCTGCTTATTGGAATAGGACTCAATGACCGAGGCTTCAACCTCACCGCCGATCTTTGCCGTGTTGCCGACGGTAACAGCATCCTTTAAGGCGGCATACTCGGCAATTCTGGCATTCTGTCCAACGTAAACAGGACCTCGGAGATAACAGAAGGGACCTATTTCGACATCCTCTTCGAGAATGATGGGACCTCGGGTGCTGTCAGTAGCGCAATGTTGTCCGAGTGTTTGCCCATTGGTTGCGAAAACGCCATCGGCAATCTCTTTGTATGCGCCGGTTTTAAGCCGGTCGTTTAGGTTGTCGCTCATAATTCTTAACTGGTGCCGAACGATGTCGTGAACATATTCCAACATGGGGACCTGAATATCGAGCGGCGGGAGATGCAAGTCTTCAATAATACCAGTCAACTGGGAGCACCCGACGAAATCGTTTGGAAAAGGGTTTTCGTTAGCGAACAAGGCGCAAGCGATCCCGTGGGAGGTACTAACGACACCGGATCGTCCTTGTTTGAGAACCTCCTGAAATTTTTGAAACAAATCAATGTGAGGCACGACCCTGGCATTGAGTGCCAAAATCGGTTTGGAACGTTCCCCTTTTTCGCAAGACCATAGATTGGGAAAATCCCGTTTGACAATTTCCCGAAGATAGGGACGAGTCATGGCTTCAACGCGGTCGCCGAATCGCAAGGCAAGATCAATCAGCCGATAAGTTCCGATATTGATGGTAAATGCCGGTCGGGCAATCGTTGCCGGGAAAAGTTGCGGCGTATGAGTATCTTCAAAAATGATGATGTGCATCGGTTGTTCAACGGGAGAGGTGTTACTTACAGCCCCGGCGGGGAAAAATTTCACAGAGCCCAGAGCGGAATCTCCGGTGCTGCTGCACCGGGATCTGTTCGTTCTTCGAATTTTTTACCGCCAACCCTGTAATCTACCATTTGCGGGTGGCATTTGAAAAGTGCGGTGTGTAGCACGGCAATAATGCAGCGCGAGCGATGCCAATATAGCCGCTTTTCCTTTCCCCGGCAAGTGGTTGCTCACTTTCCTATTTTTCTTGGGTGCGTCCACGTTCTGTAGGCAGATTAGTTTGCGGTTCGCCAGTACTCTTCCCACGCATCACTGTAACGCAACGCACACA
>Ga0099364_10008935_pt1 | contig 13994 bp, 14 predicted proteins | sample TergutTh196P3_FD_73070 | JGI IMG/M metagenome (GOLD analysis project Ga0099364, IMG submission 73070) | Microcerotermes parvus P3 segment gut microbial communities from Pointe-Noire, Republic of the Congo - Th196 P3 | ecosystem: Host-associated > Arthropoda: Insects > Digestive system > Gut ...
AATCAGAGTCTTCGCAGACTCTTTCAAATTATAAGTGTTCGCCCAATGCTCGTACCCTGCGCCTTTTCCCTGTGCCATTTTTTCTTGAATGTCAATTAAAAGATTTGGGCTGTTTTCATTTTTAATCGGTGTAGGTTTTTGTTTTGGAATAAAAATTCGCCGTCCCGATAACCGTTCCATAATCGCCGATTCGGAATAATCTTCGCCGAGAGAATTAAGCCTAATGAATTTTTTGCTGTCCGGCAGTTTGAACGACAAATGTTTTCCCTGCTTGACTTCACAGCCCGATTTTTGCATTGCCTCAATAAACTGACTGCGAAACATTCCGATTTGAATTGTGTTGTCAATTAAATCCCGCAGATTATCTCGCACAGTCGGCAGTTTATTTTCTCCGATATACTCTGCACGATTATACCCTTTTGACAAGCCCGGCTTTTCGATAATTGACAACCCGTGTTCAAGACAGATTTGGTCGGACAGGCGGCGTAAAGCAATCGCGCTCCGTTTGAAGTCTTGATATTTTCCGTTACAGTCAATGTTTGTGGAATTATAGATGATATGGCAATGCGGGTTATTTGTATTTGTATGCGCCGCGACGATAAACTGGTGCTTGCCTTTTGTCCAACGAAATGCTAAATCCTTTCCGAGCATTAAAGCATGAGCGGCGGTGACTTCGCCCGGCTTAAAACTCATGCAAATATGGTAAGCGATTACATCACGTTTGCCTTGATTCCGCCCTGTATTACGCTCGTATAACTTTTTCGACAATAAAAATTCCGACTGTGCCGTTTCGGGCTCGCAACCCCACGCCATAATCAATTCGCCGTCGTTGGTTTTATCGTTATTTGTCGCGTAGTCAATACGCAAATCGAGAGCGGAAGCAATGCCTCCGCTCCCATGCAACGACTTTATCCAAGTTGTGGCCACTAAACCACCTCCGTCTTTAAGGGTATCATTAATGTCCGATGCTCCTCTTGATACTCTTGATTCTCTGCGAATTTTACATCAATCGGCAACTGCCAAAACCACTGACCGCCGCGCCTGTTTGAGATTACTCCGAGTTCGGCTTTTGCGCGTTTTAATGTTATTAGTGACACGCCATCATCTTCTGCTTGCCCTATAATTTCATTCGCCGCGACTTCATAGCCGTCCGATAAAAAGGACAGTATAATCCTCTTTGCTTTGTCAAATTGGCTTTCGGGCTTTTTTCTGCCCGCCATTACATCATCAATATCGGCATTGACTTCTCCGCGCCAAACAAAACCGAGGACAAGGTCAAGCTCAAACATCATAGACACGCCCGGCGGCGCAAGATTTGATTTTCCTTGGACAACAGCACGCAGATTTTCATTTTCGCCGTCACTTAAACGCCCGACTGTTAATACACTTCGTGCGGCAGCGTAAATGTCAATTGAACCTAAGCCCCGATACTGCGATTTTCCGCGCCCTTTATTAAGGTGTCCGATTATGACAATAGCGCACCCTGTCCGCTCTGCAACGCCTGCGAGGGTTTTCATCAGCGGGCGAACGCCATGAGCGGAATTAAAATCGGAGCCGCCGAGATACGCTTGAAGCGGGTCAAGGATTAACAGCTTCGCTCTTGTTTTAACAATGGCTTTCTCAATCCGCTCGTCCGAGAGTGACAACGATTTCTCATTTTCGTCAATAACATGAATCCTGTAGCAATCCGCGCCTAAGTCTTCTAAACGCGGTTTAATTGTGTCTGCAAGTCCGTCTTCCGCTGTCTGAAAAAGCACGTCCGCAGGCGAAGAAGCACCCCCATTCGGAAGTGCTTCACCTTTTGTAATTGCCGCCGCAATTGCCAACATCATGGTGGTTTTCCCATCACCCGGGTCGCCTTGCACGATTGTGATTTTCCCCTGTGGAATATATGGTTTCCACAACCATGAAATACTTTCCGATTCAATATCTGACATTGTGATAATTTTCAAATCGTTCAATTCGCTACCCCCAGTTCCACTAAATTTGCAAAGTCGCGGATTATTATATTTTGCTGTTTCCAGATTTCATCAAGCCGCGCTTTGATTTCCTGTAAATCATCGATATAAACTTTGTTTGTCGCATTGACTCTACGCGTGATTTGATTTACGTTGTTACTAACGCTTCGGAGCAGTTTCGATAACTCCATAACTCCGTCAACATTGACGTTTATTACAAATCCGTCAATTGCTATTTTACGAAGATAGGCATTGAGATTAGGTGTTTTGGATTTCTCCATTTGTTTCAAAATTAATTCTTTTTCCCGTGCCGTAACACGAAATCCGATATTAATATTGCGTTGTAAATTCTGTGCCATAAATTTTCCTCCATTTTGTTTTTATTTTTAATTTGAATTATTAACCTGCCATTTCTTCACCGAACACGACATTTCGCAATGCGCGCTCGGTAATAAGATACTTTCTGCCTGCCTTGAAACACTTGACTTCGCCGTTGATACAAAGTTGTCGAATACGATACTCGGTCAACCCGTCAATCAGCCCTGCCGCTTCTTTAATAGTAAGCAGTTTTTCTTTTTGAACCATGAAATTCCTCCTTCCTCGTTATTTTTTGCATAATAAAAACACGCTGTCATTCCAACAACGTGCTGTTTACTGGTTTTCTTCAAATTTCTCGAAAATCTTCCTAATGTGCCGTATCTTCTTGATAACACCGCTATGATTTTTATAACCGAGCATTTTTGCGATTTTCTCGTATGTATGCCCGTGCGCCCGAAGCGTTATAATCTCCTTGTCTTTCGGCGATAACAACGCCTTGAACCGCTCAACATAATCTTTTGAATCTATGTATTTCTGAGTGTCAAAAGGGTCGGCGGCGATTTCGTGGATTTTGTCTTCCTCGTCCGCCATGCAGTCCTCAAGCGAAACAAGGGTCAACTCCCGCTTTTCGTACCAACGAGTATGATACCATTTCCGATGAAATCCACGGCGCGCACGGGTGTCCCACGGCTCAAAATCCTCATCACACGGCATTTTCCGAACAGCATTGAGAATAGGTTGCCAGCCCTGCTCGTCAATCGCCCGCCGAACAACTCGGCTCATTGTTTCGATTATATATTCGGGCTTGAAAAACGGAATGAACGGCTCTTCATAAACCGCCTGCAAGCCGAATCCGATTTCTTTTTCAAGCAACTTCACCCACAACGGCATCGAATACGACAACTGCCAGACTGGGCAATAGCCCGTGTAATGCTCTTTCCAACCTCTGAATCCGAAATGCCGAAACGCCAACGCTGCCGAAGAATCCATGATTTCAAGCAGAAATTGGTCGCTCTCGACTACGGTTCTAAGCTCGTCGGATTGTAGAATTTCCCCAAAACAGCGGGGGAGTTTGCGGAGCGTGGAGCAACGCACGATTAGGTCTTGTGGGAGGAAATACATCATCGGCACAAAGCGAAGGTTGCTGTCGCGGGGTATTCGGATTTGGTTCATGGGCGGAATTCCTTTCGGGTTGGCGATAGGCTTTATATTAACATATGCCACAAGTAGAGGCTAAATGTTCCTATGTTTGAAAATTATTTTTCAGAGGCGCGAAAATCACGCCACAATGCGCCGTATAATTATAAATGCCCTAAGATAAGCTGTAATGTTCCTATTGTATCATATTATTTTTAAAATGTCAAGAAAAAATATTTCGTGAAAGGTTTGACTTTTTTCGCAAGATGTGGTATAATAAAATTTGTATGGATACAAATTAAAGATGAAAGGGAATGACAATGAACAGCCAAACTCACAACCAAATAGTTAGTTTCATTTGGGGTATCGCCGATGACTGTCTGCGTGACGTTTATGTCCGCGGAAAGTATCGTGATGTAATTCTGCCAATGACGGTAATTCGTCGTTTAGATGCAGTTCTTGAATGTTCAAAAGATATAGTTCTTGCTATGAAAAAGAAGCTGGATGAGGCGGGTGTTGCGAATCAAAACGAAGCCTTGTGCAACGCCGCCGGGCAATCGTTTTGCAATTCGTCGAGTTTTTGTCTGCGTGACCTCACAAGCCGTGCAATCCAACAGAAACTCAAAGCTGATTTCATCGCTTACTTAGACGGATTTTCGCCGAACGTGCAGGAAATACTCGAAAAGTTTAAGTTCCGCAATCAAATTGACACTATGATTGATGCAGATATTCTCGGTGCAATCGTTGAGAAATTCGTGTCGCCGACTATAAATCTCAGCCCTAATCCCGTGCTTGACGACGTGGGCGGTATACGGCTTCCTTCACTTGATAATCACGCAATGGGTGTCGTATTTGAGGAGTTGATTCGCCGTTTCAACGAGGAAAACAACGAGGAGGCAGGTGAACACTTCACTCCGCGTGATGTTGTGGAATTAATGGCTGACTTGATTTTCCTGCCGATTGCCGACCAAATCAAGGATTCTACTTATTCCTGTTATGATGGTGCGAGCGGCACCGGCGGAATGCTCACAGTGTCGCAAGACAGACTGAACGCACTCGCCGGGAAGAACGGCAAAAACGTGTCAATCCATCTGTTTGGGCAGGAAATTAATCCCGAAACATATGCAATCACCAAAGCCGACCTGTTACTCAAGGGCGAGGGAGCGGATAATGTTGCTTTCGGCTCCACGCTGTCAAGTGACGGATTCCCCTCAAAACAGTTTGATTTTATGCTGTCGAATCCGCCGTATGGCAAGTCGTGGAAGATTGATGCGGACAGGCTCGGTGGCAAGAAAGATATTCAAGACACACGCTTTGTCGTTAATTTCGCCGACAATCCCGAGTTTTCGATGATTCCGCGGACAAGCGATGGACAGTTGCTGTTCTTACTTAACAACGTGGCGAAAATGAAGGAAACTACCGAGATTGGCTCACGCATTGCGGAGGTTCACAACGGCTCGAGTTTGTTCACGGGCGATGCAGGGCAGGGCGAGTCCAATGCCCGCCGCTACATGATTGAGCGTGATTTGGTGGAGGCGATTATCGCTCTGCCCAATAATATGTTTTACAACACGGGAATCGGCACGTTTATATGGGTGCTGTCTAATCGCAAATCGGCTGAACGCCGTGGAAAAATTCAGTTGATTGATGCGACTGAATTGAAGTCTCCGCTCAGAAAAAATCTCGGCAACAAAAGCTGTGAGTTTACTCCCGAAATCCGTGAGCAGATTATGGACACTTTCCTCAATTTCACCGAAAACGAGTACAGCAAGATTTTCGATAATTCTGCATTTGGGTATTGGAAAGTTACGGTGCTACGACCAATGCGTTACGCTATGTCTGTAACGCTTGAAACGCTTGAAGAAACGCGTCAAATGTTTATGCGAGATGGCACGTTTAAAGTTTTTGATACAGGTATTGCTCCTTGTGATTTTATTGACTTTGTTATGGCAAACCCACAGTCACGCACCGTAGAAATAGCAAAAGAGAAAGGCGAAATTTTAACTGATTATATGCAGATAAGTGCATTTTTTGCCTTATTTGAAATGCAGCGTGACGAGCCGTATACTGACTTTGTTGAATTCAAGGAAATGTACTTGAAACACGCACTTGAGTTTATTGAAAAACAAGGATTTAAGCCCTACTTTAAAGGACGGAATATAAAACAGATTGTGTGGGATGTTCTGCCGCACGTATCACCGTATGTTTTACAAGAAGTCGAATATCCGAACGGTAGCCCTACTGACTTAGACGGGCGTACTATTATAAACAAAAACCTCACCGACACAGAACAAATCCCGCTCGACTACGAAGGGGGCATCTCTGCGTTCATCGAAAAGGAAGTCTTGCCGTATGCTCCCGATGCGTGGATTGATGAGAGCAAAACGCAAATCGGCTACGAAATCAGCTTTACTAAACACTTCTACAAGCCTATGCAGCTACGGGGGTTGTCGGAGATTGTAGCGGATATTAAAGCTCTCGAATCTGAAACAAGTGGTTTGCTTGCGGAGGTGTTGGGCTATGAATAACGAGGGGAAAATAATCCTTTACCAAACTAAGGACGGCAAAGTATCGGTTGATGTGTGTTTTGAAGAGGAAACTTTTTGGGTTACTCAAAAGGCAATGGGAGTGTTGTTTGATGTAACAAAACAAAGCATTAGCTATCACTTAGGCAACATCTTTAACGAGGAAGAATTAGACGAAATTTCAGTTGTCAAAGAAATTTTGACAACTGCTTCGGATGGTAAGAATTACCCTACAAAATATTTTAACCTCGATGCAATTATCGCTGTTGGTTATCGTGTGAACTCTAAGAAAGCAACCCACTTTCGCCAATGGGCAACCCAAACTTTGAAAGAATATATTCAAAAAGGTTTTATATTGAATGATGAGATGTTAAAAAACGGCAAGCCGTTCGGCAAAGATTACTTTGACGAGTTGCTTGAGCGTATTCGAGAGATTCGGGCAAGCGAACGCCGTGCGTATCAGAAAATCGCTGATATTTTTGAACAATGCAGTTATGATTATGACAAGAAAAGTAACCTAACCCGTGAGTTTTACGCTTTTGTTCAAAATAAACTCCATTTTGCTGTGACAGGAAAAACAGCCGCCGAGCTAATCGCCGAACGTGCCACTCTTGATTCTCCGACTATGGGACTTACGACTTGGAAATCTGCGCCCGACGGGAAAATTATCAAGAGCGATGTTTTAATCGCCAAAAACTACCTTAACGAAAAGGAATTGTCCCGCCTTAATCGCATTGTGACGATGTTCATTGATTATGCTGAGCTAATGGCAGAGGACGAAATCTTGATGAGTATGGCGGATTGGCTGAAAGAGACCGACAATTTCTTGACAAGCAATCGCCGTAAAGTGCTTGAGGGGAAAGGGCGAGTTTCGCATGATGATGCCGTCAAAAAAGCCGAAGACGTATACTCGCGGTTTCGTATAAAACAAGATAAGGCATATATTTCCGAATTCGACCGTGATATGGCGAAATATCTTAAAGGGAGTGGAGGCGAGGTTTGATGTATAAAGCGATTAGCGGTATTAGTGCGATAATACGGTGGTATGTATTTTACTCGACTATCGAACAACTGTCTGTTTCAGACGACATTTGGTTTAATCTTCTTGTCCCTATGGTCATTTCTGCGACTCTTCACCCCGCTTCTTATGGAACGGTAGGTTTGTTTTATTCAAGAGGTGACGGCGCGGCTATTGGCTCGTTTTTATACTTGTTAATCAATATAATATACGTTTTTTGTGTATGGGGTGCGTTGATGTTGTTCTCGTGGCTGAACTGGTTTATGATTGATACAACATCGCTAATGGTTATAATTGCCGGAGCTTTAGTATTCGGTTTTATAATTATAACAACTGTGCCTATGCTTATTAGAAAAATCGCAAATGGAGGTGCGTGTTGATGGAATGGTACGGCACACTCCCCGAACGATGGGAAACCCGAAAAATTAAGTACACCTTTTCCGAACGTGTCGAAAAAGGCTTTCCCGATGAACCGTTGCTTGTCGCTTCACAGAATATGGGCGTTGTTCCTAAATTAGTTTATGGTAGCCGCACGGTTGAGGCAATGAAAGACTTACACAACTTGAAGTTGGTGTGTGTAGGCGACTTTGTTATAAGTCTGCGTTCGTTTCAAGGTGGATTGGAATACGCTTATTATAAAGGTATTATCAGCCCTGCTTATACAGTTATGATACCGAATAAACACATAGCGAGTGGCTACTTTCGGTATTTGGCAAAGTCAAGTCCATTCATTGAGTTGTTGAAAATGTGTGTAACGGGTATTCGCGAGGGTCAGAACGTTGACTACAGCAAGTTGAAAAACCACCAAATCCCCCTCCCACCCCGCTCCGAACAAGATGCCATCGTCCGCTACCTCGATTGGAAAGTGTCGGGGGTGAATCGGCTGATTGCGGCTAAACGGCGGCAGGTGGAGATGCTGACGGAGATGAAGCGGGCGGTGGTGAATGAGGCTGTTAAAAACCAAGCAGGAATTATAAAGTTTAAATACCTATTAAGAGTAAAATCCGGTGATGCACTTACCAACGATATACTCTCAACTGACGAAACCCTTAACCCTGTTTATGGTGGTGGAAAATTAATTGGATATTATCCTAAAACAAATGCCTCTGCCGATAATATTATTATCGGTAGAGTGGGGGCGAATTGTGGTTGTGTTACAAAATTGAATAAAGATTCTTGGGCGACTGATAATGCCTTAATTGTACAAACAGAAGAAAATGTTGCCTATTTAGTTTATTTACTAATGTCTGCAGAATTAAACAAACTTAATGAAGCTAATGCTCAACCGCTTATTACAGGGAGTAAAGTATTGAATTATGAAACTCCGTACACACTTGATATAATCAAACAACAAAAAATAGTTGCACATCTTGATAAAGTCTGTTATAATATTGACAGTGCTACCGATAAACTCAATGTTGAAGTGGCTCTGCTTGGTGAGTACCGCACGCGGCTTATTGCTGATGTTGTTACGGGGAAGATTGATGTGCGTGGGGTTGATGTGCCTGTTGCGGATTGCACAGGAGAGGTTGAGGAAGATTGGGTGGTAGAGGAATGAATAGAACTAAAGTTAATGTATTTTTAGTCGGGATTGCGATTGCTTATTTTATTGTTTTCTGTATACAATTTTTACATCAAATATATTACCAATGAAATTATATTTTATCGTGGCGTGTGTATCGATTGTGTTGTCATTTGCGCAGTTAGTAGAGAGGTTATTTATTGGATTCAATCAAGAGATAATGAGCATTAGAAACGCAATGATTGAATTTCGTGATAATGCGAATAAACGCCCTGTCACAGATGAAATAAAACAGGCGGTAGTTAAATATTGCGAGATTGACGAAGCGCATCCCAAAATATTAGAAAAAGCACGTAAAATAACAAGCAGATGTGTTTTTGGTGGTTACATTATTTCTTTAATTATACTGCTCGTGTTGCCGCTTATAAATATTCCCGATTGCCTGTTAGTGCAGAAATTTACAGCATTATTAACTCTACTTGCATTCGTTCTATTTTTTATATCCCTCGCAATAGACGAATATTTTACTGCCCAACAGTCTGAATTTATTACTGTCTATAACTATATTAAGAAAATTGAAGAGTTAAGAAGCGAAATTATTCAACTAAAGGAGGAAAATTAAAATGTGGTTCGTCGAATTAATAATCAAGCATAATGTAATTATTAGTATTTTTACGGGACTGGTGAGTTGTTTTCTTTCGATTATTTTCCCTGTTTTTCTTGCCAAAAAACAGAAACCCAAATATGCTGTTAAAAATCAGACAATTATTACAAATTCAGAATCAAAGTTTGAGGGTCTTGAGGTTCTCTTTTATAAAAAACCGATTGAGAATCTCACACTGACGCGCCTTTATTTTTGGAATGCCGGAAATAAATCTATTCGGAAACGAGATACGCTAATAGCTACCCCTATTTCCTTAAGCATTCCTAAAAATATTGATATTTATAAAATTGAGTATATTTCTACGAAAGATTTAAGTAAGACTCTTGAAATGAAGGAGAATTCACAAAGCGGTTATGAATTTTCTTTCGATGCTATGCAAAAACATGATGGCGTTTGTTTTAAAATACTCCATTCGGGCAAAGAAGACTGCCCAATATCTATAGACGGAAAATTAGATGGGCAAATAAAGATTGAGAAATCAAACAACGACCCCGATTTTCCCTTTAATTATTATTTGGTAAAAATGTTATTTTTAATGGTTATATCTTTTGCATCAATGGCTTTCATGATTCATACTATAATTAACAGAATTAGTCTGGAGGCTTCTCCGTATTTAATGTCGTTTACTACAATGGATTATATATATGGAGTAGGAATTGAATCTAATGAATTTGTTAGACGTATTATTGCTTCAATATGTTTATTAATTTTAACTCCGATTGTGTTATACAAAATCTTATCGCACACACCGCTCCCAAGTAAACTTATGTTGGCATCAGAAAAACATGAAAATTACAAAATTCTTTTTATTTTGGAAAAAACAAAAAGAAAGCCTAAAAATGTTAGAGAGACTCAGAAGGAGGACGCCCAATGACTAACACAAAAGAATCCGCCCTCGAAGCCCTTATAATAAACCACCTCACAACCACAAACGGCTACGAGCAAGGTACAAACGACGATTACAACAAGGAATTCGCCATAGACGAGACCCGCCTGTTCCGCTTTCTTGAGGACACTCAACCCAAAGCAATGGAGCAGTTGGGAGTCCGTCAGAGCCGCCAAAAATACACGCAATTTCTCGCACGACTTACGGGGGAAATCGCAAAACGTGGAATAATCGACGTGCTTCGCAACGGCGTGAAAATCTACCCTGCGAGCCTTGTGATGTTCTACATGACACCATCCGAAAAGAACCCGACTGCCAAAAAGCAGTTTGAGCAGAACATATTCAGCGTTACTCGACAGTTGCACTACAGCAAGGACAACACCCGCCTTGCGTTGGATTTCTGCGTTTTTATTAACGGGTTGCCTGTGATTACTTGCGAACTCAAGAACCAACTCACAAATCAGAATGTTGATGATGCTGTTGAACAGTACAAAACCGACCGTGACCCTCGGGAGTTGCTGTTCACTTTCAAGAGGTGCATGGTGCATTTCGCTGTGGACGATTCGAGCGTGAGATTCTGCACGAAACTCAGCGGCAAGACCTCATGGTTTCTTCCTTTCGACAAGGGGTGCAACGATGATGCGGGGAATCCTCCAAATCCCGATGGCATAATGAGCGATTATTTATGGCGAGAGGTTTTGACTAAACCCAGCCTTGCGAACATAATCGAAAACTACGCACAGGTAGTTATTGAGGTGAATAACAAAACCAAGAAAAAGACTGAAAAGCAAGTCTTCCCGCGTTATCATCAACTTGATGTGGTGCGTTCTCTTCTTGCGGACGTTGCGGCGAATGGGGTAGGCAAGCGGTACTTAATTCAGCACAGTGCGGGGAGCGGCAAGAGTAATTCCATAGCGTGGTTAGCACATCAGCTTGTAGGGCTTGAGGTGGATGAAAGACCCTGCGTGGATTCGGTGATTGTGGTGACCGACCGTGTGAATCTTGACAAGCAAATCCGTGACACAATCAAGCAATTTATGCAGGTCGGAAACACGGTTGCATGGGCGGAGCGTTCAGGCGATTTGAAAACCGCCATTAAAGAAGGGAAAAAAATTATCATTACCACTGTGCATAAGTTTCCGTTCATTCTTGACGACATCGGGACGGCGCATAAAAACAACAAGTTTGCAATTATTATTGACGAGGCACACAGCAGTCAAAGCGGTGATATGTCAGCGAAAATGAATATTGCGTTAGGTGGCAATTTTGACCCCGATGCAGATGTTGAAGATAAAATCAATTCTCTTATAGAGGGGAGAAAAATGCTGATTAATGCGAGTTATTTCGCATTTACCGCAACCCCGAAAGATAGAACTATCGAGATGTTCGGTAAAATTAAACTTGATGAATTTGGCAATCCTGTCTTAAATGAAAAAGGCGAACCGAAACGTGACCCATTCCACAATTACTCCATGAAACAGGCGATTCAAGAAGGCTTTATTCTTGATGTGTTGAAGTTTTACACACCGATAAACAGCTATTACAAATTAGTTAAGACTGTTATTGATAATCCCGAGTACGACAAGAAAAAGGCACAGAAAAAACTACGCAAATTCGTAGAGAGTGATAAATTCGCATTAAACACTAAGGCGAATATTATGGTGGAGCATTTCCATGAAAGCGTCTGCCGAAAAATCGGCGGAAAAGCACGGGCAATGGTGGTTACAAGCGGCATTGAGCGAGCGATTGAGTATTACTACTCAATCACAAGTTGTCTTGAAGCACGGAATAGTCCATATAAAGCGATTGTTGCATTTTCAGGCGAGAAAGAATACGGCGATGACAATGACAAAAAAACGTTGACCGAAAGCCAAATTAATAACTTTCCGAGTAAGGATATAGAAGATGTGTTCGTCGAAGAACCCTATCGTTTTTTAATCGTTGCGGATAAATTTCAGATGGGTTATGACGAGCCGCTTTTGCATACAATGTATGTTGACAAACCGCTGTCCGATATTAAAGCGGTGCAGACGTTATCACGGCTTAATCGTGCAAGGGAGCATAAGTTTGACACATTTGTTTTGGACTTTGCTAACTCTGTGGAAATTATACAGAAATCCTTTGAACGATATTACCGAACAACTATTCTATCAGGTGAAACCGACCCAAATAAGCTGTACGATATAATTTCAAAAATGGAGTGCCACGAAGTCTACACTGATTATCACGTTAACGGTTTTGTCGAGTTGTACTTAAGCGGTGCAGAGCGTTTTCAACTTGACCCGATTCTCGATGTATGTGCCAACAATTACAAACAGCTTGACGAAGACGGACAAATCGAGTTTAAGTCGTCTGCGAAAGGCTTTGTGCGAACGTATGGATTTCTCGGTGCAATCCTTCCTTACGGCAATGCCGAATGGGAAAAGCTGTCGATTTTCTTGAACTTGTTGTTGCCGAAACTACCGTCACCGATTGACGAGGACTTATCAGAGGGAATTATCGAGGCAATCGACCTTGACAGCTATCGTGCGGAGGCACAGACGATGATTTCGATTCAACTTGAGGATTCTGATTCGGAAGTCGAGCCCGTTCCGACTGGCGGAATAGGCGGGAAGTTGCCGCCCGAACTTGACTTACTCACTAATATACTTTCTACGTTTAATGACTTATTCGGCAACATTGATTGGAAAGATGCCGACAACGTTCGGGCACAAATCCGGCGTATTCCCGATATGGTTGCTAAAGACACCAAGTACCAAAACGCTATGAAGAATTCCGACAAGCAGAATGCTCGTATGGAGAGCGATGCGGCATTACAGCGTGTGATTTTCGACATTATGGCTGATAATATGGAGATTTTTAAACAATGGGGCGATAATCCATCGTTCAAGAAGTGGTTGGCTGATATGGTGTTCAGCGTGACGTATAATAACGAATACCTTGGGTGACTCAGCATGACCTACTCGTTTTTGGAATTATCATTCACCCCTCAACCTATCATTATACTCAATCACCGCTTTAAGAACGCTCGCATCATAACCCGCTTTTTCGGACGATTTGACAATCGCGGATATATCTTTTGGCAAGCATTTGCCGCTGAATCCCCTGTTTTCAGCAAAAACTGCTGTATGCCCGCGACCGACACGTTCATCAAGCAACCAGCCCTCCCTAACCTTGTGCCAATCTGCACCGAAAGCGGGGGTATCTGTCACCTATAAATTCAGCGAAAGCCTTTCCGACATAACCCATGCCGATGATTGCAATTTTTTTATTCATTTTTGATTGCTCCTTTTATTTATTTTAGTACCTTTAAAAAATATTAATATAAAAGTATTGACAAAGCATATGTTGATGATATATAATGTAATTATAATTAATTTGCGAAATAATAAAGGAACGATGGATATGGATTTTTCAGGTGCCGGCGGAGCGATACCCCGCGAAGATATTCCCAGGCAGGAAGCACACGCAGAGCTTTTCTATGAAGAGGTGCGGAAAAGAACCGGCGATGTTGAACGAATTGCCATAAATACAGGTTTTTCAACCGAGGATGTAGCAAAAGTTAAAAAACATATATTCTTTAATGAATATGATTTAGGCGAAATTGAGCCGACTCGCTTTGACCCCAGTTATGATATGGCGGTATCTTGGCAGAGGCTTACTGACGGGAAAAACATACAAGAGATGGATTTGATTCTGCTTAAACATGAACTTATGGAGTATATTCTGATGAATGACAAAGGTTTAGCCTATAAAGAAGCGCATGATTTAACGGAAATTGAGTATAATTACATAAAATACACAAAAGAATTGGATAGAAAGGAGGGTTTGAAATGAACGAACTTATGTTAAAAGAATACACCATCGAAAAGGTAACGTATCTTTATAAACCCGATGGGAAGGGCGAATGGGGCGAGGTTGCCTACATCTTTACTGATGACAAGGCTGAAATTTTAAAGCAGTCAA
>Ga0099364_10008936_pt1 | contig 13993 bp, 8 predicted proteins | sample TergutTh196P3_FD_73070 | JGI IMG/M metagenome (GOLD analysis project Ga0099364, IMG submission 73070) | Microcerotermes parvus P3 segment gut microbial communities from Pointe-Noire, Republic of the Congo - Th196 P3 | ecosystem: Host-associated > Arthropoda: Insects > Digestive system > Gut ...
TAGCCAATAAATACTGTAATTTTTTTATATTTTCAAAAAACAAAATTAATTTAATACCAAATACAACAGAATTTGTTCAGTCTTTAAAACCTTCTACTGTAAAAACTGACAAAATTAAAATAATCCATCATGGTGCATCCTCAAAATTAAGAAAACTTGAACTAATGATAAAAATGATGAAATTTCTAGACCCTGATAAATATGAATTAACCTTCATGCTGATCAAGTCAGACCCTGCCTATTATAATCACTTGCTTAAAATATCCAAAAATATGAAAAATATAAACTTTATTGAACCTGTTCCTTTCTCTGACATTGCCAAAACACTAAATAATTACGATATTGGTATTTACATTTTAAAACCAAACAGTTTTAACACAAAACATGCCTTGCCAAATAAGATATTCGAATATATACAGGCAAGACTTGCCATCGCTATTGGCCCGTCCATAGAAATGGCTAAGATTGTCAATGATTACAAGCTGGGGGTTGTGTCAAAATCATTTTCACCAAAATCTCTTGCTCAATGCATCAGTCAATTAACATCTGAAAAAATTATGGAATATAAAAACAACTCTGACAAGTATGCAATGTCCTTAAGTGCTGAAGAAAGCATGGTCAAACTAAAAAATATAATATTAGAATTAACGGATTCCAAATGAAATTACTAACTATTGTGGGAGCTCGTCCACAGTTTATAAAAGCGGCAGTTTTAAGCCGTTACTTACGAAATAATCCTTCATACGGGATTTCAGAGGTAATTTTACACACAGGACAGCATTACGACGAAAACCTGAGTGATATTTTTTTCAGGGAAATGGATATACCTGAACCGGATTTTAACTTAAACACTGGTTCCGGCAACCATGGAAAAACAACAGGTTTTATGCTTTCCGGCATTGAGGAAATTATTCTAAGTCAGAAGCCTGATGTAGTTTTGGTTTATGGTGATACCAATTCAACACTGGCAGGTGCTCTTGCCGCCAGTAAACTGCATGTTCCTGTGGCCCATGTTGAAGCAGGCCTCCGCTCATATATGATGAAAATGCCTGAAGAGCAAAACCGTCGTTTAACTGACCACCTTTCCACTTGGCTTTTTTGTCCTACATTTACAGCAGTCAACAACCTTGAAAAAGAAGGAATAACTGATAGCAGTGATATCACTCAGCCGTCTTCTGATAATAAACATGTGTTAATGACAGGCGATATAATGTATGATGCATCCCTTTATTATCAAAAGAAAATCGTGAAAAAAAGTTTTGAAGAAGGATTTATTCTATTAACAATACACAGAGCAGAAAACACAGACGACCCTGTCAGGCTTTCTTCTATATTGGAGGCAATAAATAATCTATCGGAATATAATTTTATTTTTCCTATACATCCTCGTACCCGTAAAATATTAAGTGAACAGAATCTAACCTTCCGTTCCCATGTAAAACTGATTGATCCTGTAGGTTACCTGGAAATGCTCTCTTTAGAAGCTGCCTGTTTCGCTGCTTTAACTGATTCCGGCGGAGTTCAGAAAGAAGCGTATTTCAATAAAAAACCATGTATTACCATGCGGGACTCTACTGAGTGGGTGGAGCTTGTTGATTCAGGCTGGAACACTCTAACCGGTGCTTGTACAGATAAAATAGAGTATGCTGTAAGAAATCTAAAAATTCCCAGCCAATACACTACCCTTTACGGCGATGGTAACTGCGCAGAAAAAGTATGTAAAATTTTGGAAAATCACAAAGGAAAACTATAATGTCACATTCTGAAATCTTAAAAAAAATCTCGGATAAAACAATAAAAATCGGAGTTATCGGGCTGGGGTATGTGGGCTTACCACTGGCTGTAACATTTGCAAAAAACGGAGTTGATGTAATTGGTTTTGAAAAAAGCACTCAAAAGGCAAAATCAGTTAATGAAGCAAAAAACTATATTATTGATGTTTCTGATGAAGAATTAATTGAAGTTGTTAACAAGACAAAAAAGCTAACTGCAAGCACTGATTTTTCCCGAATTAATGAATGTGATGCGGTTTTAATCTGTGTACCTACCCCACTTGACGAATTTAAGAAACCGGACATGAGCTTTATTGAGCAATCCTGCATTGACATAGGAAAGAACATGAAACCAGGCACGTTTATCTGCCTTGAAAGTACAACCTATCCTACAACTACAGAAGACTTTATAAAACCCATTATCGAAAGAGAATCGGGGCTTAAAGAAGGAAGTGATTTCTGGCTTTGCTACAGCCCGGAACGGGTTGATCCCGGCAGGGTTGATTATAAGACAGATAACACTCCCAAAGTTATCGGCGCAATGGGGAAGGAATCTTCAGAAATTGCATCAGCCTTGTATGGCATTGCAATTAAGTCTCTTCACCTTGTTTCCTCACCGCGCGTCGCCGAAATGACAAAAATCCTGGAAAACACTTACAGGCTGGTAAATATTTCTCTTATAAATGAACTTGCACTGTTATCGGGCAAAATGGATATAGATATTTGGGAAGTAATAGAAGCGGCTAAGACCAAACCCTACGGATTTCAGGCTTTTTATCCGGGCCCCGGTATTGGCGGCCACTGCATTCCCCTGGATCCGTTTTATCTGGAACATATAGCAAAGAACTATAATTTTGAACTATCCATGATTCACACTGCCGGGGCCATAAATGACAGAATGCCGCATCGTATGATGAACAAAATATCATTTGCCCTTAACAGGCATAAAAAGCCCATGAACGGTTCAAAGGTTCTCTTTCTTGGGATTGCGTACAAACCGGACATTGCTGATGCAAGAGAAAGTCCTGCCCTTCTCCTAATGAAGCAGCTTCAAAAAAAAGGAGCTTTTGTAATGTACCACGATCCTTATATCCCCGAGTTTATTGACGAAACAGGCTATAAGTATATATGTTCCGATCTGACAGATGAGTTACTTGGAGAAGTTGACTGTGTTGTGATAACTACCAACCATTCCTGTTTTAACGCAGAACATATCACTGAAAAGGCAAATCTTGTTGTCGATTTACGAAATGCGGTAAAAAATGTGTCAATAGAAGACGGGAAAATTTTTAAACTGTAGTTTTAACAGTAGATTGAACAGAATTTTAATAATTTCTGAATACTTCGCTCCTATAAACTCAATAGCTTCCATTCGTGCCACAAAACTGGCAAAATACTTAAAATTAAACAACTGCTACATAGGAGTAGTTTCGAGAAAACTGCGTGCTAATGAACAAATAGACCCCTTGTTACAGAATGATCTTAAATATATTGACGAGCACTTGTTGGTTGAAGAGTCAATATTAGCACGCTTAATATCACAACTTCACAGATCCAAAAATAATTTCACATCAATTAAACCTTCCAATACAAAGCCTGGTCTGATAAAAAAAATAATTAGCCGAACATTTCATTTATTTATGCATGATTTTAAGATTTACAACAATACACTATTTTTCTTAATAAATTCCTACGCAAACAGGGCTGCAAAGCACATAGAAAAACTATGTATTAATTATGATGTGGTAATTTCATCTTATGGACCTTTTTCCTGTATAAATTTGGCATATATAGCAAAATGTAAAAACCCCGAAATTTTCTGGATTGCCGATTTCAGGGATCCCTTAGAAATCGATTGGACTTTGCAAAAAAGGAGAGCTTTTTATTCAAAATTATTAGATAAAGTTATCCAGAAGGCTAATGCAATTACAGGTGTTTCTGATGCTTGCATAGAAGAATTTAATGAAAATTTTTCCGGAAGTAAAGAAGTAATCTATAATGGTAATGACAAAGATGACATCAAAGATATTAAGCCCGTAATTAACACTAAATTTTCTTTTACATATGCCGGAGGCTTATATACAGGAAAACGTGATCTTGGAGTTGTTTTTAAGGCAATAAATGAACTTGCCAATGAGTCAAAAATAGATATCAAAGATATAGAGGTAAATTATCTGGGTAATGACAGCTTAATTTTTTATACTCAGGCTGAAGTATATAATTTGTCTGAAATTTGCAACATTCTAGGAAAAGTAACCAGGGAAAGATCCTTGCAAGTTCAGTTAAACAGCCATATTCTCTTGCTCGCCTCCTGGAACAGCACCGGCGCAACAGGATCGATAACAGGTAAATTTCTGGAATATATGATGATAAACAAGCCAATTATTTGCACAATCACCGGTAATTTACCCAACAGCCAGTTAAAACAAATGATAGAAATGGCAGACAACGGGGTTGTTTGGGAAGAGGCCAACGATGTAATGGATTATCCTATCTTAAAAAAATATATACATGATCAGTACCAAAAGTATAAGAAAGGCTTACCACTCTCCTTTAATCCAAATAATGCTTACATAGAACAATTTAACTATAAAAATATAGCTGCAAAATTTATTAACATAATAAAAGAAGCTAAATGACTGTTTCGATAATTATACCTACATATAACAGAAACACAATTCTCTGCAAAACTCTGGAAAACATTCTGTCCTTCCAGCATCAATTCAATGAACTAATAGTTATCGATCAAACCAAAGAACATGATCCAGAAACTCAGTTATTCCTGGATAACTTAATTGAAAATAATAAAATCCGGTATTTCTTTGAAAACACACCAAGTACACCCAATGCCAAAAATATTGGTATAAATAACGCAACAGGTGATATTATTATTTTTTTTGATGATGATGTGGAAATTAACGAAAACACCATCCCTGTCCATATTTCTACTTTATCAGAACCTGGTGTCGGAGGAGTTACAGGAAAGGTAGTTATACAAAATTTCTATAGAGACGAAAACGCAGTTCTCGGCAATGTAATTGCGGTAAAAAATCCGCTAAAGTCTTCTCTATACTTCTTTTTAAGAAATCGCGCATCCTATGTTGGCCGTTTTGGAATTTTAACTGATTTTACAACTGATAAAAAATTACCGGCAGACACATGCATAGGCTGTAATATGTCCTTTAAAAGAGAAGTATTCGAAAAAAGCGGTATTTTTGACATAAACTTTACAGGGAATGCTGTAAGAGAGGAAACTGATCTAAGTCTTAGAGTACGCCGATCTGGATATAAAATTATTTATAATCCCGAAGCACACCTGGTTCATTTTATGAGCAATACAGGCGGCACCAGAACCGATTCCAGCGAAAAATATTGGTACCATATCTTTAAAAATCAGAGTTATTTTTATAAGAAAAATTTCAACAGCACCTTTCTTAGCATCTTTATTTTGCAATTTTTTGATTATTTAAGATGCAAAAAGACCGGGCTAAAAGCATTTTCACTGTTTAAGAAAGCTTTTAGGGAAGTAAAAACACTTTTAAGTTAAATGGCTGATATTTTCTACAATATTTTCATTTTCCCCATTGTTCAGTTAATGGAACTGTTATTTGTCTTGTCCGATGTAATTTTCAGGGAAAAAGGCATCTCTGTAATTTTTATCAGTATTACCATCAGCACACTCTGCATTCCCCTTCATGTTATGTCAGAAAAATGGCAAAAAAATGAACGGGAAATAAAACAAAAACTAAGACCAAAAATTGATCTTATTAAAGACGTGTTTAAGGGCGACAAGCAGTACATGATCTTGTCTACTTATTACAAACAAAACAATTACCATCCTGTTTATTCTCTTAGAAGCAGCCTTGGATTATTTGTACAGATACCGTTTTTCATCGCCGCTTACTCATTTTTATCAAATCTGGAAACAATTAACAGTATACCTTTCGGCTTTATTAAGGATCTTAAAGCACCCGATTCATTATTATCCATTGGAAACTTCAATATTAATATACTACCTTTGGCAATGACTTTTATAAACATAATATCCGGCCTTGTTTATACCGGAAAACTGCCAATAAGAGATAAACTGCAAACACTTGGTCTCTCCATTTTATTTCTGGTTCTTCTTTATAACATGCCTTCTGCATTGGTATTGTATTGGACTGTAACTAACCTGTTTGCTCTTGTCAGAAACATATACAACTCTATCGAATATAAAAACAAGCATATTTTCCTTATTTGCTTTTTCTCACTGGCGCTTTGCATTTTTGCTTTATTCAGTTTTCAAAGATACGGCTTGTACCCAGAAGGGCGTATTTTTGCATTGATGTGCTTTGTTGCTTCACTTATTCCCTTGTTAATCATTTTTATTATTAAACAGCCTTATTTAAAGATAAATTGTATGGAAAAGAAAGAACGAGATAAGTTGTTCCCGCTATTACTTTTATCTGTCTCTTTGATCTGGTTCCTGACAGGTCTTTTTTTACCATCCCAGCTTATTGTTTCTTCCCCGCAGGAATTTTCTTTTATAGATGATTATGCATCACCACTTTACTATATACTTTTTTCTACATTACAGACCCTGGGGCTTTTTGTTTTATGGCCCATATTTATTTACATGCTGTCTTCAGAGAAAATAAAAAGTATTTTATCCAGGGCAATTCTCGCTGCATCCATATCTATGCTTATCAATATATTTGTATTTTCCGGAAATTACGGCTTAATTTCAATTGACATGATTTTAAGCAGAAATCCGCGTATTATTCCATTGAACGCTGTTATTAATCTTTCCATAATTATATTAATTTTCCTTGTTATATTCATTCTTGATTTTTCAAGAATAAAAAGACACATCATGTTATTTACGGCAATATTCAGCATTTCTGTTTTTGGTATATCCATTGTAAATTTATTCAAAATACAGACTTCATACAATGAGTTAAGAACATATTACGTTGTCCCGGAAACCAGTTTTGAAGATATTACTCCGGTAATATCATTGTCCAGGAACGGTCAAAACCTAGTACTAATAATGATAGATAGGGCTTTAAGCGGGTTTATCCCTTATATTTTTGACGAATCTCCAGATCTGTACGAAATTTACTCGGGATTTACCTTTTTCCCAAATACTGTTTCTTTTAACGGCTTTACTTCAATTGGAGCACCCCCTGTTTTTGGAGGATATGAGTATACCCCCGAAGAAATCAACAGGAGAGACAATGTTCTCTTGTCAGATAAACAAAATGAATCCCTTACAATGCTGCCCCTGATACTTGCCGAAAACGGGTTTTCTGTACTTGTAACTGATCCTCCCTATGCAGGAAACTACTGGAGAAGCGATTTGAGCATCTTTAACATTCATGAGGGAATGAGGGCAGTTTCTACTATAGGCCTGTACGCTGATTTTTGGCTTAACGAAAATGATCTTGATTTACCCACAATCAGCAGCGGTTTAAAAAGGAATATTTTCTGGTATAGCTTATTCCGCAGCAGTCCTCTTGTAATGAGGCCATTCATATATTTTCGGGGAAGCTGGTGTTCACCCATCCCACTTCGAAGACTGCGCATAATAATGAACAATTATGCTGTGCTGGACTATCTTGAACGTTTAACAGAGATAAAAGAGGATAATGATAATAACTATCTTGCATTAACAAACAAATTAACACATGAGAATACCTTCCTCCAGGCACCCGATTATACACCCATGATTAATGTAACAAATTTCGGCACCAGCCGTTTTTCCAATGAACCTGCATATCATGTTAATGCAGCAGCTATTAAACGTCTGGCGGAGTGGTTTTTATATTTAAAAGAAGAGAATATTTATGATAATACCAAGATTATTATCGTTGCTGACCATGGAACAATCCAAAACCACGTTCACCGGGTCGGTCTTCCATTTAACCTTGACTCATTAAATCCCCTGCTGATGGTAAAAGACTTTAATGCCCATGGGAATATGATTACCGACATGGTATTTATGACTAATGCCGATGTTCCACATCTCCTGCTTCTTGATATAATTGAAAATCCGGTAAATCCTCATACAGGAAATCCAATAAACAGCGACAGGAAGAACAGCCCCCTGTATATTGCATTGTCCGGCAGTATGCATGTTTCGGATAACAGTCCCACGCAGTTCAAGCTCAATCGTGAGCAGGATTTTTATATCCACACCAGCATTTTTGACCCTGCAAACTGGACAAGAGCTTCTCTGCGGGACTGGTAAAGGAAAAAAATGAAAGTTGCAATAGTACATTACTGGCTAGTAAATATGAGGGGCGGTGAAAAAGTAATAGAAGCCATCCTTGAGATGTTCCCTCAGGCCGACATTTTTACCCATGTTTACGACAGAGCCTCCATGCCTGAAAGCATCACTTCAAAAAAGGTGTATACATCCTACATACAGAAACTTCCCTTTTCAAAAAAGATGTATCAGAAATATATGCCCCTAATGCCCAGAGCTCTTTCAGGTTTTAACCTTCAGGATTATGATCTCATAATTTCCAGTGAATCAGGTCCTGCAAAAGGAGTTGTGCCTAACCCTGATGCTTTTCATATATGTTACTGCCATAGCCCCATGCGATATCTCTGGGACATGTACCACGAATATTTTCGCAAATCCAATCCTCTTGTACGCTTTTTCATGAAGCGTATGATTCCTGGTCTCCGGCTCTGGGATATTGCATCATCCAATCTGGTGGACTGCTTAATTGCCAATTCAAGTTATGTGGCAAAACGTATTAAGCGCTATTATAACAGAGATAGCGTTATTGTTTTTCCTCCGGTAGAAATAGAAAAATTCAGTTCTGTCCAGCGGAAACCAAAGGACTTCTATCTGTTTTTTGGACAGCTTACAGGATATAAAAGAGCAGATCTGGCAATTGAAGCCTGCATTGCTTCGGGAAGGAAGCTGGTAGTCGCCGGCTCCGGCATGAGTAAGAAAGAAATCAAAAAATATGAGAAAAAAGGTATTATCACTTTCACAGGCCGGATCTCTGACAAAGAACTGCTCGAACTTTACACTTCCGCAAAAGCCCTGCTTTTCCCCGGCATAGAAGATTTTGGTATTATTCCCGTGGAAGCCAATGCCGCAGGCTGTCCGGTAATTGCATACGGTCGTGGAGGAGCATTGGACTCAATAAAAGACGGTGCAACGGGCATTTTCTTCCACGAGCAAAGCCCCGCATCTCTTATAAAAGCCATGGATGAGTTTGAGTCTCGGGAAGATCAATTTACAGATCGTAATGTGTTCGCTTGCCACGTTCAGCAGTTTTCCAGGGAAGCTTTCAAGAAAAAAATACAGCACATTGTTGAAGAAAAGAAAAGAATATGATAAATTTGGAGCATGAAAAAGCTCTGTATAATAACCCTGTTTTTTCTATTAATATCCAGCCTATTCGCATCACCTTTTGATATTATCCCACCGGGGGATCCTGTACTGGATGACCTCCGCTTTCTCTCCCTTGAATCTGGCAGTTCCTTCCTTTCCTTTACCCCTCCCCTCTCACCTCACGAAATAGAACAGTATCTTGATTCTCTGGATTTTTTATCTCTGTCCAATCCGGCTCGGGAGGCCTATCAAAGGCTCAGAAACAGGCTAACTCCTGTATCCCGGCTATCTTTCCTTTCCAGCGAAAATTTCTCTATTACCATAGAAGTTAATTCTACACTTGAGAGTCGGCTGAGACTCAACAATGATATTTCCTGGTATTCGTTGTACCCAAAAGTGCCTGCCCTTCTTTTTGTCCCTATAAATATTTTTTTTTACGACTTCTTACAGTTCCATATAGAACCCGGCTATGCAGTGAATTCCAGTACCTATTTTAATACTGAAACAGTTGGTGTTAATGCGGTCATAGACACCGGAAAATTTGATCATACTCTTCTACCAATCAGAGCATATATGGCGGCTGGCGGCTCTTGGTGGAAATTCCAAATTGGCCGGGATCGTTTGTCTTACGGAACAGGAAACATGGGAAACCTGGCTGTTTCAGATAACCCCGATTATTATGAATTCATGCGTTATTCGTTTTTCACCAGTTTTTTTAAGTACTCATCCCTTATAGTTCAAATGCCGCTTGACCTTAGATACTTAAATGTTTCTCCTCCGCCAAAACCGGAAAATTTATCCCGTACTATGAACAGGTATTTTTATCTCCACCGTCTGGACTTTAATTTATTCAACAGCCTGTCTATTGGAATAATGGAAGGAGTAATGGCAGGGAACGCTCCTTTAGAACTGCGTTACTTTAATCCGTTTATAATATTTCATTCTTTCTATTCATGGAGGAATTATGATCCCTGGGAAAGCGGTACTTCCAGAAACAGCATGAACGGTTCCATAATGTCCCTTGAAGTTAACTGGAATTTTAATGATTCTTTCTCTGTATATGGTCAGTTCGTAATGAATGAATTTACCACACCGGAGGAACTCAGAAGCGGCACTCAACCACCAAACGGCCTGGGTTATATGGCAGGACTGCAATACAGTCACCCGTTCAACACCTGGGCTTCCAGGTTCTTTTTTGAATTCGTATACACCGGCCCTTACCTCTATCTGAACCCTTCTCCTTTTGCAAGTTTTATTCATATGCGATTTACATACAACACCGGCCACCTATATACATTTATGGGTTATCCACGAGATCTTATCAGTTTTACCCTTGGCGGTCATTTCTTTAGAGACGATATTTTATATATTACAGCTATCGTTTCTTTAATACTTAACGGTGAATTTGACCTGGAGTATAATTGGGAACAAAGTATGGATGCTTTTTACCTGAGGAGTCCTACAGGAACAACAGAGACAAAATTTATAACATCTCTTTCCGCACGTTGGAAATATAATGATTATTTCACTATAAACGGAGGGCTCACAGGTATCATTTCAGGCAACAATAACCATTTGCCGGGAAATGAGGCGGGTCTTCAAGCATCTCTTTCTGTTACATTTTCCTACTAGTGCCGCCAGGTACTAGTACTGCCATTGACAAGGCAGGTCTTTTACAATATAAAAAGTCATTGATATGAAGCGCTTTTGCCTTGTAATTAATGTCCTTTTTTTATTGATTCCCTTCTGTCTTTTCGCTTCACCTTTTAATATGATCCTCGTCGGAGATCCCGCCCTGGATGACCTCCGATATCTCTCCCTTGAATCTGGGAAACCATTCCTGTCATTTACCCCTCCCCTGTCGAGTTACGAAATAGAGCAATATCTTAGTTCTCTGGACATTTCACTTCTTACGCCTCCGGCCAGAGAAGCCTATGACAGAATTGTCAGCAGGTTTAACCCGGAATCTCGTGTTAATTTCTCCATTGAATACTTTGATTTTCATTTGAATTTAAACTCCACGCTGGAACTGACAACAAGATTCAATTCAGATATTTCCTGGGAGCCCATTCGTACAAGACCACCTGCCTTTGTGTCACTGCCAATGAGCCTGTATTTTGGAAACTCGGTGCTGTTATATATCGAACCTGCAATCACTCTTAGTCCGCAGTATTACATGAATGATCTACACATGAAAAACGCAGGTATTAATATCCCGCTGGAAGTAAATAAATTTGATTTAAGCACCCCCAACAGGGCTTTCATCGCAGTTGGAGGCCCATGGTGGAGTTTCCAGCTTGGACGGGATCGTTTGTCTTTTGGCACCGGTCAAACCGGCAACCTGAATATCTCGGACAATCCGGATTATCATGATTTTGCCAGGCTTTCATTATTTTCCAGAGTGATAAAATATTCTGTTCTGGTAAGCCAGATGCCTCTTGATATCAGGAATTTAATGGAAGTCCCGCCCGGTGCAGAATATACAAGAACCATGCATCGCTACTATTACCTTCACCGGCTGGATCTGAATTTATTCAACCGTCTGTCAGTTGGGATTATGGAAGGGGCTTTAATCGGAAATTCTCCGCTGGAATTACGGTTTCTAAACCCGCTGATTATATTTCATCAGCTTTACTCATGGTGGAACTATGATTACTGGAGAGCTGCCAATGACAGGGGGCATAATGTCGGTTCCAGTCTATCAATTGAACTGAACTGGAACATTATTGAGTCCCTGGCCTTTTACGGCCAGTTTTTCCTGAACGAGTATTCAACTTCGCATGAAGCTAAACTGATTCCGGTTCAGCCTCCCAATGGCTTAGGCTACCTTGGAGGTCTGCGTTATACGCATTCATTTGATACCTGGGTCTCCTCATATTTTCTGGAATTCATTTACACAGATCCCTACCTCTATATGACATCTACTCCCTTTGCAAGCTTCATTCATATGAGATATTATTCTATGGCTGCCAACAGGATTCAGTATACGCATTTGGGTTATGCAAGAGATACCATTGCGCTTACCCTTGGAGCTGATTTTTATAACAGGGACAGATTGAACCTTGGCGGGGTGTTTTCATGGATATCAAGGGGAGAACATAATAAGGATGGACTTAAATGGACTTGGGAAGAAAGCGAAGCAGCTTTTATGGAAAGCACTCCCACTGGCATTGCCGAAAATAGATTTATTTTTTCATTCACAGCCGGATGGAGAGTTAATCAATATCTGGTACTGAACGGCAGCCTTGCTGGGATTTTTACCGGAAATAACAGACACGAATCCGGCTCAAGTGCCGCTGGCGGACAAGCCTCACTTTCTGTAAACTTTTCATATTAGGAGACAAAATGAAACTTAAAATACTTTGCCTATTTTTATTACTGACTTTTATAGGCAGTATTGGCGCGCAGACTGTCCATGAACCCAACAGTGATATTTACAAAGATATTGACCGCTGGTTTGTCCAGGGATATATCAGGACATTCCTTCCCCTTATACGCCCCTACCCCTGGCCCTTAATCGAAAGCATCCTGCAGGAAGTGATCATAAACGGCAATGCAGAAGCCAGAGAAAAAGCTGCAGCTTATAGACATGATCTTTCGCCTGACTCAAGGTCTTTTCGCCCCGGTTTTCTTACATACCTTCAGGGCAGCGGAGGAGAGGCAAGTATAATAATGGCTCCTTTTGCTGAAGGTCTTTTTCACATAACCGATTCGTTGAACACAGGTTTTCACTTTGCCGCTTATGCCCTCAGCGATACTGATGGCGAACGCTTTAATGTGCCTGGAACTTATTCTCCTTACACTGATTTTATTCCTGACACTTCCAATGTTGGGTCATTGACTGTTAGACAACAATGGACATCCATTACAGCTATAGGAACCGACAGCGTCTATTTACAGGCAGGCCTTTCCCGTTCATCATTCGGTCCGTTTTATGACAATGGCATTGTAGTCGGCCCCCAGTCGCCCAGGGCAGGTCATTTTAGCTTTGTTTATCTACAGCCACAATGGTCATTTGAAATGCTTTTACAGGCAATTACAGCCACAGACGATTTTGGCAATGGGAAGCATAACAATAAGTTTAACGTAATTCACTCCATAAACTATCGTCCAATGGACAATCTGGAGATCGGTTTCCAGCAAGCCATTGTCTGGGGAGACCGGTTTGAACTAATGTATCTGGTTCCCTTTAGCTTTCTTTTTCAAAACCAATCTTTGTTCAACTTCAGCGACAATGCTTTTATGGGACTCCACGTAAGATGGCGGCCCTTTGACAACCTTCTTGTGAACGGACAGGTATATGTTGACGATTTCCATTTCAACAATTTCCTAAAAGGAATAATCCAGGCAAAAGCCTCAGCCCAGATTGGCCTTTCCTGGATACCGGAGTACAACTATATTAACAAACTGGATTTTGACTATACCATGGTTTTACCATATGCCTATACACACTGGAACCGTGTGGCGGCTTATCGTTATGATCCAGGAAGACCCAATTATATTAATTATACTCACCTTGGAAGAAACATAGGCCCCGATCTGGAACCTAATTCCGGCAGGCTCTCCATCAGAACAGCTTGGGACATTATTCCGGGAATCAGCGGAAATTTATCTACATATTTAACCAGTCATGGTAATGCCTCTGAAGGCATTGTTCCTGGTGGCAATGAGATACGGGACGGTTCAATTTTCGATGACGGCTATCCAGGCGGAAGAAGAATGCTTCGCCTTTCAGATTTTCTTTCCCAGTCTGTAATAGAAACCCGCCTAGGCGGAACCCTTGGAGTGCATTGGACAATTCCAACTTCTTACGGTATTTTCAGGCTTTCCGCAGATTATGGTATAGAACATGGCTGGAACAGAAGATATCTGAATGAGGGCCCGA
>Ga0099364_10008937_pt1 | contig 13993 bp, 12 predicted proteins | sample TergutTh196P3_FD_73070 | JGI IMG/M metagenome (GOLD analysis project Ga0099364, IMG submission 73070) | Microcerotermes parvus P3 segment gut microbial communities from Pointe-Noire, Republic of the Congo - Th196 P3 | ecosystem: Host-associated > Arthropoda: Insects > Digestive system > Gut ...
GTCTTTGATTTGCAGTTGCATCTCGTCCGCATTATCTACGCCAACAACCGTGCCGTCGTCTCTAATGCCGATATATATCTTGCCGCCGTTAGAATTAAGAAAGGCAATAACCTCTTTTTCGAGGTTCTCTGTCAGTGATTCTTTAAATTCCTGACGGTTGGTTTCTAAATTTGATGTCATCAATCCCATTTTATTCTATTCCTTTTTTAGGAAAAAATTTCGGCAAAAGTAGATGAAATTTTTGAGAAGTCCAAGTGCGAAGATGAAAATTTTTTTATAGAGGAAAGATAAAGATTTTTTTTGAAATAAATAATACCTCAATTTGTAATTGATATGCTTCCATTCTTACCTCCTGTAAAAAACTCCATCCCGTTCCTTATCAATGCTCCCGCCTCTGTAAACACAATCACCCATTCGCGGCGAATTAACTACCAGTCTGGATGAGTATTCGTTAAACGCATTACATTCTTTTGCATGTTCTTTGGCACATTCGTCGCAAAACACGCTAAATTGCCAATGACAGGTACATAATTTTGTAGCGGGCATTTTTTCGCAAACCTTGCACATGATTGCTAATGGTTCGTTGCGCGAGAGCAATACGATTTCTGATTCGGCTTTTACCTGATATTCTTCAATAACTGTTATGACTAAAGATGTTGGCGTTCCGAAATCATAGTCGTGGTTCAATACTTTGCTTTTTTGAAAAACAATTTTGGCTTTGTTTTCCATGGAAATCACTTCTACATCATCATCTTTACTATATTCATTATCAAGCATAAATTGAATACATTCATCCTCAGTTCTATTCTCCTCCTTCATTTTGCGTAAAGTTTCCCAATAAACCTTTTGAGTGATTCTCTGTACGTTTACCTTTTTCCAAAACTCGCTTTTGTGCCAACAGCAGTCCAACCAAATTTTACGCAGGAAGTCGTCTATGTCGTCCATTTCGGTTTCTCCGTCAATCCATAAACTCAAAAAATATGGAAAGGTTTCCATTTTTTTGTGGGGTTCAACCTTTATCAAAAATGATTTTCCCGGACTTCCCGCCGCTGCCTTTTCCTTTAAATGTGTCGCCAAATGACGATGGATTCCTGCTTTTGCAAAGGTTTTGCCGCAAAACAGGCATTTGCCTTCCGATTTCATTTTTTCTTGCATTGGTTTTTATTATTTATTATTAGGGCATTACATTCATTTCCGTCAAAATCATCAATCATCATCTTCCTCTATCCTAATCACCCTCTGTTTAGGTGGCGACAGATTTCGCGGTTGCGACATGATATTTTTTATCTCGTCTGATTTTGTGGATAAATATTTCTCCAAAGATGCCTGTTCTTTTTTTGTTTTAACATTGTTTATCACAAGCATAGAGTACTGTTTCCCTTCTACATTGATACTGCATAAACATGGAGTTTCGGAATAATCACGTATCTCGTATTTTGTTTTCAACAAGTCGATTGTCGTATTGTTTATGGCTATTAATAGTAATGGTCGTAACACTGAAATTTCAGTACTCAAAATAGTATAGCATTTTTGAAATTGGTTTGAGTTTGGCTGAATTTCAACTACTCGTTTCCTCATTCTTTTAGCGATGAAACATTTAATGCAAAAAGTGACAATGTAATCTTTTATACTCACATTCAAAACATTAGAAATAATTTGATACAATAATTCATGGCTGTTTTGATTTTTACAATTAAAATAATTGTCCTCAATGATGATAATTGGCGGATATTCTTGATATAACTTTATATCTATACCATGACAGCACAAATAACAATGCCTTTCGCGAGTATCGCATCTATAACAATTACGATTTAGGTTCATCAATTTATAGAATGGGTCATTAACGGGGTTCAAGCAATACACTTCCTTTTTATTGGAAGCAGTGATTTTTATAGTTTCAGCCTCTTCATTTTCATACCTTAAACAGCAAGTCTTAAACTCCATAGGTTGAATAAAATTTTGATTTTCAAAAGATATTTCTTTGAAATATGGAATTTTATCTGCCAAATTCGGCGATATTTGATTTGCCTTTAATGGAAATTCAGGCGAACTTATTCTTACGTAAGGTTCTGTACCACTAACATTACTTTCATATAAATATAATCCCAAATCACTAATTCCCAATTCAGCCTCATCCCAAGAATCTTTATCAATCAATCGAATGTAGATACAGCAGGCTTTTGCGATTATTTTATTTCTTATTGCAGCATACAATTCTTGCTCAATATTATATATATCTGGGAAAAAATACAACGGAATTACAGGCGATAAACAAAAAGCAAAAATATGTTCTTTTATTAGAATATGCTCAAAATTCAAATCTACCCATGTCTTTCCTTCGCTTAAAAGTAAGATATAGCCTTCATAAATAAGTTCTTGGGTCAATATCCGTTCCAAAGTAATGACATTGCATTTATGCAACAATCGTTCAATCGTTTTTTCGTTCAAATAAAGTTGCTTTAAGGCAGGAGTAATGGGCGTAGCATATTCATAAAGTAACATTAACCAATCTTCACAATTCCCTTGTTTGTTTTCAATTGGAACTGCACCTTCCGGACCACTATCGAACACTCCAATATTTCCATTCTTATCCACCGCAAACCATTCGGTATCCATACTGTGACCTGCGGGAAAATCTATTGTTTTCATATCATACACGATTTAAAATTAATTGAATCTAAGACATTTATAATTCCTCTATACGAAAATTCCTGTAACGAAACCTTGCTTGGGCTATAAGAACAAAAATTTACACGTTTGTCCCATGAAAGCGAACAAAACCGCTCACTTTGTCGACAAGCCATTAGGCATGATGGCGATTGAAATGCTTCGTTACCTGCTACTTCCAAAATTTGTTGTGGCGTGGGTTGCAAAGAAAATTTTCGCGGCACAAAGATAATCTCTTTTCGCAAAATCCCTGATTTCAAAAGCCGTTGAGTTAATTGTTTTGTTTCCTGAATCTTATCGGCAGAAACTAATAAGTTAATGCCCGATTTGATTTTTTCCCGTTTAAGAAATTTGCTAAAATAAAGCGCATTGTTTATATCTTCTTTATTGTCGGGACTACCAATAGTTATATGAATTTTATCGGGCTTATTTTTTAGCAATTTGTCCCATATTGCATTGAATTTCAATGGTAATCCATTGCTTGTGATACTCACAAAAATGTGTGGAATAAGTGCTGAAATAATTTCGAAAACACCTTCGTATTCAAACGGCTCGCCGCCACCCAATGAAACGGCTTGCAGTCCATTATTGGCACAATCTTTTACTAAATCAATAACTTCATCAGGTTGCCACATAACTTTCCCGCCCGAAAAACTGCCGTTATAGCAAAAATTACAGGCTTTTGAGCATTGATTGCTCAAGTCAATGGAAAGTCGTTGCAGGACAAAATTTTTCATTTTTCATTCTTCATTTTATTATAAAAACCCCATCCCGTTCCTTATCTATTTTGCCGCCTTTGTATTTGCACTTACCCATTCGCGGTGAATTAACTACAGGCAGCGCAGCGTCATCTTTGAAAAACCTGCATGTTTTTGCATGTTCATTGGCGCAATTATCACAAAAAAAAGCGTCTCTATGACCTAAACAAGCGACACACACTTGTTTAGCAGGTATTTTTTCGCAGTCGCTGCACATTATTGCTAACGGTTCGTTACGCGAAAGTAAAATAATTTCCGAATCAGCTGCTATGGGATATTCTTCTATAGCGGTAATATTCAGGAAAGTAGGTTCGCCGAAATTATATGCAAAGCCATAGCCAAATTCATAGTCTAACACCACGCCTTTTTCGAAAATATCATTTGCTTCATCATAAATAGAAATTTCGCCTGAACCATCAAAATAATTCAAAGAAATATACCGCATGGCTTCTTCGATCCTGTCTTCAGCCATCAATTTACTGATAATAAGGTCTTTTTCGCTTTTTCTTCTGTCATCTTGTTTTTTTCTGAATTCGCTGTTGTGGTTACAACATTCGAGCCATATATCGCGCAGGTAACGGTCTAACGTTTCAAATTCAGTTTTACCATCTATCCACAAACATAAAAAATAGGGCGTTGCTGCACGTCTCTTGCTGGTTTCAACCATCACAAAAAATGATTTTCCCGGACTTCCCGACGCCGCCTTCTTTTTTAAATGTGTCCCCAAATGACGATGGATTCCTGCTTTTGCAAAGGTTTTGCTGCAAAACAGGCATTTACCTTCTGATTTCATTTTTTCTTGCATGACATTGATTTTCAATATTTTTTATTCACACCCCATTCAACGCTATCATCATATACCTCCCCCGTATCTAAATTTCTTGATTGCATAAAACGTATCTTCCACAACACGGCTTTGCTTCTGCGATATTCATTTGATGTAGCATTTATTTGGCTGTCAATATCGGCAAGCACTTCGTCGGTATCGCCAAGTTTTTCGCAACAAAGTTCGTAAATGGTTTGTATTTCGTCATGACCGTAATCCGAATAAACCGGTTTAGAGGCTTCGTTCTTACTCCATTTATATACTTCTTGTTTTGTGAAAGATGAGGCAGTTACTTTATTGACGATGTCGCATAACAATTTGATGGCTTTATTGAACGTATCGCCTAATTCTCCGTCAGAATCATCTACATTTTCCGCATTTTGCGGGATAATTTCGGCAACCGACATAGCCATTCCTGCCGCTGCTGAATTTTGTCCCTGTTGTGACAAACTGGCAGCATCGTCCAATACCTCATTCAGACCCGAAGCAGCCCTGTATGCCGCTTCTCTGAATTCGTAATAATCATATCCCCTACGACGATGGCGGTCAAAATCATAACAATCTTCAGCTAATTCCCTGTAATAATCCATATCAAACTCTTCCTCGTCATCTTCTTCCTCGTTATCATCAGGAAGAAGAGCCTCCTTTATTTTTTCGTAAAAACGCTTGTCTTCTGCGGCATATCCCGCTACAAACGAAAAAACTGTTTCCTGCCCGCTATGTTGGAGCAATTCTAATATTTCCTGTTTTATCATATCGTTTTTATATTTAACCCTTGTTTCGCATTATTTATATGTATCACCTTTTTTTCCGCAAAAAATGGTTCGGTAAAAAAATCGCTGATCTGAAAGACGGTTGCTCTCTCGTGATAAGGAAGAAGTTCTGCCGTGAGATCGCCGCCTTTGAGGAAGATCATTCCATTGGGCAGCAGATGCAGCTTGCGTTGGCTGAATTTGCCTTTCATCCACGAGAGAAAAACAGGGAGCGACGTCACTGCCCGGCTGAGTACAAAATCATATGTGCCGGTCAATTGCTCGGCGCGTATGTGTTGCGTTGTAATATTTTGCAGGTGGAGCGCTCCGACGATGGCGTCTACCACAGTCAATTTTTTTTGGATTGAATCGATCAGGTGGAAATGGCTGTCCGGAAAAAGAATTGCCAGCGGCAGCCCCGGAAATCCGCCTCCGGTACCTACATCAAGCAGTTGGGCGTCGGGCGCAAAACTGACAATTTTGGCAATAGCCAGCGAGTGTAATACATGACGTTCATACAAATGGTCGATGTCCTTGCGGGAAATAACGTTGATGCGCCTGTTCCATTCGTGATACAAATCTCCCAGCATGGCAAACTGTTCTGACTGACGGTCGGTGATTTCAGGAAAATATTTTTTTAACGTCCACGATTCCATAGTTACTTGATGGTGTATCATTTCTCCCAAAACAGGCAATCAACTATCCGGAATCGTTTAGGGTTGAATCTGACTTTCTTTCAAAATGTTTTGCAATAACTCGCGGGCTCGGAACAGCTGGGCTTTGACTGTCCCGATGGGCAGTCCCATTTCCTCGCTGATTTCTTCGTAAGAATATTCGTAAAAATAACGCAATTCGACTAATTTCCGGTAACGGGGCTTCAGTTTGGCAACGATGGAACGCAGCATCACAATTTTCTGTTCGGAGATCAGGCTTTCTTCGGGTGTGGGCTGCTCCGAGCGGATGTTAACAGGTATGGCGTCGGTATCCCTCAATGTTTCGTCGATGGATACATTGTTGACTTTCTTTTTGCGCATGAAGTCGATTGCATTATTGGATGCAATTTTGAACAACCAAGTGCTGAACGCAAAATTTGCCGTGTACTGCCTGATATTTTTAAAAGCCTTTCCAAATGCTTCGATGGTCAGGTCTTCGGCGTCGGCTGAGTTGTTCACCATCTTCAACAGCATAAAATATATGGCGTCACGATAACGCTCCATCAGTTCGGCATACGCTCTCTGGTCGCCGGCGATGGCATTCTGTACCAGTTCAACGTCCAATCGCGCCTTGGACGATAATGTATCTGATTTTACTTCCATTTGTTCTGTTTTGATGAAATTCTGCTTAAAAGAAAAACATAGAAATTGATGAATGGCATGAGCAAATCGAAAATGACGGCATGTTGCAGAACGGCAGGCTCGTTGAGCCTTCTGGCGGCAAGCCCGATGACCGACATGAAAACAATCATCCGCAACATGAACAGTATCAATATGTAATGCCAATACTGACTCATAAACAATAATACGCAAAACGATGCCCACATCAACAGTCTCGAAACCGGTTCGAGCGTCAACCGGAAAAAATTGCAGTTTTTGAAATACTTTCCGGTGTTGGAAATCTTTTTCTTTAGCCACAACCAGTCTTTAAAAGATTTCGTGGGTAGCGCCCTCGTGTGGGCGTTTTTATCGTACATCACAGCCACATTATGTCCGTCTGAAGCCTGATTGACAAATAAGCCATCGTCTCCGGACGCTACATGCGCATGTTTTGCAAATCCATTGTGTTCAAAAAATAATGATTTACGATATGCCAGATTACGCCCCACGCCCGTGTAGGCTTTACCCATCATGGCAAAACCAAGATACTGGAGCGCTGCGAAAAAACTATCGTAACGAATCCATTTGTTCAAATAACCTTTTTGCGGCAAATAACCGCCATAACCCAAAACAATGCCCTTACCCTCAACAAAATACTTGCTCATGGAGGTAATCCATTGGGGGCTTTCGGGTCTACAGTCGGCGCCGGTGAACAACAGCCATTCGTGCTGTGCAGCCTTTACGCCCATTGCTGCGGCAAATTTCCTGCTGTTCAGGAACGAGCCGTCTTTTTTGATGATGGTGCTGCGCAGGTGCGGATATTTTTGTTTGAACTCCATCAATACCTGCTCGGTGTCGTCTTCCGAACAGTCGTTCACCACAATTACTTCATACGAAAGATAATCCTGCTCCAGCGTCAATTTCAGGTTTTGCCGCAGATGCTCTTCTTCATTACGGGCGCATATGATCACCGAAACCGGGGGCGAGTCATTTTGCGGGGATGTTTTTGCTTTTTCTTTACGTAACGCCACCCTCACATAGACAACCAGATAATACGTCAACTGTATTACAATCGTCAACGCAAAGAGCGCGAAAATGATACAGGCACCATCGTTTAACCGGTTTATGTTTAAAATATCCACGTTACCTATATTGAAATATGGCGCAAAGTTAATAGAAATAATTGAATATCCGAATAATTGGTAAATATATTGTTTTTTTTGGCGGAAAAATGCCTAAATGTTCTCTTTTTTCAAAACAAAAAGTTCAACCCGATGTACAATCCTGATTTTCCGTCGCGAAACCCGAAACTCGAAACCCGAAACTCGAAACCCGAAACCGCCTACATCAACCCGTTTTCTTTTAGGATTTTGATGATTTGCTCGGTCGAAAGTTCGGTGAATTCGGCGATAGTATCTATGGAATGTCCCTTATGGTGACCTCTGATAACAGCCTTTTCTTTTTCTTTTTCCAAGCCAATCGCTTCGCCTTTTTTCAAGCCTATTACTTCACCTTCGATGCGTCCTTCGATACGTCCTCTTTTTTCGCCTTTCAGTTCGGCGGTTTGCAGTTGGCTTTTTTGTATTGCCATCGCCTGCTTGTCTGCTTCGTAGTCTGCTCTCTGTTGGGGAGTCATCTTCAGCAGGTTCAACTTCTCCCCTGCCGCCTGTATGCCTTTCGCCGTAAACTCGCTTTTGACAGCGGAATTTTTCAACACATAGACCCACTCGTCAAATTTTGCCTTACTGGGCTTTTTGGGAACGAAGTCTTTGTTCTTCTTTTTTCGCTCTTCTTCAGTCTGAAAATTTTTGGGAAGTATCATGAAATATTCCGGATGTATGCCTCTGGGAGCATTTGAATTGGGGTCTAAATTTTGCGAAAAGGGTATGACCTCGTCAAAATGAATGCCTTTAAACTCCGTCAAATTGGCAGCGAAAACATATTCGTCTTCAGCGTCCAATCCATACCATGAAATATTGATGGAATAAACTTTTTTGACGTTAAACTTCTGCCCGGTTGAAACCTGCTCAACTACCGCTTGGCAGGTGTTGAAAAGAATTTTGCCCATGAAGTCTACCATGTCGAAATACTGTATTTCGAAAATGGCTATCTCGTCATCGTCAATCTTTGCCTTCAAATCCAAACGACTGACTTTACCTGTATTATTCGTCTTTCTTGCTTTCCCTGCCTTTCCTGCTACGGTTGTTTTGCCATCGATTGTTGGGAGTGCAGGGTTGCCCTCGCTTTCCAAAACCTCCTGCACTGTGACTGGCTTTTCTAACAACTCGGTCAAAAAACCGCTCAAGATGTCGAAATTGGCTTTGTCGCGCAAGATGTCTTTGATAGCGTAATCAAAAGAAATGATTGGACGTTCCATTTTTCTTTAAATTTTAAATATTTGATACTCAAAACAAAAAGTTCAAACCGATGTACAATCCTGATTTTCCGTCGCGTTTGTCGGCGGCGATGCCATAGTTGACATGCGCTATAAAATTGTGGTTCAATGCGCCCGAAATGCCCGCGCCGTAACTGAAGTGCATCTTTTCACGGTCCACCTGACCAAACCAATTATTGGCTTCGTCATTTGGCGGATCTGTAGGAGAATTTTTCCCAATCCACGTAAAATCATATTCGCTGGTCACCCGTCCGAAATCTACGAATGGGGACAAAGCAAAGTAAATATACTGTTTTTTATATATTTGGATAAATTTCCATCGCAGTTCCACGTTTCCGTAGAACAAATCGTCGCCTACTACGCGGTTGCGCTGTATGCCGCGCATGGATTTGGCGCCGCCCAATCCGTCGCGCAGGATATTGACGTTGGTGTTGTAAACATAGGGCAGTGCATAAAATGGTATTTTGCCGCCTATTTTAGGCTGATAACTCAAACGAACCGCCAGATTGACCACATCCTTGATGACCGTGAAGTATTGCCGGTGCGTGATGGCTAACTTGGTAAAGGCAGGCTTGTTGCCGGTAAACGAAGGCGCAGAAAGCAATATGATTTCGCTCCAGACGCCGCTCATCGGGTTGGGTTCGTTGTCGCGCGTGTCGTATACCAAACCGAATTTGAACATGGTATGCTTGCCGCCATCCTTTTCATCGTCTCTGATAACGCCCCAATCCACAAAACGGTCGTACAGCAGTTTTTCGTTCGGCAGTTTGTCTTCGTCTTTTTTGCCTTTATTGAGCCTGTCGATGTCCACCGTACCTACATTGAATCCATTGTACTCAAAACCGGCTAACCAGCGAAATTTTTTCCCGATAATTTGCCCCTGAAAATCGGAACGCAGGCGCAACACTCGGCGATCGTGGCGGTAAAACACGCGGGAAATATAGCCGCTGTGTTCGGGATTTTCGAAATCAGGATTATATAATGCCTGATAGCCGTTAAAACCATAAAAATTAAGCGCCTGCTCAGTAAAATAGCTGGCTTCGGCTGTCAAACGAATATTCGGGATGAGGTATTCCGAATCGTAGATGAACTGCAACAAGCCGCTTCCTTTAGTAGTACGGTTCGCCTCCAAATAGAACGAATGAAGGTACTTGGGATAGGTTGAGCCATCGCCAAAGAGGTAAAAATTGACCAACGCGCCGTATTTGAACCCGATGTCGGTATCGAAGGCGATAGCGGGCAGCGCGCCGTATGTAAGACCGGTCTTGACATGTTTGGCTGTGTCGGAAGCAAAGGAATTGAGAATTGAAAATTGAGAATTGAGAATGAGCGCCAATAAGATGATTTTTCGTGTCATGGTGTTTGATTTATTTAATAAAGGGCAAAAATAAACATTATTGGTGAATATTAAAATTTACTGTGTTATTTTTGCATCCCAAATTTTACTTGTTCATGATGACAGAATTTTATCGAATCCGCGCACAGCGTTTCGCAGAAGAAGAAAAAACCTGCGAACGACAAAACAACCGTTATACTTGGTTACGGCTGGTGCTGATGGTTTTAGCCATTGTTTCGGGAATTGTTCTTTTTCCGGTTTCAGTCTGGGGGAGTATGTTTTTGGCGTTGGCGTTTCTGGTTTTATTTGCCGTGATCCTGAAAAAACACATCGCCAACATCGAAAAGCAAGAGCAAAAGGAACGTTTGAAAATCATCAACCGGCAGGAACTCGAATGTCTCGAAGGAAATTTTTCCGCTTATCCCTCTGGCAGTCAGTACGCGAACGCAAAACATGACTATACCTCCGATTTGGATATTTTCGGCGCACATTCGCTGTTCCGTTTTCTGAACCGCACCACCAGCCCGTCGGGAAGCGATATGCTTGCCGACTGGTTGCGCCAGCCGGCTGCTACCGAAGAAATCGAAGCCCGCCGGCAAGCGGTGCAAGAGTTGTCGGGAATGGTTGATCTGCGACAGGAAATGCAATCCATCGGACTGAAAAACAAGGATGTCAGCGCAGAACTTCCCGATTTTATCAAATGGCTGCATGGTCATGCCATCCTGTCGGAAAAGCGAAAATTGTTGCGTATCATGCAAATCCTGCCGTGGATAACGCTTTGCGCGATTATAGCGTCAATTGCAGGATGGATACCTTCGGCGATAATATGGCTGTTGGCGGCAGTACATTTTTTTATCTACGGAATGACGCTTCATAAAGTCAACCTGCTGCACCAGCAAGTATCCAGCAAGGCGAAATTCATCGGCACGTATTCAGAACTTATCGCTTTGGCGCTCGGCGCGGGATTCGGTTCGCATTATCTTAGTTCGCTTTGCAGCAGATTTATTGAAACCGGCGCTTTGCGGTTGATACGAGCCTTAGAGAGCCGCGTCTCGAAATTGGATTATCGACTGAATATGGCTTATACCCCGTTGAATATTCTGTTTTTCTTCGATTACAAGCATTTGGTGTGGTTGGAACGATGGCGCGACAACGCCGGGCAAAAATTGCCGGAATGGTTCGATGCGATGGCAAAAATAGAGGCGCTGTCGAGTTTTGCCAATGTGCTGCACAACCATCCTAAATGGGTCATGCCCCGAATCTCCGATGCGTATTTTACCCTCGAAGCGGAAAATATCGGACATCCGTTGATTCCTGAAAAAGAGAGAATTTGCAACAATTTTTCGTTGACCGGCGCGGGACAAATTGCCGTTGTTACCGGTTCCAACATGTCGGGCAAAAGCACTTTCGAGCGAAGCGTCGGAGTGAATATGGCGCTGGCATTGGCTGGCGCTCCCGTATGCGCCAGCGCTTTTTCCATAAGTAATTGCCGTTTGTTCACCTACATGCGAATAGCCGACAACCTCGAAGAACAGACCTCGTCGTTCTATGCCGAGTTGAAACGTCTCAAACAGTTGATTGACATCGCCAAAGACGGCTGTCAGGTGTTTTTCCTTTTAGACGAGGTTTTGCGAGGTACCAATTCACACGACCGACAAGTTGGTTCAAAAGCGCTGATCAGACAATTAGCGCGCCAGCAAACGTCGGGAATCATTGCCACGCACGATCTCGCGCTGGGCGCTTTGGAACAGGAACTGCCCCAGAACGTCCGTAATGCGCATTTCGACGTGCAGATCAACGGCGAGGAAATGTCATTCGATTATAAATTGTATCAAGGAATTTGTACCAGCCTGAATGCTTCGATATTAATGAAAAAAATAGGAATTGAAATGAATCGTTGAAATAGTTTGGCACGAGTTTTGTATTTGTTTATGAAAATGCAAAAAGTGCATTTCACACTAGGATATCTTTTCCTAATACAGAAATTGAACGTCATTGAACAGTCGCGTAATGGTGCAGTAAATGATCAAGAAAATCCGTCTTTCAAGGCGGATTTTTCGTATGCCCAGATCGCGTCTCAAAAAAAAATTGTATGTTTACTGCCTCAAAAAAGAATTTCAACCGGTTACGGCACAATATTTGATGAGACTTAGCATTTATATTTTACACATGAAGTATGCCTGTACCATCATCCTGTTGAGCATCTGTGCGGTTTTCGCGCGGGCGCAGGATGTTGACGTCATACTGCACGATGCCGATTTCTTGAACGCCCAACCCGATATAGCAGTGGAAATTCTCAACCGCGCATTGGCTGAAAACCCTGATTCCGAAGAGTTGTTGAAAGTTCGCGCCGATGCGTATGAAGCCTTAAAACAGTTTGACAGAGCCGTTGCCGATTACTTGAAATTGACCGAAATTGACCCCGATGAAGAAAATTTCTGGTACCTGCTGGGACGCAATCAATACCTGAATGGACAATTGCCCGACGCCATGAAAAGCCTCAACCGAGCAATTGAACTCAATTCGCGTTATTTACCGGCTTTCCATACCAAAACGCAAGTATTGTTGGATCTTCACCAAAACGAAGACGCATCAAAAGTGATCGACTCCGCTTTAAGTATCGCCGAAACGGCAATGACATATTTTCTTCAGGGCGAAGTGTACCGCAGAATGAAATCATGGCAAAAAGCAGAATGGGCATATGAAAACGCCACCAAAATAGACAAGGGTTTTATTGATGCGTACATCGCCTGGGCAGAAATTTCAGCCAACACCAATAAGGCGCATGAAACGCTCGAAGCCGCCGAAGCGGCGTTGGGCATAGATCCCGATTCGCAGGAAGCGCTGATAGCCCGAAGCAGAGGATTTGCGCTTTTGAAAAATTTTGCAGACGCCATCGACGACGTTTCTGACGCCATCAAACTAAACCCCAACAACTTCAACGCTTACTACTTGCGTGGAACATATTACAAAGATACCAACAAACCGCAGGACGCCATCAAAGATTTTGAAACAGTATTGAAATTTCAACCCGACAATTGGGAAGCAATTGCCGGACGGGCAGACGCCTTTGCCAAAGCAGGCGATAAAAACACGGCATTGGAAGGTTATCAGAAACTGTTGGAAATAGCAGCCAACTATCCTGAAAAAGAAACGATTACTCATTTAGCCAACCGGCAAATTTTTGAATTAAACCGCGAAGACCGCGCGCCGATAATAGCGCTGATTGACCCAAAATCAGAAAATTTCGTGATACAGGTACCCGATGACCTGCCGTCTATGACCATCACGGGGAAAATCACCGACGAAAGCCCGATCCAGTCGCTGAGCATCAACGGGCAAAATATCGCCGTAACCTCAATAGGTAGCGAATATGGGTTTGCATCGGTGGTGAACCTCGCAAATGTGCAGGCAATACAAATGGAGGCGTCTGACATATATAATAATACTGCCAAAATTGCCTACCAGTTGATCAGAACAGAAACCGGAAAGCCACAAATAGAACTGTTTACCCCGAAACCTTCGGAGAAAGGAATAATCACGCTGGTAGAAAACAGCGCAACGCTTTACATCGAAGGAAAAGTAACCGACGAAAGCGCCATTGTCTCAATTGTAGTTGACGGAAAAGAAGTGGATTTCGATCAAGACGAAGTAAATCCTGTTTTTTCGGCAATCGTAGACATAAGCAATAAAACCCGTTTCCTGATAACGGCTACCGACAGTTTCGGGAACGCTACCGAACAAACTTATACTATCGAAATGCTGACTCCGTAATTTTTCGGGTGGTTTTTAATACGCAGAGGACGCGGATGATAAATTGATTATTTTTGATTTTCAGCGTTTAAAAAATTTTCTGAAATTCAGAACTCCTGACCCGCCCCATGAAAATCAAGCGTTTTCCGATACGATAGGCATAATTTAAGTGTCGCTATTTTTGCATTGA
>Ga0099364_10008938_pt1 | contig 13993 bp, 14 predicted proteins | sample TergutTh196P3_FD_73070 | JGI IMG/M metagenome (GOLD analysis project Ga0099364, IMG submission 73070) | Microcerotermes parvus P3 segment gut microbial communities from Pointe-Noire, Republic of the Congo - Th196 P3 | ecosystem: Host-associated > Arthropoda: Insects > Digestive system > Gut ...
ATCTTTATCTTCCTTATTTGGCTTTATTTTTACAATATTCATTCCCAGAGCTATTTCCAACAGCAATTCCGCCGCATAGTGTGAGATATTTGTTGTTTGAGATATTTCATTCATAGTCAGCCCCCGTTCCCCGGAATCTGAGACAGCTTTTAATACACCAAGATCTAAAAGCGCTTTTACAGCTTGAAAAACAAGAGGAGCAAAGGCTATTTTTTGAGCTTCAAATTTAGCGTCAATTGCTCTAATGGAGTCTTTTGTATACATAAATGAATAATAGTGAGGTAATTAAGATCAGTCAAGTAATAAGACATTCACTTCTAAGTCAAAGCCCCGTCTGCCTGCAACTTTGCACAAAGCCAGTGTTCCGGGTACAAGATTATCTGCGTCAACAATTACGGCAGCACCGTCAATTTCCGGAGCATGGCAGTAAAGCCGGCCTAAATAAAAATTGTCAATCTGCTCTTCAATTAACACAACTCTTTCTTGACCGGAGTACCGCTCCATTCTGCGTTCCGTGATAGGAACCTGCCGCTCTTCCACAAGCTGCTTCCGTGCGGCTGCGGTGTTTTTTGAAACCTGCCCCTTCATTGAGAATGCGGGAGTATCTTCTTCACGGGAATATGCAAAACAGCCAAGCCAATCCAACTGCGCTTTTTGCTGAAAATCCAAAAGCTCTGCAAAATCCTCTTCTGTTTCACCGGGAAAGCCCAATAATAATGTAGAACGAATTACAGCAAGCGGCAGCCGTGCGCGGATTGTTTTAATAAGTTTTAAATATTGCGCTGCATTTCCGCGCCTATTCATTGCAGAGAGTATTTTGCTTGAAGCGTGCTGAAAGGGAATATCAAAGTAAGGCAGAAGCCGTTGATCTTTTTCCATGATGTCCAGTATTTGTAAAGGAAAGTGATCAGGGTGAATGTAGAGCAACCGTACCCAGAAATGCCCTTTTAATTTAGAGATAGTTTTTAATAGGGTGGGAAGTGAAGTGTAAGCCCCTATATCTTGTCCGATGATACACAACTCTTTAATTCCACGAGACAAGAGGGTTTTACATTCTTCTACAATATCAGCAATACTGCGACATTTCAGTCCGCCCCGAATAAGCGGAATAGCACAGTAAGAACAATTATTATTACACCCCTCACTAATCTTCACATAAGCCGATCCCGGCAAAGATAATATCGGTCTTTCCCCAAACTTAACATCTTCTCTGCGTTCTCCGTATTCTCCGCGCTCTCTGCGCGAAAATAAAGAATTTGCAGCATCCACAATCCCCGTAACACTAACCCCAAACAACCCATCAGCCTCCGGCAAACTTTCTTTCAATTCTTTCTCATATCTCTGGGCAAGGCAGCCGGCAAGGAGTATTTTTTTATTGGGGTATATTTTACGCCATTCAAGAACGGCATTAATAGATTCCTGTTTTGCGCTTTCAATGAAGCCGCATGAATTTACAATGATGACATCCGCTTTTTCCGCTTCCTCTGCACACACCCAGCCTGCCGTATTTAAATGAGACATCATATTTTCTGCGTCAACTTGATTTTTTACACAGCCAAAAGGATCAATATAATATAGCATTAACTGCCGGATTCTAATCGAATTAAAACTAAGCGATACTGATTGTTGTCATCTCTTACCCACCGAATATCTGCTACAACAACTTCACCGGCTCCGCCAAGTTCCACGGGGTATGTTCGGCCGCCGCCAATAACTTGAAACCTTGCAGCCCCTGCATTGGATGCCCAAACGCGGATGCCATTTTGCGCTTGGATATTTCTTTCATCTCCGCGCTGAAGGTAATGCTGACTTCTTTCCCTTCTGTCTCTTTCATTAAGAATTTCCCAGCGGAACATACTGTACCCCTGAAAGACAGCCTGCAATGTAAAAGGGTACGCACTTATGGAAGCAGGAATTATTGTTTGGCTGACAGAGCTTACCGTATTTATTGTAAATGGAGCAGCTTGTTCCGTATCTGATGCTGCGGCATCAAAAACCGCTACTGAATCCATCATAAGAAAATGAAGCAATGCGCCCATATCAGGATTATTTTTTGCAAAGTCTGCAGCTGTTATGCGCAACTCAGGAATGCCGTCGTTGTCCAGATCAATGTTTGCTTCTTGTCCTAAATCCAAAATTACAGAACCGCCCGGAGTACGGATAGTTATTGCTTCTCCAAGATTAAAAAGTTCCAGTTTGTACATATTGTTGTTTATTGGAACAAGAACAGCATCGCTTCTGTAAAATCGTCTTTCCATGGAATTGCCTTCCATCATATATTCTGCAGGAGTTCTTGCAGGTGCATTTGCGGCAATATTTAATTTTCTGTTAACAATTAAACTGTAAACACCCCAGCCGGCCAAACCCGCAACAATCAATATCAACATTAAAGGAACAACAAAAGAAGGTATTTTTGGCGGGTGTTTAAGAAGCTGTTCTACAGGGACAGGCTGTTCTTGAATTTTAAGCGTTCTGTAAAGACCAATTGTTTTTTGGACATCAAGATCAAGAAAAGAGCTATAGTTTTTTATAAAACCAATTACATAGGGTTCGCCGGGGAATACATTAAAATTTTCACTTTCCAAAGCTTCTATGTAACGCGCTGTTATATTTGTTTCGCGGCTTACCTGATCAACAGAAAGCCCTTTTTCTATACGGGTTGATTTAAGTTTTTCTCCCAGAGATTCCATTGTTTTATCTGTCTCCTAATTTTGATCCCTAAAAAGGAAGTTATTAAAAATATTTGCTGTAGCCGGAGGATTGTATAAAAATCGTTGTGAAGGGATCCCCTGATTTATTTTAATATTTGTAAAATCAAAAACAATAAGGCTGTCTGCAATTGTACGGCCTTCCATGCGGCGGATAATTCTTGTTTCCGGGTTAATGCTTAAAATTATTTCTGTAAAACCTTCTGCGGCGGAATTTCTTCTAAGGCGCAGTTTGACAACTCTTTCTGAACTGCCGGTGTCCAGCGGAACAGGTTCAGGGCCGGTCACATAAGAAGGGGTGTAGTTGCGTCTAAGCAGGGTAAGCCCCTGAGTTGTTGCTTGCCCGCCTCTTCTTCTGTTGATAGTTTGATTCAAGGTTACCCTGTGTTCCGGTATATAAACAGTGAGAAGCTCACCGTTAAAAACAATAGCTTGACCTGTTGGCCGGGTAAAATCAACCCGTAAAAAAGACGGAGCAAGAAAACTTAAATTACCTGCCATATCTGAATTACCGGAACGGATAGCGATATTTGCTTCATAGTCCCTGATAGTTGCATATGTCTCCGACACTAATTCCAGATACCTACCGGCAGTAACAATTTCCTGCCCAAAAGCAGAACCTGCGATAAAAAATATCGATACAATAAACAAAAAAATCCTATTCTTCACGAGCTACCTCTACTTTAATATATCACTTTTTGGAAGGGTGTTCAAGGGGGTACAAGTCAATGTTGACATTACTTATTAGGGGTGGTAGTCTAAAGCGTAGGTCCTGTAGCTCAGTGGATAGAGCGGCCGCCTCCTAAGCGGCAGGTCGGCTGTTCGATTCAGCCCAGGATCATAAAGCGGTCATCGTATACCGGTATTACCCTAGCTTCCCAAGCTAGAGAAGCGGGTTCGACTCCCGTTGACCGCTTATAGCACCTTCATTACCTGTCTGGCGTCTTTTAGCAGTTCTTCTACACTTGTACAGCCGTAGTCTTTTGCGGCTATCATAACAAGTTTTCCGCAGGTTAGGGCGTCATCAAGGGCATTGTGTGCGTTGTACGAAATTTCAAAATGCTTTGCAAGGCTGGGCAGTGAATGAGAGCTTAACTCAGGCCATACACTGCGCGCCAAGTTGCAGGTACAAAAATAAGGCAAGCGCGGAGCATCGATCTTGTACCAATCAATGACAGCTTGTAAAACTCCCATATCAAATGCGGCATTGTGGGCGGCAAGGGGAAGCTCACCGGCAAATGTTTTTATATCATCCCAAATTTCATTGAATCTGGGGGCATCTTTTACATCTTCTACTGTTAAGCCGTGAATATCTGTAAAATCCGGGCGAATGTATAGGCTGGGCGGGCGGATAAGTGAATAGTAAGTGTCTGCAGGGTTTCCTTCTAAAAATTTTACAAGGCCTATTGCGCAGGCACTTTCTCGTGAATGTTTAGCTGTTTCAAAGTCGATAGTTACAAAGTTCATGTTTAAAGTTCCGGCCGCTTTTAACGACCGGACTCTAGTTAATTTACTCGAACCAAAAAGCTATTTCAAATGTGGCACCGCAAAACATTGTCATTCCGATATTAATAGTACCGGGCTTTGCAATGACATCTGCCGGCAGTTGGAGTACAACTTCGTCACCAACAGCAAAGGGGCCGTCAATCATTCTGTCCAAAACAGCTCTTCCCGGTGCTTCAAGCCAGCCTGAAGTATCATTCAGATTGGGATTTGTCGGCGGAGTAGCAACTTTAACGCCAAACATTTTACCTTGATCCCATGGGAATCTGCCTGACATTGAACGAATGGTGATGATCAATTTTTGCTGTCCATTGTAAGGAATGTCGCGCAGGAATATTCCGTCCATGTCTGCTGCGGTGCCGCGAACCTGTAGAATATTAGGTGCGGTTACGGTGTACCTAACCGGTTTTTGCCATGCAGTTCTTACCGTACTTGGTAATTGTACCGGGGTTCTTGTTTGAGCATAAAGCCCAACCGTAAGAGATACAAGAATTGCTGCGATTAATAATTTTTTCATTCTATCCTCCATAAAAAATATTGATTTACAATATTATAACATCAAACATTCAATTTGGCAACATTTTTATCCTAGTACCGTTTGTGCTTTTTTCACAAAGCTTGCAACATCAAAGCCAAAGCGATCAACAAGATATTCCTGAGTACCAACCTCTCCAAACTCTTCATTAATACCGATACGAGCGAACTTTCCGCTGTACCCCTCTTCCGCAAGGATTTCCGCAACCGCGCTTCCAAGACCGCCAACCATTTGGGCGTTTTCCGCACTGATTACGGCGCGCACTTTACCCGCCTGTTCAAGGATTGTGTTTTTATCAATGGGTTTGAGCGTGAGTACATCAACCACTCCTGCGCTTATCCCCTGTTTGGCAAGTTCTTCACACGCGGACAAAGCCTGGTTCACCATTAAACTGCCAAGCGCCACAAATACAAGGTCTTTTCCCTCTTTTAAAACCTTAGCCTGCCCAAACTTGAATTTTTCATTTTCGTTATAAATAACAGGAACAGGCTTTCTAGGAAAGCGAAGATAATGGCAGCCGTATTCTTCCGCCATTTGGCGCACAAAAGCGGCGCAGGCATAATAATCTGACGGCTCAAGTATGGTTAACTTGGGAACAACCCTCATTAAAGCTAAATCTTCAAAAGGCATGTGGGTTCCGCCGTTCATTGCGGCAGTAACGCCGGGGTCTGTGCCTATCAATTTTACATTAAGCTTTGCATAGTTGGCAGAAAGAAAGAACTGATCAAAAACCCGTCGGGATGAAAAACAGCCAAAACTTGCCGCAAACGGAATTTTGCCTGCCGCAGAAAGCCCTGCCGCAACACCCACCATGTTTGCTTCCGCAACACCGCAGTTAATGTGACGGTCAGGATATGCTTTTTTAAAAGCGCCTGTATTTGTACAGCTCATTAAGTCTGCTTCCAGTACAACTATATCTTTATTTTTTGCGCCTAACTCTACAAGAGTATCAACATAGGCTGCTCTAATTTCTTTTTGTTCTGACATAATTATTCCCCCTGTTCCAATTTGGCAATGGCTTCTTTGGCTTTTTCCATATCAAAAACCATGCTGTGATTTTTTTCTACGCCCTCTGCAAAGAAAGCACCCTTTCCTTTAAGTGTATGCATAACAATCATAGATGGCTTGCCATCAGGTTTCTCTTTCTCCGCCAGTGCTTTTTCAATAGCGGCATCCAGCGCGGCAATATCATGGCCGTCAACTTCCTGGGTAAACCAGTTAAACGATTTCCATTTAGCGGCAAGGTCATCCAAGTTCATAACATCTTTTGTGTAGCCGTCTAACTGCTGTTTGTTGTAATCGGTAAAGGCAATTAAGTTTGATAATTTTTGGTGCGCCGCAAAAAGAGCGCCTTCCCAAATCTGCCCCTCATTGGATTCACCGTCACCTATAACCGTATAAACTGTGGAAGAGCTTTTGTCTATTTTTAAACCAAGAGCGATGCCAAGAGCAGCGGAAAACCCCTGCCCTAAAGAGCCCGTTGTCATATCAATACCCGGTGTTTTGTTACGGTCACAGTGGCTGGGAAGGCTGGTGCCGCCCTTATTCAGGGTCTTTAGCCAATCCATTGGGAAAAACCCTTTGAGCGCCAAAGTGGCGTAAACCGCCGGCCCCGAGTGGCCTTTTGAAACTATAAGCTGGTCTCGTTCTTCCCAGCGGGGTTTCTGCGGATCGATCTTCATACGGTGAAAATACAGCAGTGCCAAAAGGTCTGAAATAGACATAGACCCCCCAACATGCCCCGATCCCAAAGTGGCAATTTCTTCAAGTGTTAATTTGCGGATTTCCTTAGCCTGTTTTTTTAGATAGGCTTCTTTTTCTTTGTCCATAATGTCTCCTCTGTAATAAGTATTCATAATAACCCAAAAATTTGGAATTTTCAAGCAGCAAAAAATCACATTTTTCCGGTTAAAAATGTTACAAATTCCCGAGAATTTGGTGACGGCTATGTCTATGGAAGGTTCCTGAATTTTGTTTATCAAACAAAGGATGGAATAGGTGTGTCGGCTTCGCCGTTTGTTTTTTATTATTATGGTGGTGAAAATGAAGAATATTTTATGACATTCGTAAATATTTCTTTATTCTACAATATTTTAAATCGTGTATCTAGAAAACTTATTCTAGGACCGTTTGTTTCTGTAAATGCGATTAATTACAATGATCCGTTGTATTTTGATTTTCGCTCGGGGTTAAATTTTTATTTACGCAACATAGATAATTTTTATAAAGTTGATACTATATTTAATATCGATGTTCTTCTTATTGAATTGGGATATAGATTTAATAGTAACAGACATGGGTTTTATTTTCATGTAGGCTTGGATTTTATAGCTGCACTTAAGTTTTTTGCAGCATCCTCTGCTGATTTCGATAAATATGAAGAACGGCAACGGTGGTATTAGTTTTTTATTAAGGAGTAAAAGAATGATAATAAAAAATAAAGCTGCAATTTTATGCTATGAAATTCTTAGATTTCTAATTTCCTGATACTATTATGGTATCATTCTTTCTATATTGCCATTCCCCCCATATTTTTGCTATACTGAATTACGGAGAAAGAGATGAATCAATACAGAACACACACCTGCGGAGAATTACGAGAGAGCGATGTAGGCAAGGAAGTCCGGCTGTCGGGATGGATCGATACCATTCGTGATCATGGCGGAGTTACCTTTTTGGACCTGCGGGATCAATATGGAGTTACTCAAATTGTGCTGCATGAAGAGGACACAACGGCAAAGGAAAGTGTTATCACTGTCATAGGGCAGGTTAAAAAGCGGGATGCTGAAACTGTTAATCCCAAAATACAAACCGGTACTGTGGAAGTTCATGCGGAAACCGTAACCGTGCAGAGCAGGGCTGTCCGTGCTTTGCCGTTTGAAATATCAGAGTCCAAAGCCACACGGGAAGATCTCAGGCTTAAAAATCGATTTCTTGATCTTCGCAATCCTGCGGTAAAAAACAATATACTGCTTCGTGCGGAAGTTATTGGCTTTATGAGAAAAAAAATGCAGGAGCTTGGGTTTACTGAATTTCAAACGCCGATACTGACTTCTTCCTCTCCTGAAGGAGCGCGCGACTATCTTGTTCCCAGCCGTAAGCACAAGGGCAAGTTTTACGCTCTGCCGCAAGCGCCGCAAATATTTAAACAATTATTGATGGTGTCCGGCTTTGACCGCTATTTTCAAATAGCACCCTGTTTCCGTGATGAGGATTCCCGTGCCGACCGCTCGCCCGGAGAATTTTATCAGCTTGATTTTGAAATGGCGTTTGCTGAGCAGGAAGATGTCTTTAATGTTGCGGAGGCGGTTTTGCATGACACCTTTAAAAGTTTTGGCGGTCAAAAAACCGTCAGCCCCGCTCCTTTCCGCCGTATTCCTTTTGCAGAGGCAATGCTCAAATACGGCACAGACAAGCCTGACCTACGGAACCCGCTTATTATAGAAGATTTAACCGCATTCTTTGCGGATGTTGATTTTGCGCCTTTTAAGAATATCCCTGTTAGGGGCATTACCGCCCCCGGCGCGGCTTTGCAGTCTAAATCGTTCTTTGAAAAAATGCTTGCCTTTGCTACAAATGAAGTTGGCATGAAGGGGCTTGGCTATATATCGATACTGGAAGATGGTGCGCTCAAAGGCCCCATTGTCAAATTTTTGACAGAAGAAAAACAGCAAGCGTTAAAGACCATGCTGTCACTCAAAGCAAATGACACTTTGTTTTTTATTGCGGATAAACCCAAAGTGGTGGATAATCTTGCCGGACAGATTCGTACAGCTCTTGGCAATCAGCTTAACCTGATAAAAAAAGACGCTTTTGAATTTTGTTTTATTGTTGACTTCCCCATGTTTGGCAAGAGCGAGGAAACGGGCACAATTGAATTTACGCACAATCCGTTTTCTATGCCGCAGGGCGGACTTGAAGCTTTGCAGAACAAAGACCCGTTGGACATTTTGGCGTGGCAGTACGACATTGTCTGCAATGGAGTGGAGCTTTCTTCCGGTGCGGTAAGAAACCACTTGCCTGAAGTTATGGTTAAGGCTTTTGAAATAGCGGGCTACACTAAAGATGTTGTGGAAAACAAGTTCCCCTCGTTATACAATGCGTTTCATTACGGTGCGCCGCCTCATGCGGGTATGGCTCCCGGCGTTGACCGTATCATTATGCTGCTTGCAGATGAAGAGAATATCCGTGAAGTTACGGCATTCCCTATGAACAGCAATGCACAAGACCTTCTCATGGAAGCCCCCTGCGAGGTTACGGAAATACAGCTTAGGGAAGCGCATATTAAAATAAGGTGATTAAACCTTCTATTATAACCTTTCTACAAATCGAAACTCGTCTCAAACTCTACAGGGTGCGGAAGCTGATTGTATCGCAAAGCCTCTTTCCGTTTGTTCTCAATCCAAATGTCGATTAACCGTTTTGGGAATACTCCGCCTTCTGTTAAAAAGTAATAATCCTTTTCCAAAGCGTTAAGAGCTTCGTCTAAAGTTTGCGGAAGGAATTTTATTCTTGCCTGGTCTTTTTTGGAAAGATTATAAAGGTTAAAGTCATAAGGGCCAAAACCTTTCTTCATAGGATCGATTTTCTTTTTGATTCCGTCAATGCCTGCCATTAAAATTGCAGAGTAGGCGTAGTACGGATTACAAGTTCCGTCAGGACTGCGCAGCTCGAATCTTTTTGCAGAGGGGTCTTTTGCATAAGCAGGAATACGGATAACAGAGCTGCGGTTGCTTGTAGCAAAACCGATAGTAACCGGCGCTTCATAGCCGGGAACAAGCCGCTTGTAGGAGTTTGTGCTTGGATTTGTAAATCCGCAAAGAGCCTGCACATGTTTCAGAATACCGCCAATAAAATACAGGGCAGTTTCGCTAAGCTGGGAGTAACCGTGCTGGTCAAAGAAAAGCGGCTGACCATCTTTGAACAAGTGCATATGGACATGAAGCCCGTTTCCTGCCTCGCCATAAATTGGCTTAGGCATAAAAGTTACGGTTTTACCTTCTGCAATAGCCGCATTTTTAAGTATGTATTTTGTAAGCATGGTCTTGTCCGCCATTTCGCGCAAGCCGCCAAACTCAACTTCAATTTCCGCCTGCCCGGGACCGCCAACTTCGTGATGATGGTACTTTACCAAAATGCCATGATCTTCCATTAACATAGTTGCCCTGCTTCTGAACCCGTCTAATCTGTCCAGCGGAGGCGCGGCATGGTAACCGCTCTTTACGGGAATCTTGTAGCCAAGATTGTTGCCTTCTTTTCCGGTGTTCCATTCCGCCTGCGAAGTATCGATACTAAAACCTGCAGAGTTGCCTTTTACAGAATAGCTTACATGATCAAAAACATGGAATTCAAATTCGGGACCAATGCGGATTTCATCGGCAATGCCTGAGGAGCGCAAATAATCTTCCGCGTGAATGGCAACATTGCGAGGATCTTGGTCAAAGCGCCTGTTGTCAGGAAGGTCGATAACGAAAACATCGCCAATCATGGAGATTGTGGGAATTTCCGTAAAGGGATCCATTCGCGCGGTTTCCAAATCCGGGATAAAGACCATATCGCTTTTTTCCACAGGCGCAAAACCGTAATTGGAGCCGTCAAAACCCACCCCGTTTTTAAGGGTGTCACGAGTCAACCTGCCAATAGGCATAGTTAAATGCCGCCACCGACCATTAAGATCGATCATTTTAAAATCTGCCATTTTGACATTGTTTCTTTCACATAGGCTTAATATTTCATCAAAATTCATAATTTGAGCATAAAATAGATAAAATAAATTGTCAAGCTAGCGACAGGGCGGTCTGTTGTATATTCGTTGCCTCGCGCGAAGCACGCGGAGTTGTTGTTAGCAGTTTGGCTATGCGGAGTGAACAGCTCTTTGATCTTGCTGTTTTTGCCATTCTTCGTATTTATCTACTTGGCGGTTATGCCACCAACCATACAGTATGACTCCCATTAAGGGAACAAATGCGATCAGCATTAACCATATAATCAACATACGCTATTCCTCCGTTGTTTTTTGTTCTTTTGCGGAAACGATAAGCCCGATCATGATAAAAAGTACTGCTTTTTACCGAAATTGGCAAGAGCGAGCTATGGAGTTAGTGGTGAATTTTCCTCACGCGAAGACGCGAAGAACGCCAAGCTGTTGTTCGAAAGTTTTACTTTGCGCCCTTTGCGTGAAAATGAGGATCAAGTGCGTATTTTAACTAGAAAAGGCAGTGTTGCTTTTTTCCTTCCAGAAATACAAAACATTGACAAGGAAAGCATGTCGGCTGATATTGTATTAGATGGCGAAGTTGTAGAAATGAAAACTGTATCAGGATCGAGGGCAACACTAGGCGGACAATTTAGATACGGTTATAAGCAAGGTGCTTTGTTAATAAAAAATTGTAATTTTACAGAAAAACATTCGGTATTTATTTGGTTATTATCAGATATGTCTATTGGAAGTGTAAAAGCAAAAATCGCAGGCGAATTAAAAAACCGTCAAGATCAAGGTTCTTTTATCTGCTTTTTTGAAAAAACAAAGGAATTGCGCGTATGGCCTTATGAAGAGCTAAAAAAATCACCCAACACCTAAGTACTTAGATGTTGGGTTCGGCAGACGGGGCTACAACGCCGCCTCGTCATGTGGCTATCTTCTTTGGAGAAGATAAGGTAAATATACCCCTTTTCTGAGACTTTGTCAATAGCAATTTTGTCAAGCTAGACAGAAACTGATTTGTGCTCTACAATTAGGATATTATGAAGAATTTAATTATTGTAATTTTATTGATTACAGGTATTTTTACCAGTTGCCTTTCCGGGAATAGAGCGCCAAGAAAGGGCGTTATCCTTGAAAAAAGGGAGTTAACTTTAACTATCGGAGCAAGTGAAAAGCTTGACTATAGATTGACTGAAGAAGCGGAGAACGAAAGACTTGAATGGACTTCCAGCGACCCCGATATTGTAAGTGTTTCAGATGACGGAACTGTAACTGCGGTTGGCTTTAGTTCAAACGGCGGTTCAAGGTTTGTTACGGAATTTGCTGTCGGATCTGCGGAAATTACTGTAACAACTGCGGACGGCAAATATAAAGATACGATAACCGTAACAACTACAACGGAAGCTTTGGCGGATATAATGGATCTGCCCCCAATAAAAGATCAATTTAGCTCTTATTTTATGATGGGCAATATTTATAATCCTAGAGATGCCGGCTCCTCGAATATTACGACTGAACATCTTGTTCATCATTACAATATTTTAACTGCCGAAAACAATATGAAGCCGAGTTATCTTGCGCCTGAAAGAACTTCTTACGATTTTAGAACGGCAGACCGTATGGTGGACGCCGCTATTGCATCGGGTTTTAAAGTGCATGGGCACACTCTTCTTTGGCACAGTCAGAATCCAAGATGGATGAATCAGATGGCAAATCAGAACAGGGATGTTGCGCTTGCTGCCATGAAAAAATATATAACGGATGTAGTTACCCACTTTAAGGGAAGGATTTATTCATGGGATATTTTAAACGAAGTTTTCCCTGACGGTGTAAATGCCTCTTCTGACTGGCAGCAGGTAATGCGTAAAGAGGGGGATTCGCAGAGAGCAAACCCGTGGTATGTTGCCATTGGCGCGGATTTTGTTTATGAAGGCTATCTTGCCGCCCGGCTTGCAGACCCGGATGTAATTTTGTATTACAACGATTACAATACGGATCAAACAGGCAAGGCAACAATGATTCGCAATATGGTGCGAGATGTTAACGAGCGGTATCGTCGTGAATATCCCAACGCAAACCGCCTTTTAATAGAAGGAATAGGAATGCAGGAACATCATAATACCGGAGTATCTGCATCTAGCATAAGGAATACGATTAACCTGTTCAGACCACTAGGCGTAAAAATCTCCGTAGCCGAACTTGATATTCTTGGTCAGGGTTGGAGCGAGTTTAGCGGTTCCGGCGGTTCGGGTACCGAAAAACATAGAAGCTCGACTGTTCTCAACAGCGGTCTTAGGACACAGGCTCGCTTGTACGGTGAATACATGAGGTTGTACATGGAAAATTCCGACATCATAGAACGGGTAGGATTGTGGGGCGTTACTGACGATCAAAGTTGGCGTTCTTTAGGTGTGCCTCTCCTCTTTGATCATCATGGCCGCGCCAAGCCCGCATATTATGGTTTTGTGGGTGCGTTGGATTAATAATTTAATTACAACAGCCTCTCCACCATTAAAAGCTTTTTGGCACTGCAATCTTTACAGCGGTATTCCGGCTCTTTGTCATCGATTCTGGAGTAGCCCTGCCACTCTACAATGCGGTAGCCCCGGCTCTTAATTCCGCAATCATGGCAGTTAACACCCTCTTTTATTTCCCAAAGAGGGTTACGGGAACGCCTTTTACGGAAAATGAACTTGTCCACCCAAAAGAAAATAAGAGCACCAATAAAGTTTGCAATAATCGTAATCCAAATAGCGTTTATATACCCGGTAAGCAGCCAAATAACACCGTATAAAATAGGCGTACTTAACTGCCAGCGGAGAATGTAAAGCATGTATTTTTTTAGCATATTCTATTTTTACTTAATTTTTAGTATAGAATCAAGCTCTTTAAGAAAAACCTTTAGCGTTTCACGGGCACGGACTTCGGCGCTGGTTTTTTAGCTGTGGGGTGAAATTTCATGTAAACTTCATATTGAGTGGGTTTTTTCATGGTTTTATATTAGGCTTCAAGAATTTCATTGTCAAGAACCGGTAGAAGTCCTTCAAAGTTTTTGTATTTTTTGATGCAATAAACTGTACAGATTTTACATTGAATTAGCTTTTTCCATTCTTTTTTTTATAGCTTGTAATTCACTTGGCGAACTACTTAAACGGTAATTAACAGGCAAATCAAAGAAAATATTTGACCAATATTTAATTTTTTCCCAGTCCTTTAATTTTGAACAAGCTATTGTTAGCCGATTTATTATATAACCAATTTGAAATTGACTAACATTAAAATTATCTCCAAATTCATTGCTTAAATATTGAGCAGTTTTTAATATTAGATTTATATATTCTTCACATGTCTTAATAACAATTTCAGGATCTGGGTTTTTGTTTGTAACCACAATGTTATATTCTTTTGCTGTTTTTGTGTTTTCCATTTCGTCTATTTTTTCTTTTATTGCCAAAAATGAATTATAATCAAATTCTCCTTTATTGTAAGATATAATATTAAAAATATTTTGTTTTGCAAAGTTAATATAAGATGAATCTACAT
>Ga0099364_10003604_pt1 | contig 13990 bp, 18 predicted proteins | sample TergutTh196P3_FD_73070 | JGI IMG/M metagenome (GOLD analysis project Ga0099364, IMG submission 73070) | Microcerotermes parvus P3 segment gut microbial communities from Pointe-Noire, Republic of the Congo - Th196 P3 | ecosystem: Host-associated > Arthropoda: Insects > Digestive system > Gut ...
GGGATTTCCATACACATCGAGCAAATCGTCTTTCAACTGAAAAGCTAATCCGATATTAACGCCAACATTATAAAGCAAATCGGCATCTTCGCCGGGCGCACCGCCGATAATGGCACCAATTTTCAACGCATTACCAAGCAAAACAGCCGTTTTCAGTCGAATCATATTCAAATATTCGTCGGCTGTTACGTCTTGCCTTTGTTCAAAATCCATATCATATTGCTGCCCTTCACAAATTTCGCAAGCCATCGTCGAAAACAAATCCAATACTTGCTTGAGATATTTTTCGGGCGTTTTTGCCAGCAGTTGATAGGCTTTTATCTGCATCACATCGCCCGAAAGTATGGCAGTGTTGTCGTTCCATTTAATGTGGACAGATGGTTTGCCGCGACGCATTTCGGCTCTGTCCATCAAGTCGTCGTGCAACAGCGTAAAGTTATGAAAAACCTCGATTGCCAATGCCGCCGGAATAGCATCGGTTATCTTTCTCGAAAACATTTCGCAACCCATCAACACAAGCATTGGGCGAATTCGCTTTCCGCCGTTCGACAACACATATTCTATCGGCTCGTATAATCCGTGAGGCGACATTGACCAATCTAATCGTTCGATTTCGGTTGTGATAATCTGCTGTAAATTTTCTATTGACATGATATTGTTATTATTTCTCTACAAAAATAATATCTTTTTCTATATATGAAAAATCACGCAAAGAATTAAATGTATTTTTTGCAAATAAAATTTGCAAAACGAAAATAATCAACTAACTTTGTAACGTAAAATATTGTGAAATGAAAATAATCAATAGACGACTATTAGACGATTTTACGACAAAACATACTGATGCGACAAAACCAATAGAGCGTTGGATTGATTATATTGAGAACTCCAACATATTAAATCACAATGACTTAAAAACTATTTTTCCTTCTGCTGATTATGTAGGTAATAGTCGTTATGTGTTTAATGTCAAAGGAAATAATTATCGTTTAGTTGTAATTATTATTTTTGTGAATAATAATGCCTTTGTTCGTTTTGCAGGCACACACGCCGAATATGATAAAATAGATTGTGTAACTATTTGAATGCAAAGTTATGAAAAGAAAATTTGAAAACATACAAGAATTGCAAACTCTTGAGGAATACAATGAAGCAATGTCTTATGTAAATGACATAATAAATGAAGCCACGCAAAAAGGTTTTTTGAGTTCGCCCGATGCTGATAATGAATATATCCGTGAATTAGGACGTATTGGAAACATGTGCGCTGATTACGAGGATAATAAATATTTATTTAAGAATATTACTGTTCGTGGTCGGTCGCCTTTAGTGCGTGTGTTACAAGAAGAAATGTATAAACGCGACATTAATCAAAAAGAAATAGCTAAAATGATAGGTATAAATGATGCTGTTTTTAGTTTGTTTATGAACGGGAAACGACGTCTTTCTATGAATTCTGCCCGTTTATTGTACAAAAAAATGAATATTGATCCAAAGTTGATTTTAGAATATGCATGATAATTCATTCTCAATAATATCGTCCATTATATCTTTCATTTCCAGTCCGGCAGCAGCAGCTTGCTGCGGAATAAAGCTCGTAGCCGTCATTCCAGGCGTGGTATTTACTTCAAGCAGGTTAATAACATCGCCTTCAGAAATAATATAATCAATGCGGATAATACCTTTGGCTCCCAAAATATCGTATATCACCGATGTTAACGCTTGCACTCGTTTGGTTAAATCGTCGGAAATGCGAGCCGGCGTAATTTCGGAAACTTGCCCGTTGTACTTGGCATCGAAATCGAAAAATTCGTTTTCGGGAACAACTTCTGTTACAGGTAAAACAACTGACTTTGAACTTGTTTTATATATGCCACAAGTAATTTCTATTCCTGCCATAAAACTTTCTATCAGCACTTCTTCTCCTTCGGAAAATGCTTTTTCGATAGCCGATTGAACATCTTCGGCTGTTTTTACTTTCGTAACGCCGAAACTGCTTCCGCCGACATTTGGTTTCACAAAACAAGGCAAGTCTAACTTGTTGATTACATCGTCGGTTTGAATCGTTTGACCGTTGCGGAGCATAATACTTTCGGCAACGCGAATTCCAAAACTTTTCAGGTATTGGTTGCAAGCAAATTTATTGAACGTGAGAGCAGCGGGCAACACACCACAACAGGAATAAGGCAATCCAATTAGGTCAAAATATCCTTGCAAAATGCCATTTTCGCCAGGCGTTCCGTGAATGGTAATGTATGCAAAATCGAACGCTATTTTTTCTCCGTTTTCATTGGTAAAACTGAAATCGTTTTTATCTATAGGATAATTTTTTTGTAAAGACGTGGCATGCCGCGTCTCTACCTGCCAAACCTTATTGGCAATGGTAACGATATATTTGTTGTATTTTTCTCCGTCGATGAAAGAATAAATACCCGCCGCACTTTTCAACGAAACAACTATTTCCGACGAATCGCCGCCGGCAATGATGGCAATGTTTTTTTTCATTCTTCTAATTCTTTATTTGTCGCATATGCACGCCACTTGTCAATTAATTTTTTCATATCTTCGGGCAAGTCGCTGTCGAAAAACATCGTTTCTCCTGTTCGCGGATGCGTAAATCCAAGCGTTTTAGCGTGCAAGGCTTGCCGTGGGCAAACGTTGAAGCAATTTTTCACAAACTGTTTGTATTTGGTAAAATGCTCGCCGCGCAACACTTCATTTCCGCCGTATCGGTCGTCGTTAAATAATGTGTGCCCGATGTGCTTCATGTGAACGCGGATTTGGTGCGTGCGTCCCGTTTCCAATCGGCACTCAACCAATGTTACATAACCAAATCGCTCCAATACTTTATAATGAGTAACAGCGTGTTTAGCATTTGGATTTTCGCCCCCACGAAAAACAGTAAAAAGCATTCTGTCGCGCGGGTCGCGGGCAATATCGCCAATTATTGTTCCTTCATCATCTTTCACGTTTCCCCACACCAACGCGTTGTAATGGCGTATAGTTGTTTTGTCGAAAAATTGTTTGCCCAACATCGATTTTGCATCTTCGTTTTTGGCTACCAACAAGAGCCCTGAAGTATCTTTGTCGATGCGATGTACCAATCCCAACCGTGGATTATTTACATCAAATTTCGGGGAATCTTTTAAGTGCCACGCCACCGCGTTGAGCAATGTTCCTTCAAAATTTCCAAATCCGGGATGTACCACAATGCCCGGCTGTTTATTAACCAGCAGGATATCATCGTCTTCATATACAATTTGAATCGAAATATCCTGCGGAATAATACTGAATTCAGACGGCGGATACGTCAGCACAATGCTGATGACATCGTTTGGTTTTACTTTGTAATTCGACTTTACGGGCTTTTCATTCACCAATATGGAACCGTTGTCTGCCGCATCTTGAATGCGATTGCGGGATACTTTCGGCATCAAGTTTACCAAATATTTATCAATCCGCGTAATCGTTTGCCCTTTATCTACAACAAACCGCTGATGCTCAAAAAGTTCATTACCTTCCAAAGCATCTTCAAAATCATCGTCAATCTCAACGTTACCACTCATCGTCATTAAAGAAATTTTCTATTCCAAATTCGTCACTAAGCTGAATTTCCTCTATTTCGTTTTCTAATTTCGTTTCATCTTTTGTCAACCAAACTTCAATGTATTTACCCAAATTAACTTCCGTGCCTGCTATCGGTTTTTGCTTGTAAACAATGTAATTTTTTATGTCATCTTGGTTTTCGAGTTTTTCATTGAAATGGGTAGAGCCGATATTTATAAATATTTCAATGGACATTGTTCTTGCTTCTTGCAACGTCAATCCTCTGAAACTCGGCAAAAATATTTTTTCTTCTGAAATTCCCTGTCCAACCACCAACACAACATTCGTGCCTACTTCAAGCTCTTGACCGGCATCAATTATTCTGCCGTTCGCTTTAGCGTATAACACCAAACTTTTAAATTCGGCGGGCACATATTCGACAGACGATACCTTCAATCCGAGTGTTTCGAGAATTGTTTGTGCCTGCCTATAAGAATAATCTTTGATTTCGGGAAATGGTATTTTCTTTTTCATTTTGGAATTTATGACTACATACACTTTCCGTCCTTTTTTGATATTGGAATTTGGCGCGGGATTTTGCTCTATAATAATGCCCGGTTTTTTCCCAAACATAAAAATCGAGTCAATCACTTCTACCTGAAGCTCGTTCGGATTCAATATACTATCGGCTGCTTCGACCGTCATATTACGCAACTCCGGTACCACCACCGAAATACCGTGCGCAGTGTATTTGCCGATAAAAAACAGCGTAAGATAACACAACAGTAAAAACAGCAGAATGGCAATCACAAGATTCAGTAAAAAAGCCTTGCTGAAAATAAATTTCAAAAAGTTTTTCATAAGGTAATTATTATAAAATACTTACTCGTCATTGCGGGCTAAACCCGCAATCTTTCATTATTCGAAAAGATTCCGTATCAAGAACGGAATGACAGAGAACAAAAATAAAAAATATTTTACTGTAAATGGTATAAAAATAAAAAAAATAAAGATTTTCGTTGAAATCTTTACTTTTCGTATGTTATTTTATCGGAACAGATTATGCTTTTCCGTGAACTTCGTCAGATACGGTCAATTTTTTTCTTCCGCAAGCACGACGTGCTGCTAATACACGGCGACCATTTGCAGTAGCCATTCTTTCACGAAATCCGTGTTTGTTTTTTCTTTTTCTGTTCGATGGTTGAAATGTTCTTTTCATCGCTCTATGTTTTTATTGTTATTTTTTTAATTCGGACTGCAAAAATAGGTATTTTTTTTAATGTGGCAAATTGTTTGCATAAAAAATCTTTATTTTTTTTCTATCGCTCTGTCAATTATGCTTTGCGGCAGACTTTTTGTCGCTTTGGCGCCCAATTCTTTGATGCGCTCGAAGCGTCCGATAATGGTATCGCCTTTTCGAGTGGATTCGGTAAGTTTGTTCATCGCATCAGCATAAATCTTTTTCGATGTGTCTATTGTTTGTCCTACTTTGATTAAATCATCGACAAAACCCACGAATTTATCGTACAACGCGCCGCTTTCTTTGGCTATTTCAAAAACATTGTTTTTCTGATTTTCTTGTTTCCAAATGAACGAAACGGTGCGCAAACTTGCCAATAGCGTAGTAGTAGAAACGAGTACGATATTTTTTTGAAATGCTTTTTCAAACAGTGTCGGGTCATTTTGCAATGCAATGGTCAACGCAGGTTCGAGCGCAATAAACATAAACACAAAATCGGGCGAATTGATGCCGTACAGATTTTGATAGTTTTTTGCACTTAAATCACTGATATGTTTTGTGATGCTATTCGTATGCTCTTTTAAAAAGCGTTGTTTTAAATTTTCGTCCTCTTCATTAAAATATCGTTCGTAGGCAGTAAGCGAAACTTTGCTGTCAATTATGTATTGTTTATTATCAGGCAAATTAATAATATAATCGGGACGTTGGTTTAATCCTTCATCGTTTTTCAGGTTTTGTTGTTGCGTAAAATGTAGGTCTTTTTGTAATCCGGATTTTTCGAGCAGTAGTTCAAGTTGCCATTCGCCCCAATCGCCTTGCGTTTTGCTATCGCCTTTGAGAGCTTGCGTAAGTCGCTGAGCATCATCGCTCATTTGTTGATTTGTTTTAATAATCTGTTCAAGCTCTTTGCGCAACGTAGCTTTTTCGCGCGTTTCATTATTATAGGTATCTTCCACTTTTTTCTCGAAAGAAGATATTTTTTCTTTCAACGGATTGAGCAACTCGCCAATGCTTTTTTGATTAACTGAAGTAAATTCGTTGGCTCTTTCTTTTAAAATTTTATTGGCAATATTTTCGAATTCTGTTGTTAATCGCTTTTGAAGTTCTTCTATTTCCGTTTTTTGCGATTGTAGTTTTTCCAGCAGGTTTTTATTTTCGTTTTCGAGCGTTGCTATTCGAGTAGATTGTGTTATGGCGTTTTCGCGTTCAATTTTTAGCGAATTCTCCATTTTTTTGTATTCTTCGAGAATTTGAACGTATTTCGCATCAAGTACAGATTTTTCTTTGTCAAGCTCGGAAAATCGCTGTTGAATTTTATTTTTACTATTATAAAGAATAAAAAAAGCGACCAAAAAGCCGACTTTTAAACCTATAAGGATAAATAAAAAAGGAGACATAATATAATTTACGATTTTAGATTTACGATTTTAGATTTGGAATTGATGATTTTGGATTTTTTTGAAATCGTAAATCGTCAATCTATAATCGTAAATATTTTTTTTACTTCATTTCTCGTTCTTGAAAAAGCTTGGGATAGTCTTCTTCCAACGTCTTCAGAACAGCTCCCATAATGGTTTCTCGCAGCCACTTGGATTTGTTTCGTACTTTGTACTTATCAAAAAACCGATTGAGCATTTTCATTTCCTCATCGTTGAAAACAAATGCTACTCGATTAGTTCTTTTGAGGGCATTGCGTTGCGGTATTTTTTTTACTTCTTTTTTCATTGTTATTTCGCAAAAGTAATTATTCATTGCGATATAAAACAATAAATTTGAAAAAAGATGTAATTTAGCAACTCAAATTTTGAGATGGAATGGCTGAACATAATGATTTTGGGAAATTGGGAGAAGAACGTGCTCAAGTGTATTTACGTAAAAATGGATATATTATCAGACATACTAATTGGAAATACGACCGAAAAGAATTGGATATTGTTGCTGAAAAAGACGACATGCTAATCGTTGTAGAAGTAAAATCACGCTCCACAGATGTTTTTGAACATCCAAAAGACGCTATCACAAATGCAAAAATTAAAAATATTGTACGTGCTGCCAATGAATATATTCATGCTTACGACATCAATAAAGAAACGCGGTTTGATGTTATTACGATTTTACCGCGAGGAGATAGTTTTGAAATAGAACATATCGAAGATGCTTTTCTTCCGCCTGTAAATTGCCGATAATTATTAATTTACAATTTTCCCACAAAGACACAAAGAACACAAAATATTCTTAGTGAACTTAGTGGCTTTGTGGGAAACATAATAATTTACGATTTGATAATATCTCAAAAGTTATTTTTTCATTTCCGTTTTTTGCGTCGGTGCAACATTTTCATTCCGCCACTCTACTTGCGCTACTACATTTTGAGCTAATGCGGTAAATGCTTGTCCGGTAATGCTATTTTGGTCAAGAGCGACAGGTTTTCCGGCATCGCCGCCTTCGCAAATGCTTTGCACAATCGGAATTTGTCCCAACAGTGGAACATTCAACTCTTCTGCCAATTTCTCAACTCCGCCGTTTCCGAAAAGATAATATTTGTTATTGGGCAATTCGGCAGGCGTAAACCACGCCATATTTTCGACCAAACCAAGCACAGGAATATTAATTTTATCGTTTTGAAACATACTGATTCCTTTGCGAGCATCTGCCAGCGCCACAGCTTGCGGAGTGCTTACCACAATGGCGCCCGTTACGGCAAGCAAATGTACCAATGTTAAATGAATATCACTCGTGCCGGGCGGAAGGTCAATGATAAAATAATCCAATTCGCCCCAATGCGCCTCTTGTATAAGCTGTTTCAGCGCATTGCTTGCCATACTTCCGCGCCAAACGACTGCATCATTCGGATTCACAAAAAAGCCGATAGACAGCGTTTTTATGCCGTATTTTTCTTCGGGAATAATATAATCTTTTCCGTTGATGTTTTCCAACATTGGGCGAGCATCTTCCAATCCAAACATTTTCGGAACCGACGGACCGTGAATATCGGCATCAAGCAAGCCAACTTTGTAGCCTAACTGTGCCAACGCCACAGCCAAATTCGACGAAATGGTAGATTTGCCAACACCGCCTTTTCCCGACGAAACGGCAATGATGTTTTTTACATCGGGCAACGGATTTTCGGGTTTCGGTTTGGGTTGTTCTTTGTATTTTATGGCGATATTTCCCTTAATATCAGCGTTTTTATCTACATACGTCAAGATTGCTTGTTCAGCAGCTTTTACCACCGAACGTGCAAAAGGGTCGTTTGGCTTGTCGAAAATAATGGAAAAAGTGATGCGGTTTCCGTCAATTCGCAAATCGTCTTCGACCATTTCCGACGAAACGATGTCTTTGCCTGTGCCGGGATAACGAACGTGTTTTAAAGCGTCGAGTATTAGGTTTGGGTAATATGACATTTTATTTAAAATTATTGCATTTAGCCTGCAAAGGCTTGATTTTCATAACCGCAGTGTCAATGACCTGCGGTGCGCAAGGACAATCACATCTGCCTGAAAGGCAGGATTTTGTCTTTGTTGCTATCCTGCCTTACAGGCAGATGTCGTATTTTGCTTTGTTACCGCAGACTGCGCTACGCTTATCTGCGGTTATGAAAATTTGGCTTTTCAAACCTTTTTTAATTCATTATTTCATTACTTTTTCGGTTTGCCCGTTGTCATACATTATAATATATATTCCGCTTGTTGGCTCTTGAAGAAGTTTTGTGCCGAGAATGGTGTAATAGTCTGCTACGCTTTTATTTGTATTTGTTATTTCTTTTAGAGAAGTAGGCATAAGATAATAGAAAGTTAAAACATTACTACGCCCCAAAGATGAAAATATTGCCATTTCTGTATTAGATGGCGGTTCAAAATCTACTCCTTCGAGATATAATTCTATTTTTAAAGGCTTATTTCTTGCGTCATTATCTACACTACGTTCATCGATTTTTATATAATAAACATCATTCTCTATTTCTTCAATAAATGCTCTGCCATCTCCAAATCTTGGGAAAAATATAAAAGTATCTTTCTGAAAGACTATGTCATAATCATATTCAATACGTATTTTTTCTCCTAATGGTTCTCCTGTGTCTTTATCAAAAATATCAATATGAATATTATACAATTTGTATTTATCGTACGTCGAATAAAAATTCAAATCCATCATATTGTTCTCTATTGAAACTTCCAATCCATAAATTGAAGCATCTTGCGCTTTTACCACATTAGCAAACATTGAAAAAGCAAAAATCATTGCTATAACTAATTTTTTCATCGTTTTGTATTTTTTTAATTATTATTATTCCGCCCAAAACTCCGATAACTATCGTGTTCTATTTCTACATCGGGCTCAATTAAATCGGTTTTTTGTGGCAGTTCAAATTTTATGTATTTAATTGTTAATCCACGGCTTAACCATTGCTGTTCGTAAAAAGTTTGGATGGAAAGAATCGGGTCGTTCAAATCGGAATGATATAAATCGTCGTTGCAAAACAGCACGTTGAAATTGTTTTCTTTTACCATTTCGCAGGTATAAGTAAACATAAAATTGCTGTCAGTTTTCAGGTGTATCGTTCCGTTTGGTTTCAGAATTTGTTGGTAAAGGTGCATAAAGTTGGTCGCCGTGAGCCTTTTTCGGCACTTTTTCATTTGCGGGTCGGGAAATGTGAGCCAGATTTCTTCAATTTCGCCGTTGGCAAAAAAATGGGGTATCATTTCGATATGCGTGCGTAAAAAAGCGACATTTGTCATTCCGTCTGCGTGCGATTGTCGTGCGCCTGTCCACATACGTGCACCTTTAATATCAATGCCTATAAAATTTTTGTCGGGATACAATTTTCCGAGCGCAACAGTGTATTCGCCTTTTCCGCAACCAAGTTCCAAGATAATGGGATTATCGTTTTTGAAAAAACCTTTTTTCCAATTTCCTTTTAACTCAAAAGATTTTTGTTGCAAATCGGAAAACGAATATTGGAAAACGTGTGGCAACGTTTCCATTTCGGAGAATTTTTGAAGTTTGTTTTTACCCATTTTTAGTTTTTAATCGCACACGGAATACACGGAAAAAACAGATTATAATTCTGTGTTATTCCATAAAATCTGTGTATTCTGTGTGCTATTTTATTTCTCAACCTTTTGAATACTCAACCCAATATCATTAATTCCGTGCAACACATCATCACGCATTCCTTGTTTTATTTCAAATGTGTAAACGCCCGCGGTTGGAAATTTGATATTATGTAGATAAAGAATAGGCAAGCTTTTGGTGGAACCAATGCCCTTTCCTACCCAGCGACCTTGATTATCAGCTAAAAAGCAGTTCAATGTATCGCCCATCATCACGCTGTCGGGCGAATACGAATACACAAAAAGGTGCAGGTTTTGATACGGATAATCAGTTCGGTGTCTAATATCAATAATAACATTATATTCGCCAACTGTATCACTTATGTCAGCTTTGAAAACTGCCGTCGCATATTTGTTCCAACCATCTTTGTCGATAGCGGCGTATTGGTGGTAAATGGTACCGTCGGTGCAAGACATAAAAAATGCAATGGTCAACACCAACAAAAAAGTAATGCTATGCGTTGCTTTCGTTTTTGTTTTCATTGTTGTTTGGTCTTCTGCGTTTTTTCTTGCGATTGTTATTGAATTTTCTGCTTTCTTGATTCTCTTGCGGAGCTGTCGGCTGCTGCTGTTCGTTTTGCGGTTTCGGATTGTTCTGATTCGGGTTGTTGTTTTGTTTTTCCCTGTTCTGTTGATTTCTATTTTGCGGTTGATTTTTCTTTTTATCGAAACGAGTCAAACTATCTTGTCCCACCACATTTTGAAAATCAACTTCCGGTTTTCTGATCGTTTCCGACTTTTCTTCCAACTTTTCGGGTTTCTTTCCGGTTTTGTTCATCGCCATAATTTCTTTGACGCGCTCCACCGAAAGCGTTGCTAAATTTGCCGCGTAATTCGGATCTGAAGAATATGTCATTTGACGTTTAAATACATCGGTTTTGAAATGATAAAAAGTGGCATCGAATGTTTCCAATGGAATTTCTTTCGACGGCAAATCTTTCATTGCATCTAAATAAACATCAAGTTCGTAGTTCATACAGCATTTCAGTTTGGCGCATTGTCCTGCCAATTTCTGCGGATTGAGCGAAATATCTTGATAACGTGCTGCACTTGTGGAAACGGAATTAAAAGTGGTTATCCACGTAGAACAGCAAAGTTGCCTGCCGCAAGGTCCGATACCGCCGATGCGCCCGGCTTCTTGGCGCGCGCCGATTTGCTTCATTTCAATCCGAATTTTAAATTCTTCTGCCAAATCTTTTATGAGCTGACGGAAATCAACGCGCTCATCGGCAATATAATAGAAAATTGCTTTGTTGCCGTCACCTTGAAATTCTACGTCGCCGATTTTCATATTTAGCCCAAGTTTTTCGGCAATCTGACGCGACTTTATCATTGTTTGGTCTTCGCGTGCTTTGGCTTCGTTCCATTTGTCAATATCGCCTTGACGGGCAATGCGATACACGCGTTTTACTTCGTTTTTAGCCGGGTCGAAACCGACTTTTTTCATCTGAAAAAGAACGATTTGCCCAACTGCCGTAACTTCGCCGATGTCGTGCCCGGGCGATGATTCTACTGCCACAATATCGCCTTTTTTCAGCATTATTTTGGTAGAATTATTGAAAAAACCTTTGCGGGTGTTTTTAAATTGCACTTCCACAAAATCTGTTTCTTTGATGGTTTCGGGCAAATCCGAGAACCAATCGAAAATTGAAAGTTTCCGCGCGCCTGTTTTTTTGCAGCCTTGCGCGGTCATTGTTATGCTGTTTAAATCTAATGTATAATCCATTAATTCGATGTTTCGGGATTACTTCGCTCCTCGCAATGATGCATTAAGTTTGAGTTTTTCGTCATTGCGAAGAATGAAGCAATCTATATTTTGTAATTGTTTATTGTATATATAAACTGCAAAGATAGCATTTTTAAGTAAATTATTTTTTGAGCAAAACAATAAATTTCAACGCTAAATCGAAAAACACCATTTTGCTGTTTACGTTTTGTTCAATGTGTCGTTGCGCCAGCGCAAACTCGCTGACAATGTCGATAATATTCCGTTCGTTGATAAACGGCGAAAAGCGAACCGAAAAATCGTGCTCGTTTTTGGTCATATAATTAAGGTCTTCTTGGCGGAAATTCAGCATAAAATTTTCGCGAATCATTTGCTGTGCATACATCAAAAAGTTTTTTTGATGCTCGCGCCCGATACTTGCCATCTGTTCCGCCCATTCTTTTATGCCTTTCACATTTTTTGTGTAAGCTAAGCGCATAATAGAAACAAATCGCTCAAAATTTTCTTTGTTTTCGGCGCTCATTTCGATGGTTTCTACGGCTTTAATGTAGCTGCCGTTCGCTACACGGGCAATGTTTACAGCATCTTCACCCGAAATCGTAAATTTTTCTGTTAGTTCTTTTTTCAAATCGTGTACCGTTATTGCCGGAATGTTGATTCGTTGTGTGCGCGATTGAATTGTAACAAGAAGTGCATCCGGATTTTCGGTAACCAAAATAAAAAGTGTTTTTGCCGGCGGTTCTTCCAAAATTTTGAGCAGTTTGTTTCCGCACGTTTCGTTCATTTTTTCGGGTTGCCAAATAATCATTACTTTGTATTCCGATTCGTACGATTTTAGGCTCAATTTGCGTGCAATTTCTTCGCTTTCGTCGGCATAAATGGTGGCTTGCTTGTTGCCTGCGTCAAGTTTCAGTAGCCAATCATTGTAACTAAAATATTTTTTCTCGCGAATAATATCACGCCAATCTTGCAGATAGCCGTCGCAAACGGCTTTCGACGAACCGGGTTTCACAATGGGAAAAACAAAATGCAAATCGGGGTGCGCCAATTTCGCATACTTCACACACGATGGACAGGTACCGCACGAATCATTATCCGTTCTGTCGGTACAGCACACATATTGGGCGTAGGCAATCGCCAACGGAAGTTTCCCGATGCCTTCTTTTCCGACAAAAAGTTGTGCGTGAGGCATTTTTTCTTCTTTGATGGTCGAAATAAAGCGTTCTTTTATAGCGGCTTGACCTATGATTTCTGAAAATAACATTATTTAATTGACGATTTTAGATTGACGATTTACTATTTTTAGCCTGTGAATTTTTATTTGCTAAAAATAATTTTTCAAAAATAATAAAAAAAATCGTTTGTGATATTACTAAAATCAAAGTTTATCTGCTAACTTTGTTAGTTGTAAAATACATATAAAAACCGACACATTGTTTGTTATTGTAAAACTAATATTATATTTGTATGCACTAAACATAAAAAAGATAAGAATGTATAATTTTAACAAAATAAGAGAGAAAATTATGAAAACAAAATTTATTATAACGTTAATTTTTATTGCTTGGACGACATCATTTTTTGCAGAAAATATTACGCGAGAACAAGCAGATGCCATTGTACAAAACTATGTGCAAAGCGAAGTGGCACAACTTGGCACACTATATGCCAATGTTAATGACCCAAGTGAAGAAGGCATTATCATAACTACTTCTAATGAAGAAACATTTAGAGCAAAGTATGCTTGCTGGACTTATTGTTTAGATGAAAGCGACCCGATTCAACGCCGTTATTTCTTTGTGAAAGAAGAAGGCGGTAACCTGTTGGAAGTAATCGCAAGCAATGATATTAGCGAGTTAGGTGCCTTATGGGTGGCTATGGAAACAACTAGCTTGACTGTCAATAAAGAAAGTAATATCAAACTATTCTATCCTAATCCTGTGGACGATTGGTTAATACTGTCTTGTAACGAGAATACTCGTGTTGAAATCTATGATTTAAAAGGAACTCGTCTTTTTTCAGGAACACTTTCGGGAGAGAGTATTTGCCGGTTAAATGTTTCATTCTTGAATTCGGGTATTTATTTAGTGAGCGTTTATGGTAAAACGTATAAAATGATTAAGAATTAATTTTGTAAAAATCTCGGTTCAAGACAATAAACAATTAAACACACAACATCATGAAAAAGATAATTCTACTATTAACTATACCGTTTGTTTTCCTTTTTGCATTGTCGACACAAACTACACAGGAAGAAGCTGATGAAATTGTACAGGAACGCATGAGCAGTGAAACGAAGTTTTATGCCGTATACGCTAAAGAAGATGTACAACCAGAAGGTATAACCATTACGACCACTTTAGG
>Ga0099364_10008939_pt1 | contig 13989 bp, 9 predicted proteins | sample TergutTh196P3_FD_73070 | JGI IMG/M metagenome (GOLD analysis project Ga0099364, IMG submission 73070) | Microcerotermes parvus P3 segment gut microbial communities from Pointe-Noire, Republic of the Congo - Th196 P3 | ecosystem: Host-associated > Arthropoda: Insects > Digestive system > Gut ...
CGGCGAAATAAACCACGGACGCACACTGTGCGTCCCTACAGGGGGGGCGGTAAAATAACCGAGACGCCGTAAAAGCTACGGCGTCTCAGTTTTCCCAATTTAAGGACTGAGCCGCCCTGCAAAAGCGGCAGTTCCCGTTTATGTTTACAGTATACCAACCACCACCGCGTTTGTCAAGGGGGTTTGCCGCGCGTATGCGTACGGGCGGCCGTCGCCGGCCGCCCGCAGTAACCATTTTATGTCGCGCTTAATACTTGCCGAAATCGCCGCCCGCGGGCGCCGGGCCGGCCTTCTCCGGCATAGCAAGGCGGGGCTTTCCCGCCGCCGGCAGGACGTGCGCGCTGCTTTCACTGAGCTTGAACTGTGAAATAAGATCTTGCAGGACGCTTGACTGCCCGCTCATTTCCTCCGACGCGGCGGCGCTTTGCTCCGCCGTGGCGCTGGTCTGCTGAACAACCTGCGCGACCTGATCTATCCCGATGTTAATCTGTGTAATGCCCAGCGACTGCTCCTCGGAGGATTTCACGATCTCGCTGACAAGCCGGCTGCTCTCGTTTATGCCGGACACAATCTCGGTCAGGCTCTCGGCGGTCTCACCGGCTATACGCACTCCCAGATTGGCCTTTTCGATGGAGTTCTCAATCAGGCTGCCCGTATCCTTGGCCGCTTCCGCGCTCTTGGCGGCGAGATTGCGTACTTCCTCCGCGACCACAGCGAAGCCCTTGCCGTGCTGTCCGGCGCGGGCGGCCTCCACCGCCGCGTTCAGCGCGAGTATATTGGTCTGGAAGGCTATATCGTCGATGACCTTGATGACCTTGCTGATCGAGCCGCTGGCCTCGTTTATGGCGTTGACGGCCGCCATCATCTCGTTCATCTGGCGGCTGCCCTTTTCCGCGTTGCTCTTGATTGTTTCGGCAAGCCTTGAGGTCTCCCCGGCTATGGTCACATTTTCCTTTGTCTTGTTAGATATCACCGAGATAGAGCTTGACAGCTCCTCAATGGACGCGGCCTGCTGGGTAGCGCCCTGCGCGAGGGACTGCGCCCCGTCCGCGACCTGTTTTGAGCCGGAAGAAACCTGTGAGGCCGAGTAGTTGATCTCGCCGAACATTTTATTAAGGCTTTGGATCAGGTTGCGAAGCGCAAGCCCAATCGTGTCGGTATCCGAAAGCAGCGTCACGCTCGGCGTCAGGTCGCCCCCGGCTAAGACGGTAAGGATTTCCCCGATCTCGGTGACGCGCCCGACAAACGACGCGGCGGAGCTTATGGTATGGGCTATCTCGTCCTTGCCCTGCGCCATTCTGCCGATGACTTCGACGTCCGACGGGGCAAGCGAAAGATCACCCGTAGAGCCGGCCTTCTTCATAAACGCGGTCAGCGGGTGAAGCGGCGCCACCACATGCCCCGCTATGTATAAAATCAGCCCGCCGCCGATAATTAAGGCCGCGATGAATAACCCGCCCCCCAAAAGGAGGAAGTGATTCATGACAGCGTTCTTATGGTCAGTAAAGGTTCCCACAAACAGCATACCTATTATACTGCCGTCGGCGCCCGCAATCGGGACATACTCAACAAAGGCCTCTCTGCCAAGTATCTGCGCCTCGCCGGTATATTTGCTGCCGTTTAATACCATCCGGCTGACATTCTCAGCCGCCTTCGTTCCGATCGCCCGCGTCCCGTTGTCCTGAATAACGGTGGTCGCGATGCGCGTATCGCCTTGGAATACCGTTACTTCAACGTTAATGAGCCTTTTCATGTTGTCAACAAATTTTTCGGTGTCCATCCGTATGCCGGTGAACACCGCGCCCAGCAGGTTCCCCTGCCCGTAATAAATCGGCGACGCGGCGCAAGCCGATATCTTAACAAGGGTGGATTCGTCAATGGCGGAAAAGGTTTTTCCTGAGAGCGCCATGCTCAGGGTATACACCTGCGCCAAACTGTCGCTATAACTTGAGGGGTCGAGAGTTCGTAAAATCACTGTTCCCATAGTATCAACAAAAACGCTGAAATCCATTCCCACCGCGGTGTCAAGCTGATTCGCGCGGCGCAGCAATTCGTCGCGGTCTTGGGTTTGCATCGCGCTGATTATACCAGGATCCGCGGCCAAATACATCGAAGAGATATACGCGCTCTCCAACAGACCGTCTACATGGTTGTTCAGTGATTCCGACGCGATGTCCAAAGAGTTCATGATCTCAGTGTTTATAGTATCCGAGAATACTACGATATTCGCCACCAGAACCGAGCCCATAGCCACTAAAAGTATGATGCTCACAGGGATTACGATTTTCATTTTGATGCTCACGCAACAACGACCCCCTTGTCAAATAAAAAAAATTTATTCAGCCAAAGTTATCATACAACATTTTACAGCGTTTTTCAACAGTAAATTTACCGGTCTGGTAAATATCGTCAAATAACGCCGCGTAATCATAATTTAACCGCGCGGAAACAATCATGCCTTGTATTGCGCCCGCGCGTTTTTCATTATATGATATAGGCTATGAGGTGATTTATAATGTTATACCGTGACGACGGGCGGGCCGGCAGGAAGCTTTCGGCTCTGGGATTCGGGTGTATGCGCTTCCCGAAAAAGGGAAACGGCTTTGACCTTGACAAGGCCGACGAGCTGCTGCGCGCGGCCATTGACGGCGGCGTCAATTATTTAGACACCGCCTACATATACGGTAACAGCGAGGCCGTGATGGGCAGGATACTGAGCCGCGACGGCCTGCGGGACAAGGTATACATAGCCACCAAGATGCCCCTGTTCATGGTCAGGAGCGCCGCTGACTTTGACAAATACTTCAACAGGCAGCTTGAGCGCCTGCAAACCGGCCGCATCGACTACTACCTGCTGCACATGCTCGGCGACACGCGCCTTTGGAACCGCCTGAAGCAGATGGGCGTCGAGGAATGGCTCGCCAAGCGCGTGGAGGAGGGTAAAATCGGAAAGGCCGGCTTCTCATACCACGGCGGCCGCGAGCAGTTCCAGCTTCTGCTTGACGAGTATGACTGGGATTTTGTGCAGATACAATATAACTACATGGACGAATACAATCAGGCGGGCCGCGACGGGCTTGAGCTTGCCGCTGCCAGAGGTCTGCCCGTAATCGTCATGGAGCCGCTCCGCGGCGGTATGCTGGCCGGCGGGCTTCCAAAGGCCGCGAAAGACGTGTTCAAAAGCGCCGACCCGGACATGTCGCCCGCCGAATGGGGCCTGCGCTGGGTATGGAACCATCCGGGGGTCACGGTTTTGCTGTCCGGCATGAGCGATATGGCGCAGCTTGAGGAGAACCTGCGCGTCGCGGGCGACGCCGCGCCCGGCCGCTTGGACGCGGCGCAGCTCGAGGTCTTTGAGGAGGTAAAGCGAACCCTCAACACCGTTGTAAAGGTGGGCTGCACGGCGTGCGGCTACTGTATGCCATGCCCCGCCGGGGTCGATATCCCCACATGCTTTTCCAGCTATAACATGATTTTCGCCTATGGCGCGGGCACGGCCATGAGGCGTCATATGCAGAACATAAACGCGCTCGGGGCCAATCCGCGCTTCGCGCGGAAGTGTAACGGCTGCGGGAAATGCGAAAAACGCTGCCCGCAGGGCATCAAGATACGCGAGGGCCTTAAAGCCGCGTCCAAGAAGCTTGAGCCGTGGTGGTTCAGGGCGGCGTCGGGAGCCTACAGGCGGATTGTTAAGAGGACATAGATAACGCCCGCGGCCGCGCGCAAAAGCGCGTGGCCGCGAGCATCTTCGCGATTACACGGCGAAAGGGCGGGACTGACCCGCTCTTTCGCCCTTATTTCAGCGATTTATACAGCTCGATATATTTCTTGGCCGACTTAGCCCATGAGAAATCGGTCGCCATGCCGGTTCTCTGCAAATCGCGCCATGCCTTTTTGTTCTTATACAGCTCGCAGGCCCGGCGCAGGACATATATCATGTCGTCGGAATTATAGTTGGCGAAGGCAAACCCGTTTGACGCCGGGTTGTCGGGCGAATACGGGATAACGGTATCTTTAAGGCCGCCCGTCTCACGCACCAGCGGCAGCACGCCGTATCGCATGGCTATCATCTGCGACAGGCCGCACGGCTCGCTTTGCGACGGCATAAGGAAGATATCCGCCCCGCCGTATATCTTCGCGGAGAGCGTCTGGTCGTAGCCGATATTGGCGGAAAGCCTTTCGGGGTAGTTGTTTTGCGCGTTGCGGAACAGATGCTCATAATGCCATTCGCCGCGCCCGAGCAGGACAAACTGCATTTCAATATCCATCATGTCGTCCAGACGCGACACCACAAGATCCATGCCCTTGTGCGCAACCATGCGCGTCACCATGGCCACTATGGGCACGCCGTCGTTCACCGACAGGCCCAGCAAGCGCTGAAGGTCGCGCTTGTTCTCCAGCTTCCGCTCAATGTTCTCAAAGGTGTATTTCTTAGCCAGATTGGGATCTGTGGCCGGGTCGAAGGTTTTGGCGTCTATGCCGTTAAGGATGCCCTTGAACTTATAGCGCTGCGCCGCGACCACGCCCTCAAGCCCTTTTGCGTAGAATGAGTAGTTAAGCTCGTCGGCATACGTCGGGCTTACGGTCGTCACGGCGTCGGACAGCTCTATAGCGCCCTTCATCAGCGATATGCCGCCCATATACTCAAGCGTCCCGCCGCTGATAAGCGTGTCGGGCAATCCGAACACGTTCCCCATAAGCGCCATGTCGTAGCGCCCCTGATACTCGATGTTGTGTATGGTGAACACGGATCTTATGCCGTCGTAAGGCTTGACGCCGCCGTACAGCGAGCGCATGTAGATGGGCACGAGGGCGGACTGCCAGTCGCTGCAATGCACGACGTCCGGCACCCAGCTCCCGTTATCCAGCTCGGTCATCATGCACACGGCGGCGCGGGAGAAAAACGCGAACCGCTCGCCGTCGTCGAACGAGCCGTATAGGTCGCCGCGCCGGAAATAGTATTCGTTGTCGAGAAAATAGTGGATAACGCCGTCTTTTTTCAGCTCGAACAGCCCGCAGTAAAGGTTGCGCCACGCGAGCGGCACGTAGATATGCTTGACGAAGGTCATCTGTGAACGCCAGAAATCGGATACGCTTGAGTACAAAGGGCTGATAACGCGTACCTGATGCTTCGCCTTCGCGACGGCGTTGGGCAGCGCGCCAAGCACGTCGCCCAGACCGCCGGATTTGGAAAAAGGATATACCTCGCTGGTAACATAAAGAATATTCATAGTAATCTCCTCCTCCGATTTTCTTCATTGGCGCTCACCAGCGGAAAGCTCGCGCCCTTATTATACAGCCGACCCCTTGCTGATTGCAATGGGGTAATTGCCGTGACCCATGAGCATACGTCCCGGATTCACTTTTACGTCCTTGTCCGTTATCGCGAAATTAAGGACGGCATCGGTGCAGATATGCGTGTCCTGCATGATGATGCTGTTGCGCACGCTCGCCCCTTTTTCTATGCGCACGCCGCGAAACAGGATACAGTTCTCGACCTCGCCCTCCACATAGCAGCCATCGGCGACAAGGCAGTTTTTAATAACCGAGCCGGGGCCGTAGTAGGTGGACGCCTCCTCGCGCACCTTGGTTTTGACCGGGCGGTCGCGCAGAAACAGATCCGCGCGCACCTCTTGCCTGAGCAGATCCATGCTGCGCGCGAAATACGTCGAGGTGGACGACACCTTGGCGGCATAGCCGCCGAATAGATATGTGCCGATGGTGAGCCTATCGACCATCGCCTGCAAAACGTCGCGCTCAAAATCATGGAGGTTGTGCGCCGCGCAGTAGGAGACAAGCGACTCAAGCAGCTTGCGCGATATGATATACACGCCCAGCGTCTCCAGCGCCCCCAGCTCGGCGCGCCCGATTATAACGTCAACCACGCGCTCCTTGCGGCCCGTCACCAAAAAGGTCTCGTTCTCAGGCGCCCCCACCGGCTTTTGGCCGCACACGGCCGTTATATCGCATTTGCTGTTGAGGTGGTGGTCGTAAATATCCTCAAGGGGCAGGTTGGCCACCAAGTCGCTGCACGCCAGCACGACGTGATCCTGACGTATGCGGTTTATATAGTCTGCGACGTTTTGCAGGGCCTCCATCTTGCCGCGGTATGAGCTGCCGCGTACGCCGGCGAACCCGAACGGCGGCAGCATACGCAGGCCGCCCCGCTTGCGCGACAAGTCCCAGTCCTTGCCGGCGCCCAAATGGTCGAGCAGCGATTGGTAGTTCTCGCGCATGATTACGCCGACGTCCGTGATGCCCGCGTTGACCATATTGGAGAGCATGAAATCTATAACGCGGTAGCGGCCCCCAAACGGTATGGAGGACACGGCGCGCTTTTCGGTCAGCTCGCGCAGCCGCATACTGGCGTCATAGGCGAAAATCAGCCCGTGCATTTCCTTCATGACTGCGCCTCCTCGTCAACTATATCTTTGTCCACAAGCGCGCCTGCGGCCACCTTGCAGCCGGTGCCGACCGTTATGCCGGCGGCCACGACCGCTATCTGCGGCTTCGACGGCGGCTCGAATATGGCGCCCACACGCGCCCCGGGCCTGATCTGAGCGTCCTCGGCTATTATGGCGTATTCGATCACGGCGTCGCGGCCTATGTGCGCCCCCGGCATGATGATCGAATGTCGTATTTGAGCGCCCTCCTCCACCACAACGCTGTGGAACAGCACGGCGTTTTCGAGGTTCCCGTATACCTGACAGCCCTCGGTCACCAACGAGTGGCTTATGTTGGCGTTCGGGCCGACCATATGCGGCGGGGCCGTCGGGTTGCGGGCGTAAACGCGCCAGTTGGGGTCGAACAGGTTTACGCTGTTTTCCTTGGAGGCCAGCATGTCCATATTCGCCTCCCACAGACTGTGGATAGTCCCGACGTCTTTCCAGTAGCCGTCGAAGCGGTAGACCATCAGCCGCTCGCCGTTGTTGAGCATGTTTGGTATGATGTTGCCGCCGAAATCGTTTTTGGATTTCGGGTCGGCCTCGTCCTCAATGAGATATTTCTTGAGCGTCCGCCAGTTGAATATATATATGCCCATTGAGGCGAGCGTCGATTTGGGCTGCTTCGGCTTCTCCTCAAACTCATACACCGTGCCGTCGGCGTTGGCGTTCATGATGCCCATGCGCGAGGCCTCGTCCATGGGCACGTCTATAACGGCGATGGTACATGTGGACTTCTGCTGTATATGATAAGCCAGCATCTTTGAGTAGTCCATTTTGTATATCTGGTCGCCGGCTAACACCAGAACATATTCCGGGTCGTAATGCTCAATAAAATTTATATTCTGGTAGATGGCGTTTGCCGAGCCTTTGTACCACTGGCCGCCCTTGCCGCGCATATAAGGCGGCAGAACGTGGACGCCGCCCTCCAAGCGGTCGAGATCCCAAGGCTGGCCGGAGCCGATATAGGCGTTCAGCTCATGCGGCTGGTACTGGGTCAGGACGCCCACCGTGTCGATTGCCGAGTTTATGCAGTTGGACAGCGGAAAGTCAATAAGGCGGTATTTGCCGCCAAACGGGATGGCGGGCTTGGCCACCTTTGAGGTCAGCACATACAGCCTGCTGCCCTGCCCTCCGGCCAGCAGCATGGCCACGCAATCCTTTTTCTGTATCATAACTTAGGCCCCTTTCTAAAACGCCGCCGTATTTTGCGCGGTTACGCGCGGCCCGCAAAATTGACGGAGCGCTATTCCGACGCCGCGAGGAACACTGCGCCGTGCGGCGGCAAATTCAGCTTTATGGAATAAGGCAGTCCCTTCCATGTCAGCGGCTTGGCCGCAAGCTCGCCCCCGTTGACCGCGCCGCTCCCGCCGAATCCCGTGCTGTCGGAATTGAATATCTCATGGTACACACCCGGCCTTGGGACGCCCATCCGATAGCCTATGCGCGCCACAGTTGAAAAATTGAACACCGCGGCAAGCCCGCCGCCCGCGTGTTCGCGCGCCTCGCGGTAAAACGCCAGCGTACCGCCCTGGGGGTCGTCGCCGCACAGCCACACAAAGCCCTCGCGGGTAAAGTCGCCCTCCCACAGCGCCGGCGTGTCCAAATACAGGCGGTTGAGCGCGCGCACATAATCCTTGAACACGCGGTGAGATTCGGCTCCGAGCAGATGCCAGTCCAGCGAATGGAGCGAGTTCCACTCGGCAAGCTGGCCGTATTCGCAGCCCATGAACAGCAGCTTCTTGCCCGGATGCGCCGTCATATAAGCGAGAATCACCCTCGCGCCGGAGAATTTTTCGCTCATCCCGCCCGGAATCCTTTCGACCAGCGAGGGTCTTGGATGCGCGAACTCACGGTGAGACAAAGGCAGTATGTGCCATTCGGAGAACGCGCGCTGCGCCGTCGCCGCCAGCCTCTCATAAGCATAGGGCCGCCGCTCCGCCTCAAGCGCGATATACTCCAGCGCGTCGTTTTGCCAATCCGTGTTCCACTTCATGGAGAAGCCCAGCCCGCCCTGCTTGGGCGGCGCGGTCGCCGGCAGGCCCGGAAAGCTCTGCTCCGCTATCATCAGAACGTCCGGGAAGGCTTTGGAAACCGCGCGGTTGAGCCGCCGGACAAAGGCCGAGGCCGCCGTATCCTCGCGGGCGTTCCTGATATCGGGCGGACGCCCGGCGTCCGACAGCCGGTCGGGATACAGCATATTCGATATCCCGTCAAGGCGCAGGCCGTCCAGATGGAACGTCTCTATCCAGAACATGGCCGACGACGCCAGAAACGAGCATACCTCGCGTCTGCCGAGGTCAAACGCGCATCCGCTGCCCGCTCCTGAGCCGGCTTCCGCGCCGCGCGCCTCAAAGCAGTGCCCCCCGTCGAACATGGCAAGCCCGTGCGCGCCGGCCTCGAAGCGTCCCGGCGTCCAGTCCATAATCACGCCGATGCCCGCGCGGTGGCACTGATCGACCAGCTCCATAAAGCCGTGCGGAGCGCCGAAGCGCGAGGTGGCGCAGAAAAAGCCGTATGGCAAAAAGCCCCATGTGTCGTCATGCGTATGCTCAAGCATGGGCGTCAGACCTATATGGGTATAGCCCATATCCTTTACATATGACGTCAGCAGCCCGGCTATCTCCGAATAGGTCAGCAGCGCGCCGTTTTCGCCGCGCCGCCATGAACCGGGATGCAGCGAATAAATGTTCAAAGGCCCGCGCGGCGGGTGTCCGGGCGACGCCGGGGCGTTCTTCGCGCGCGCCGCCATCCACTCGCCGTCGCCCCATTCGTAGCCCGACAGATCGAATATTCTCGAAGCCGTCAGCGGCCGCTCCTCCGAACAGAACGCGAACGGGTCGGCCTTGCGGATCAGCCTGCCGCCGTTTTGTATCACTATCTCATAGCTGTCAAGGTTGGCGGCGTTCGCCGTGAAGGTCTCCCAAACCCCTTCCGATATCTGTTCACAGCGGAGCGTCTCCCATCCGTTGAAGGTTCCGGTCACCGCAACCGCCTGCGCGTTGGGCGCCCAAACGCGAAACAGCACGCCGGGCTTATCGCCGCGCCGTTCAAAGCGCGCCCCGAAAAGCTCGTGGGAGCGGCAGTCAAGGCCGCCGCGGAAATTGGCCAGATGTGACTCAAGGGCACATTCAGCGCCTTTTTCGATATTGTTACCGGCCATCTTCACTACCTCCCCTGCCATATGTTAAGGCGTCCGGCCTTAAACCATAACCGTGCCGTAGACCTCGCCGCTCAGCATGACGGCGTTGGCTTCGTCAAAATCAATATGAGCCGCCGGCGCGAACTTCTCGCTCACGCGGCAGACCACCTCATGTAAGGTCGCGCCGCGCTCGCCGCCGATCCTTACACTGATAAGCTGCTTGTTTTTAAGTCCATGCCGCTCCGCGATGTCCGGCGTCAGGTGTACATGCCGTTTGGCTATAATACAGCCCTCGGCCAGCTCGACGCTGCCCGCGGGGCCGACTAACCTGACGGGCGCGCTGCCCGCCACGTCGCCGCTCTCGCGCAGTATGGGCGTCACGCCCAGCGCGCGCGCGTCGGTCATGGATATCTCCGCCTGCGTTGAGGCTCGCTCCGGGCCGAGAATGGATACGCGGTCGATAGCGCCGCGCGGCCCCTCAAGGCGCAGCTTCTCGCCGCTCAAAAACTCGCCGGGCTGCGACAGGTCGCGCTTTTTGGTCAGGGCCGCCCCGGCCCCGTATAGGATTTCCAGATGTTCGCGCGTCACATGCACATGACGCGCCGAAGCCTCTATAAGTATTTTTAACTCAGACATGGCAAAGTTTTATCCTTTCGTGATTATTCTTGTATAATTTTACCACACACGCCGCCGCATTACAACCACCTTTATTTTATTTATTTTGTCCGCCGGACATGAGAATACCCGCCCGGAAATAAAATCAGCGCTTCCCTTGACCGCCCGGCGCGGCAAGACCTTCGGCGCGGCAAATTCACCGGCGCGTCAGGCGGTACAGCAGCGCGTACAGCCCCAGTCCGCAAAAAAGCGCGGGCATGACGGCGGCGGCGCCCGCCCCGTCCATCCAAAACAACACGGCATACACGCCGCCCGTCGCCGTCGCCGCCGCCAGCAGCGGGCCTATAAGCCACTTATCTAACGATAGATATATGCCCGCGGTACGCGTCACAGCCTTGAGATTTAATATGGCGCACATAGCCGTGGTCAGCAAATGCGCGGCCACAAAGCCCGTGAGCCTCAGCTCCGGCACGGCCACGGCGTACCATGTGAGTATAAGCTGAACGGCGTCGGACAGCAGCAGGTTGACCGCGCCGCGCCGCTGCTTTCCCATGCCGTTTAGCAGGCTGTTCATGAGATATTGGAAGCATGAGAACACCTGTGTAACAGCCAAAACCTCTATGTAGCGGCCGGCTTGGGAGTCGGTAAAGAGGGAACGCGCCATAAACGGCCCAAGCGGCATTAGCAGCAGGCAGGACGGCAGCACGAGGGCGGCCGCCAGACGCAGGGTGCGCCGCACCTGTGTTTGCAGGCCCGCGCGGTCGTTTAAGGCCGCGTAGTGCGCTATACGCGGCATCAGGGTCAGCGACAGCGGTATCACGAATACCGAGGGCAGAGCGGTCAGCGGAAGCGTCATGCCAAAAGCCACTCCATACGCGGACAGCGCCTCGGTCTGCCCCATACCCGAGGCCATCAGGCGGTTGGGAATAATTATCGTGTTAATCGAACCTAACAGGTTGGCGATAAGCATGGACGCGCCGACCGGGATGGCGACGCCGGCCATTTCGCCCAGCAGCTTTGCCGGCTTGGGGCCGTCAGAAAGCCTTGAGCCGCCCGGCGGCGTTTTGCGCATATGGCGTATGTAGAAAAAACCGAGCATGGACGCCGAAACGATCTCGCACAGCACCATTCCGATGACAATAACGCCCACGGCCCATTCCAAATGCGCCGGCCTTAGTACGCTCAGCAAGCCCAGCACGCACGCCGTGCGCAGGAGCTGTTCTATCACCTCGGTTATGGCGGGCGGGCGGACTTCGCGTATGCCGTAAAAGTAGTTTTTACAAATGTTTTCGATGCCCGTGAAAAAAATACACGGCAGCAGGAGAAGCAGTCCCAGGCGCGTGCGCGCGTCGCTGAGCAGCGTCACCGAAATCCAGTCCGAGAGCGGCGCGATGATTATGGCGGCCGCACCAAGCAGCGCAAAGAACACCCACAGCGCCAGCCTTACCAAACGCCGCACCGTCGCCTGACCGCCCACGGCGCTGTAAGACGCGGACAATTTTGAAACGGCGACGGTCAGGCCATACGCCGTCACCGACATTACGACCGAATACGCCGGCATTATGAGCTGGTACAGGCCCATACCCTCCGCGCCGACCATGCGCGACAGCGCGACGCGGAACGCGAATCCCACCGCCTGTGAAAAAATCTGCGACGCGGTGAGTATAGCGGCGCCGAACGCCAGCGACTTGACATTTAACTTCAAAATACTTCCCCTATCTGAAAACAAAGCGGAGAATTAGCCTCGCCCCCGAAACCCGGATGGCTCTCAAGGACAATCTATGCCGCCGCGCCCGGGGAAATGATAAACAGGCGCGCAGAACGGCCTCCCCGTTTCCGGGGAGGCCGTTGAGCCGGCGGCGGCGTACGTTATTTGAGCTTAACCGGCGATAACAGGTCAAGCTGTTTATCGCCGTCGGCAACACGGTCGGAGATAAAGGTTTCAAAGTCCATGCTGCACTCCTCAAGCCATTGGGACGAAAAATCAACATCGTATTCGCCGCTGTTTTTACACCAGCCATACAAGAGCTGCCAGCGTTCGCCGATTTCGTTCATATGCGCGGGTATGGACGCGTACAGCCCGCCGCCGAACCGCTTTTTTTCCAGCGGCTCAGGTACTGCAAAGTCGTCGGGGACTGTCACCCACATCTCGTAACCGTAAACCGGGTTTCCCTTTGACGGGCTGGGGTTGTTGAAGCCGAAAAAGCGGTATCCGTCTCGCTTATGCAGATTGTTATCCAGCACAAACTTATTGAACACCTCGGAGCAGTCGTTTTCCGGCTCCGCGCTTTCGGCGCGATATGACGCGACCGTCATGGCGGGCAGCTTGACGATTCTGACATTGTGCAGATTTTTCATGATTATCCTTTCGGAGAGTGATATTTGCGGCGCGGCGGGTTCGGGGCCGCGGGCTTCAAGGCAGGCAAAAACTTGCTTCAGATTCCCGGACGCGCGTATGCGGCTGATAAGGCTCTCGACCAGCGCAATCAGCGTGTTGTTTGCCGCGGCTTCGTTTTTCAGGTTTTCCAGATGGCCGGACAGCGCGTCGATCGCCACGCCTAAGTCCGAAGCCATGAAAATCCTTTCAATTTCCGCGATTGGCATTTTGAGTTTGCGCAGTAAAACAATTTGCTCGATGCGCGTCACGTTGTCCTCTTCGTAGAATCTGTATCCATTTTCCGTCCTCGCGCTTCTCAATATCCCCATTTCTTCCCAATACCGCAGGGTACGATTGGAAATATCGAATCTTTTTGCCACCTCACCGATCCGAAACATTTAGCGCCACCCCTCTCTGAATCAGATGATAGACCATTCCGCGGCGTAAAGGTCAAGAGTTTTTTTGAGATTTTTATGAAAGCCGTATATTATATTTTTTCAAGCGTTTTTTTGTAAAGCAACTCGATACCGGCCGCTCCGAGTGGCGCGGTAATTAAAATCGCCAGAACAGCAACTGTTAAAATCGTATTCCCAGCCGCGACGCCCGCCGCGAGAGGAAGCCCGCCGATGGCCGCCTGAACGGTTGCTTTGGGCAGATACGCCACGCCGCAGAATAATCGCTCTTTCATGTTCAATTTTGTTTTGAAAAGACAGATCAGAACCCCTAAAAACCGTATCGCCAATACCGAAAATATGAGAGCGGCAGCGACAAAACCTTCTTTAACGGCGTACCCAATGTTTATCGTCGCGCCGACAAGAACAAACAGCATAATTTCAGCCGGCACCCAAACTTTCGAGAATCCAGCCGACATTCGTTTTGCTAAATTCTCGTTCTTTTTAAGTATCGTACAGCCCAAAGCCATTACCGCAAGCAGCCCCGACATCGGAACATACTCCTTTATCGCCGCCTCAATAACAACAAGCAAAAATGCCGCGCTCAAAATAATAAGAATTTTTACCGTATCGCATATTTTAGTTTTCTTGAAAAGCCAAATTAAAGCTAACCCGAACAAAACGCCTGTTGCCAAACCAACGGCAATAGCGGCGGGAATTTTAACAAGACTAATAAAATCAAATTTGCCGCTTTCCGCCATACCCATAAACGAGGCAAACAAGACAATAACATAAACATCATCGACCGAAGCCCCCGCCATAATAAGCTGTGGTATGCTTTTTTCTTTACCGTAACCGCTTTCCGTGAGTTTTATCATTTTCGGCACAATTACGGCGGGAGAAACCGCGCCAAGAATGGTTCCCATAATCGCGGCTTCCAAATATGTTATATTGAAAAATAACGGAGCAAATATTATTGTCGCGGCTATTTCAACTGTTGCGGGAATAAAGCACATAAGA
>Ga0099364_10008940_pt1 | contig 13989 bp, 11 predicted proteins | sample TergutTh196P3_FD_73070 | JGI IMG/M metagenome (GOLD analysis project Ga0099364, IMG submission 73070) | Microcerotermes parvus P3 segment gut microbial communities from Pointe-Noire, Republic of the Congo - Th196 P3 | ecosystem: Host-associated > Arthropoda: Insects > Digestive system > Gut ...
GCGTGCTCGGCTGTAAACAGCGTGGCAACAATGTGTGGTGCAACAAGAAAAACCAGATCAGACTTCGGAACAGGCTCGAAGCACTATGTTGTTTCGACCTTTGCGCCAATATATTAAGAACACGCTCTCGTCTGAATATCCACCGGTTTCGTGTCGTGTTGGCGACATTTGTGTCGTGGATGACTTCGGAATCCGGGATAAAAAGTCCCGGATTGCTTACCGTGGCTTTGGTTTACCTACCCTATACTTTCGGGCGTTGCGCTTTACCAGTTCAAAAACAGGTTTTGCTTTTTCTCCGGCAACATGTCAAGCAACTCGTTTATAAAGGTTTTGTTTTTGTAAAACCGTTCGTAAAAATCCGTGACCACAACTACAACGCTGGTAAAGCCGGCGGAGTTTTCACTCCGCCGGCTTTTTTCGTTTTGCCCCTTGGAACGCGGGCATCGGACTTGATGACCGCAAAATCACTGGTTTGCCCTGACTTCTGATACGTTTTTATTTTATTATGGAACCCAGGGTGACGGCACAAACGGAATCCGTGATTAATAATATTGCCGGGCTTGGTGCCCGGCGCTACTAACTTTGGAATCCGGGTTAAATATACGGGAAGCGTGAACCGGCGCGAATCTGTTTCTCCCGCTATCAAGCCGCGACCGCGCGCGACGCTGTTTTGCCATCCAAAACTTCCACGCGGCATAGCGCGTTGAATTTCGCGCGCGTTTACGCTGAAAATCCGCGCGTTTGAAACATTCGACGCCCTAGCGCGGCGGATTTTACCGCATTCAATATTGCGTATAGCGCCCGTATGTCATTGAATATATGAATGATATGAAAGTCTGATAAAAACGCGATGGGGATTTGTTAAAAACTGGCACGTGTTTTGCAAGAGTATAAATCGTAACGCAATGAAACAGAAACAAAATAATAACAAGGGTAACAAGACAAACAGAAACAATTTAATGGAGAAGAAAGAAATGAAAAAAGAACAGGGATTCACGCTTATCGAACTGTTGATCGTAGTAGCAATTATCGCCATCATCGCGGCGATAGCAATACCGAACCTTCTTACGGCCAGAATGGCGGCCAATGAAACCGGCGCCATTGCCGGGCTGCGCACCCTCGGTTCCGCCCAGGTTGCCTTCTCCGCCGTCAATAACGGCTTCTATGCCCAAACTATAGGTGATTTGGTCACCGATAATTATCTTGATATACGGTACGGCGCCGGCGCCAACGGTTTTAACGGATATAGTTACTCAAACTTCACGCCAACCGGCGCCACCCCAGGCGGATTTGTATGGGGCCCCGCCGCAGGCAATGCGGTTGACGGATATAGTGCGTCGCCTCTTAGCACCGGTACCGGAAGACATACCTACAGCATGGGAGGTGATCTTGTGGTTCGTTTCGAAACTACAACCGCCGCCAATGCTCCCATGTGCGGCACTAATCAGTGCGTCGCCGGTGATCCGATCGGTATGAATTAAACCGCACACGGTTAATCTCAACAAAAAAAGCCGGCGGAGTGAAAACTCCGCCGGCTTTTTTCGTTTTGCCTCTTGGAACGCGGGCATCAAGTCCAATGCCCGCAAAATCACTGGTTTGCCATGATTTCTGATACGCACTTTTTCGTGCATGTCTTAAATCGCGTATGCGGTTAACAAACAAGAAGTTGGATAAAAACCAAATATCCCAACTCCTGTGAAACCTCGGTTGGAATCCCAAACCGTCCAATCGTTGGAAGTGCGTCAAAAAAGCACACATCACCCAGTCCCAACCAAAATGGGGCAAATCCAACTAAACTAAAGACAGATTTCTACGCGGCTACTTCAAGTGATACGTTGTATCCTAATGCCTCTAAACGTTTTACACTTTGCCGCACAAGAGCGTCTTTGTTGCGTTTGCTGAAATAATCCGAGCCGAGATCATTATATCGAGACCTGTTTTGGATCATATGATAACAAATCACAAGAATCGCATGGCCGACAGCCACAGTCGCCCTTTTTGCGCCTCTACGCGAGGCTATTCTATGGTACAGGGAGTTCAGGTACGTATCCTTGCTATTTGCCGCCCCCCTCCCACACTGAACCAGAGTTTTTTTTAGCGTTGAATTGGCTTTTCTGGTCTTGCCGCTCTTTTTCTTCCCGGCGCTTTCATTGTTGCCGGGGCAGATACAAGCCCACGATGCCAAATGATTAGCGGACGGGAAGCGAGTCATATCCGTTCCGATTTCAGCGAGAATGGTTTGCGCCGATACTTTGCCGACGCCTGTTATCTCGTCCAACGCTTCCACCAATTCAACATCCTGGCTCATTCTGACATCTATCTCCCTGTCCAGTGTATCAATCAACACGCTCAGTTGATCAATATGCCCCAACATGGCTTTGAGTATCATCTGCTGATGTGGCTGAATCAAGCCGTTAAGCGCTCTCTTCAATTCGTCTGTTTTTTTGCGTAAAGCCCCTTTCGCCATTGATGCCAGTAATGCGGGATCAAAAACACCCTCGGATAGCGCACGAATCATATTCGTGCCGGAAACCGTGTCCATTTTACTGGCTACAGAGGTTAACTTAATATTCGCACCCTCCAGCACCTTGCCCATGCGGTTGTATTCTCTCGCGCGCTCTTCAATCAAACTTCCGCGATAACGAATCAGCTCACATAATTCCCGCTGGTCACGCGGCTTTACAAAACTCGGTCTTAATAAACCATGTTTTAGACAATCCGCTATCCATTCCGCATCTTTTACGTCGGTCTTACGGCCGGGTACCGCCTTAATGTGAGCCGCATTGACTAATATTGCCGCTACACCCTCAACTTCCATGATATTGAAGATTGGCTTCCAGAACGATCCCGTACTTTCCATCGCCGTCATCTGAACATTGCGCTCTTTCAAAAACGACGTCAGTCGCAACAGATCATCCGTCATCGTTCCAAACGTGCAAATCTCCTTCTTTTTGCCAACTATTACACAGGCTGTAATGCTGGCTTTGTGTATATCCAACCCACAACAACGCTCGTAAATTACTTCCATGACTATGTCCTCCATGTAATTATTTACGGCGCGGTTTTTCCTTATGGCTTTATTCTCCTGTGCGTGCTCGGCTGTAAACAGCGTGGCAACAATGTGTGGTGCAAGAAGAAAAACCAGATCAGACTTCGGAACAGGCTCGAAGCACTATGTTGTTTCGACCTTTGCGCCACTATACATAAGAACACGCTCCCGTCTGAATGTCTACCGGTTTCGTGTCGTGTTGGCGACACCTGTGTCGTGGATGACTTCTGATAATAACAATCAAGTACTTCATGACATCGGAGGAATTCGCTCAACGCCGTCGGCAGGCTATTCAAGCATCCTTACCGCGCCCTGGTCGGCGGAAGCCGCAAAGAGAGCGTAGGCTCGCAGCGCCTGGGAAACTTCGCGCCTGCGCGCGGGCTTGAATCCGTCCGCGCCTTTCGCCTCTTCCTCTTTCCGGCGGCGCGCCATTTCTTCCTCGCCGACTTCAACCGAAATCGAGCGCGCCGGAATGTCGATAACAATAACGTCGCCGTTTCGTACCAAAGCTATAGGTCCGCCGGAAGCGGCCTCGGGTGAAACATGCCCGATGGAAAGCCCCGAAGTGCCGCCGGAAAAACGGCCGTCGGTGACAAGGGCGCACTGTGCCCCAAGATGCATGGACTTGATATAGGAAGTAGGATACAGCATCTCCTGCATTCCCGGCCCGCCGCGCGGTCCTTCGTAGCGGATCACCACGACGTTGCCGGCTTTAACCTCGCCGCCCAGGATGCCTTCGCAGGCCGCCTCCTGCGAATCATAAACGCGCGCTTCGCCGGAAAAACTGAAGATTGACGGATCGACGCCCGCCGTTTTAACGATACAGCCACGCGGCGCGAGATTTCCCTGAAGCACGGCCAGACCGCCGTCGCGGAAATAGCAATTGGCAGCGTCGCGCACGCACCCGGACTTTCGATCCAGATCGTGTGAAGAGTAGTAGTTTTCCTGCGAAGCCAGAACAAGATTGCGCCCCGCCGCGCCTGGCGCGCTCAGGTAGAGTTTCTTCGCATCCTCGGAAACCGTCGGCCGCGCTATGTCGTATTCGTCAAGAACCTGTTTCAGCGTGAGAGCGTCCACGCGCCTGACGGACGTATCAATCAATCCGGCGCGATCAAGTTCGCCGAGAATGCCCATGATGCCGCCGGCGCGGCTTACGTCTTCGACATGATACGCTGAACTCGGCGCGACCTTGCAGAGCACGGGAATCCGGCGCGACAGCGCGTCGATATCCTTCATCGTAAAATCCACGCCGGCCTCGCGCGCGACGGCCAGCAGGTGCAATACCGTGTTGGTGGATCCGCCCATGGCGACGTCCAGCGCCATGGCGTTCATAAACGCCGGTTTGGCCGCGATGGAACGCGGCAGGACGGAGACGTCGTCATTGTCGTAATATGCGCGGGCCAGGGCGACAATACGCAGCGCCGCTTTTTCAAAAAGCGTCATGCGGTTTTTGTGCGTCGCTAAAAGCGTGCCGTTGCCCGGCAACGCCATGCCGAGAGCCTCCGTCAGGCAGTTCATGGAATTTGCCGTAAACATTCCCGAACAGGATCCGCAGGTCGGACAGGCGGCTCTTTCCAGTTCCGCGATTTCAGCGTCGGAAACGGCGGGATCGGCCGCCATAATCATGGCGTCGATCAGGTCGTATTTTTTGGAACCGACAACTCCGGCTTCCATCGGGCCGCCCGAAACAAAAATCGCGGGAATATTCAGGCGCATCGCGGCCATTAACATGCCGGGAGTGATCTTGTCGCAGTTGGATATGCAGATCATCGCGTCGGCCGCGTGCGCGTTCACCATGTATTCGACGCTGTCGGCGATAAGCTCCCTCGAAGGCAGCGAGTAGAGCATCCCGTCGTGCCCCATGGCTATCCCGTCGTCGATGGCGATAGTATTGAATTCCGCGGCAAAGCACCCTTCGGCTTCAATTATTTTTTTTACGCGCTGACCGATCCCGTGCAGGTGGACATGGCCGGGAACGAACTGTGTAAAGGAGTTGACCACGGCGATTACAGGCTTTCCGAACTGTTCCTCCTTCATCCCATTGGCGCGCCATAGACTGCGCGCTCCCGCCATTTTCCTGCCTTCAATCGTTGTCGCGCTGCGAAGTTTCGGCATAAAACATCCCCTTTTGTTAAAATACCCGCGAATTTATAACATAAACTTAATTGAAATATTCGGAAAGAATCTGGAATTTGTGGCACAATATACGGGTTTTCAGTGGAATATTAACTTTTGGTATTTTGAATGTAGATGAATGATCATGGCGAGCGTTGATCTGAGACGGCAAAAAAGTATTTCCGCGCGGGATGTTGAAGCGGCCGGAACCGGCGGCGCGGTCGAAATAATTGCGGACTCGCGGGCGGTTCTGGAAGACGACGCGCGCGACATGCTGGCAAAGTACGCTATCGCTGTCAGGTTCACCGACGCGGGAGATGTACAAAAAACGCGGGAGTCTTCGGCGGCGGCGACGGATTCGCCGCGCGTCGCGGCGTGTTTTTATTCGCGGGCGGCGATGGATATTAAAGACGAAATCTGCGCGGTGGGCCGGAAGCTATGGCTGCGAGGTTTCGTGGACGGCAACGGCGGCAATATTTCCTATCGCATAGGCGAAGATGAAATAATCTGCACGCCGACGCTTTTCAGTAAATTCGACATGGCTCCGGACGATCTGTGCCTTATAGACCTGGCCGGAAATCAACTGGCCGGCCGCGAGCGGCCTACAAGCGAAGTACATCTTCATCTTGAAGTATATAGAAATGCGCGACAGGCAAGGGCAGTCGTTCACTGCCATTCGCCTTACGCCACGGCTTACTCGATCTGCGGACATGTGCCGCCGCCGGCTATAAGTTCGGAATTCGATGTTTTCATTGGAAGCGTGGCATTGGCCGGCTACGAAACGCCCGGCACGCTGGAATTCGCTGAAACGGTGCGTCCGTATGTCGCGCGGCACAACGCAATTCTGCTCGCAAATCACGGCGTCATGTGCTGGGCCGATACGCCTACACACGCTGAATGGTATGTCGAAAATCTGGAGGCGTTCTGCCAGACTTTCCTCATCGCCCGCCAGTTGGGCGTTCCATATTCGCGCATCCCTCATGAAAAGGCGGAGGCGTTGAAATCCATACGGAAAAAGCTGGGACTGCCGGAATGCGACGACGGTGATTCGTCAGTCCCGGTGCTGCCCTGAAGGACAGTATGACCGAAGATAAAACTCCACGGGAAAATGAGATTCTCGACGCCCTGAGAACCGTAATGGATCCGGATCTTAACCGCGACATCGTTTCTCTCAATTTTGTCAAAGATATGAAAATCGACGGCGGCTCGGTATCGTTCACTATTGAACTGACAACGCCCGCATGTCCGATGAAAAAGGAAATTGAACGGATGGCGCGCGAGGCGGTCGCTGCCGTTCCGGGCGTTGGAACCGTGGAAATCAATATGACGGCTTCGGTGACGAGAAGCGCGGCCGGAAAAGAAAAACAGGCCATTGAAGGCGTCCGCAATGTCATCGCGGTTGGAAGCGGCAAGGGAGGCGTCGGCAAATCCACAGTGACGGTCAACCTCGCAATAGCGCTGGCGCAGTCGGGCGCGGCCGTGGGCATTCTCGACGCCGATATTTACGGCCCGAACATTCCGCTGATGATGGGCGTGACCGGCCGCCCTTACGCGATAGGCGAACGCATCCAGACCCTTGCCAATTACGGAGTGCGGCTTATGTCCATGGGCTTTTTGACGGATGAAGACGATACGCCCGTAATCTGGCGCGGTCCCATGCTGCACAGCGTAATTCAACAGTTCATCCGACAGGTTGACTGGGGTGAACTGGATTACCTGTTTATTGATCTGCCTCCGGGAACCGGCGACGTGCAGTTGAGCCTTACGCAAACCGTGCCTCTGACCGGCGCGGTCGTTGTCAGTACGCCGCAGGATGTGGCGTTGCAGGACGCGCGCAAGGCGATTCAAATGTTTCGACAGGTGAACGTGACCATTTTGGGCATCGTGGAGAACATGTCATATTTTGAATGTCCGAAATGCGGCGAAGTCTCACATGTTTTCAGCCACGGCGGCGGCGCGAAAACCGCCGGGATGTATGGAGTTCCGTTTCTTGGAGAAGTGCCGCTGACCGCCGTCCTGCGCGAAGGCGGAGACACCGGAAAGCCCGTCGTCGCCATGACGCCCGAATCTCCCGCCGCGGAAGCGTTCAGAAGGATAGCGTCGCGCGCCGCCGCGCAGGTGAGCATTGTAAACGCCGCCGGACGCAAGCTGACGGTAATCCAAACCTGATCCGTATTAATTAACGGCGGCGCAAGCGACGGCCGCGCCCTGCCCCGTCAGGAAGTTAAAAATATCCTTGAATTCCTGCCTTCCGTAGAAAAGACGGGATTTCACCGTCCCGGCGGGACAACGGGTAATGCGGGCAATTTCCTGAATCGTATTTCCTTCCATATCGTGCAGCCGCACGGCCAGCCGCTGTTTTTCAGACATTCTGCTTAATGCTTCGTTCACCAGCGTTCGAAGCTCCGTCTGAGACGTGTAGGCAAACGGATCGGTTCCGGCTGTCGTTTCCGCCGGCAGCTTACGAGCGAATTCGTCTTCTTCGATATCGACAAACTGCCGGTTTTTCTTCTTGCGCAGCATTCCAAGACAGACGTTGATGGTAATCCGGCTTATCCACGTCGAGACTTTTGAATCGCCTCGAAAATTCGCTATTCCACGATAGATATTCAGCAACGTTTCCTGAAGCGCGTCCTCCGCGGAAGCCTCCTCGCCGAGGATTCGATAGGCCGTGTTGAAAATCCTGCGTTTGTAACGCGCGAACAATTCATTGTAAGCTTCCGGGTCCTGGGATACGCACCGTTTGAGCAGCGCCAACCCGGCATCTTCAGTGTTTCTTATTTCCGCTGGCGTCATGGCATTCATCCTTTCAGAAATTTGCGAGTTCCATCAATACACGTCTTTGTATAGCAATTCACGTGCCAGAATTTGATTTTTAGATAACTGGTGGAATATAACGATTTGCGCTGTTTTTTGAAAATCCGGTTAAAATACCGGAAATGTTAAAAATTTAGACACTTACGACAATAATTCGCGGAAGTCGTTTGTAATTAACGCTTAGAAGCTGTCCATAATATTTACAGATACTGTCAGGCAGGTTTGCGTTATATTTATTTAACCCGGATTCATAGGGTTTTCTTAAGGCGAGATGATTGCAAAACCTGGTCGATCAGTGTTTCCTTAACACATCTTCCAGCCTGGCGCACACGGTTTCCAGCACTTTAACGCGAGCGAACTTCTTGTCGTTGGCTTCCACCAGCGTCCAGGGAATCTGTCCCGTACTGGTACGATCCACCATATCGCAGACGGCCTGATGGTAGGCGTCCCATTTTTCGCGGTTGCGCCAGTCTTCATCCGTAATCTTGTAACGCTTGAACGTCGTTTCCTCGCGTTCCCTGAAACGCTTCAACTGTTCGTCCGCGGAGATTTGCAGCCAGAACTTCAGGATAATCGCGCCGTCCGCCATGAGTTCATATTCAAAATCATTTATTTCCGTGTAAGCGCGCAGCCAGTCGTCTTCCGCGCAAAACCCCTCAACCCGCTCAACCAGCACCCGTCCGTACCAGGAGCGGTCGAAAATCGCAATGCGTCCTTTCTTCGGCACATGCCGCCAGAAGCGCCACAGATAGGGTTGCGCCAATTCTTCCTGCGTCGGCGCGGAGATCGGCATGATCTGGTACTGGCGGGCGTCAAGCGCGGCCGCCAGGCGCCGGATGCTGCCGCCCTTTCCGGCGGCGTCCGAACCCTCAAAGGCTAGAATCAGCGAATGCTTCTTAAACTCCGGCAAACGGACGAGCTCGTAAAGCCGTCCCTGCGCTCCGGCAAGACGCAGTTCGTAGTCTTCGCGTTCCAGGCTCTTGTCGAGGTCGAGTGTATTGAGTACGTCCAACGAATCCGTCCGCGGGGAAACAGGAGGAGCAGACGGGTATTCGCGCTTTTTCCTGTCCGTGAGCCGTTTCTGCAGCGCGTCAAGTATCAGCTTGCCGACAGTGAGCGAGCGATATCGATCATCCGTGCTTTCCACCACGATCCACGGCGCCGCCGATGTATTCGTCATGCGCAGCATGTGAGAAGCCACTTTCTGGAGTTTGTCGTAGGTCTTCAGGCCATTCCAGTCTTCCTTTGTCACGCGCCAGGCGGTGCGAGGGTCTTTTTCCAATGTTCTGAAGCGTTTTTTTTGCCCCTCTTTCGTAAGATAAAGCCAGAATTTCAGAATCAATGCCCCTTCGTTCGCCAGCATCTCCTCGAAGCGGTTTATCTGGTAGATACGTTGATCTAAAAACGCGTTGTCGATTTCACCGATGATGCGCCGGTGTATGGGCGTGGAATACCAGGAGCCGGAAAAGATGCCGATCCGCCCTTTCGGCGGCAATTCGCGCCAGAAGCGCCACATGAAGGGATGCGCGGCTTCTTCCCCGGTTGGAGCGGCAAAAGCGCATGCGGAAAGATAACGCGCATCCATCCAACTGTACAGGTCGTTCAGGGTCTCCCCCTTGCCCGCGCCGTCCATGCCGCTGATGAGTACGAATACCTGGAATTCTCCTCTCTTGCGCAACTCGAACTGCGCCTCAAGCAGGTCTTCCCGCAGCTTATCCACTTCTTCATGAAAAGTTTTTTTGTCGATCTTATGCCCGAGTTCCGCGGATTCAAACATGTTTTTCCTTAACTGAAAACTGATAACTGAAAACTGAAAACCAGCCGCCGCAAGGCGGCTAGCGCCTTCCTTCCAGCGCAGCAATGCGTTTTTCAATGGGCGGGTGCGTGGCAAAGAGCGAGGACAGTTTGCCGCCGGAAATACCCAGCGCCTGTATGCTTTCAGGCAGTTGCTGGGTGGTCATGCCGCCGAGACGGCGCAGCGCCGCGGTCATTTTACGCGGCGATCCGAGATAACCCGCGCTGCCGGCGTCGGCGCGGTATTCGCGCTGACGCGAGAACCAAGCGACTATCATGCTGGCGAGAATGCCGAGTACGATCTGGCAAACGATCACGGTAATCATGTAGCCGATTCCGTGTCCGCGTCGTCTCTCATTATTGCCGGACAAGGCGTTGTCAACCACGAACCCGATCACCCGCGACAGGAAAAACACGAAGGTATTAAGTACGCCCTGGATAAGCGTCAGCGTCACCATGTCGCCGTTGGCTACATGCGCTACTTCATGTCCAAGCACCGCTTCTACTTCATCGCGGTTCATGCCGCGCAAAAGGCCTGTGGATACCGCTACGAGGGCTGCGTTGCGCCGCGCGCCGGTAGCGAAGGCGTTGGGCGCGCCGTCATATATGGCGACTTCCGGCATGGCAATTCCCGCCTGGTTTGACAGCCGTTCGACGGTGCGCAGCAGCCACGCTTCAGTCTCGCCGCCGGGCGCCTGCGGATTTATGACTTTGGCGCCTACCGCGCGTTTCGCCATGAATTTGGACATCATCAATGAAATCAGCGCCCCGCCGAAGCCGAATACGGCCGAAATCACCAATAACCCCGTCAGGTTCAAGCCTCCCGAAATCGAATACATATCGATTCCGAACATTGTACGGACCACGGCCAGCACGATCGTCAGCACGACCATAATCGCCAGGTTGGTCATGATAAACAGCGATATTCTTTTCATGATTATTTCCTCACATGGCAACCTCCGAAAACCCCGGACTTTGCGTTACTCCCTTGCCGAAATGCTCATTTACCTATGTGTAAACTCCGCTTTCGGTTCGATTGCAAGCCTTGATTTCAGGGTTTTTGGAGGTTGCCACAGATACTTTCTCTTACTTTTCCGTAGGATCGGAAACGGTTATTTCACGGGCCTTGCCGTCGATGTTGACGCCTTTCCTTCTATTTCTTTTCAGATCCATTTGTACCTGGACGATGGTAAACAAGGCAAGGTCGCCGAATTCCGCCGGTTTGTCGTTTATGGTAATTTTTACATCGGCGGCGTCCAGTAGAAATTTTCTCTGATCGGGAATGCGCGACACAAGAACAAGTTTTTCCGTCTCTGAAATCGAAAGCAGCCGGTAGCTCCCGGATTCCAGCGCCCGTGCCGGGTCGCAAAGCAGGTGCGTCCAGACGCAGACGGCGGCAATAATGACGCTTGCGTATAAAGATTTTTTCATCCGGTTCATAATTAACAACGCCTCTCGTTTTCTGTCTACATACTCTATTTGCCGGTTTCACCGATATACTTGACGTCCGCGGGGCTTTTCAGGTTCACCCGCCCTGTGAAAGAGTTAAACAATAACATAAAAAACAATACGTTTCGCCGGGATGTGTATATATACCGCTTCACGCCTGAAAATTGCAGTGCCTTTGCGGTCTTTTTGGCCCGATGCCGCGTCAGCAGAACCCGCACATAGTACCGCTATGCGCGGAACCTGCTTTCTTGCCTTGAGCCAAAAATCCTCGCAAATCCACTGCCATTTTCAGACGTGAAGCGGTATAGCGCTCACAGATTAGCAACATGCGGGACGCCTTCATGCGCGGTTTGCGCAAACAGCCCCGCGTTCCCGATGGTTTGAATTACATTTGCCCCGCCTGTCTGCCGTGACTCAAGCGTTAATGGTGTTACGCGGTTAGCGCGTTCCCACGGCTTGCGATTACCGTAGTGGCACAAGGTGAACAATTATTGACAGTTTGGGTACGGTTCGCACCATCTTTGTATGGAGTTGTTGAAGAATCCGCCGCAAAAAATTCCAAAATAACTGATCTGGTTTATGCTAATACAATGGGGGGGATAGCAATAATATTTATTACCCGAAATATCTTCATAACAGGCGCCTGCATTATCACCGCAGGGCGAATTAAAATTACACAGCCCTCCGCCCTGTCCAGGGGCTACGCATTCGCAATCTGTGTTCATCATACCTCCGTTAAAGGCGCAATCCATCTGCAACACCCACCAGCATTCAGGCGTACACAAGCAGGAGGATGCATAAATATCGCGTCCGAAGCTGTGGCAGTAGTCTATGACTGCGGGACTGCACCCGTTGGTTATATGGCAATAGCACCACGGTATGTCGTTAACAACCCCGATATATTGCCCGCCCGCAAAAGAGCAATACATAGCGTGGTAAGGGAAACACATGTTCGGGGAGCAGTTTGAATCTGCTTCGCGGGTGCAGGATGCGACAGCGCCGCATGTCTGACTATCGGCGTTCCACTGCATATAGTAGCCGGGTGGATACCCGTCAAGACACAAACCATCCCATTGTCCGTATACCCCCGTGGGTATCGCGGATAACAATACAACCACCGCGCATGTCAAAATTATTTTTTTCATAAATAATCCTCCGTTCGTCAAAAATGGGACGTAACCGAGCCATGTATACAATCGCCCGGTGGCGTCCGTTCTAAAGCCGATTGTTTCAATACCGCATGTTTGCACAAGCAAACATTTTTAATTTTATTACTGTGTAAGCACTGTGTCAAATTATTTTTTCAACTTTTTTACGAAGGCTATCTTGAAGGCAAGCCGCCGCTCGGCGGCAGTGGTTAGTGGTTAGTGGCGAGTGGCTAGGATATGGCCGCCGTGAACCATCTTTGATGAGGAAATTGCAAAACCTCTGGGAGCGCCGGGCACCAGCCCGGCTCTGTGTACGTTATATTAAACGCCATTTAGCCACGGGCAATCCGGTAAACGTAATGTATTGTAAACACACATGATAAAAGGCAACAAACGTGACTGATTAAACAACATTTAAGACAATCCGTTAAAAGCCGCGCTGGTGCGCGGCGCTCCCAGGGGTTTTGCAATTTCCTCGCGTGTCTAAAATATTTGAGCCATATTCCTCAAAAAATTCGCATTAGTTGATGGGAGGATTAAAAATGACAAATCAGACAGCAGCGCACGCGCGGGAATATGGCGGCATTCTGGCCGTTCCTGAAAAGAAAGTTTTACTATGGCTGGCCCAACGGATGCCCGCTCGCGTAAATTCAGATCACCTGACGCTACTTGGACTTGTTTCCATGTTTGCGGCCGGAGGCGGTTTCTGTCTCGCCCGCTGGAACAGATACGCGCTCTTTGCCGTGATAGCGGCGCTAGTACTGAACTGGTTCGGCGACAGCCTCGACGGTACTCTGGCGCGCGTCCGTAATCGCCAACGCGCCCGTTACGGTTACTACGTGGATCACGTCATTGACCTGGGCGGAACTGCGGCGCTTCTGGCGGGCATGGCTGTGTCGGGCTTTATGACGCCGTTTATCGCCGCCGCGTTGCTTTCAGCCTATCTACTGGTTGCGGCGGAGACGTTTCTGGCGACGTATGTAAAGCAGGTTTTTAAACTGTCCCGCTTCGGCTTCGGCCCGACGGAACTGCGCATCGTCCTTGCCGCGGGAGCGATTAGGCTGTTTATTGATCCCTGGGTGCAGTTGGGCGGCAGTCGGTTTCTACTGTTTGACGTCGGCGGAGCGGTTGCCGTTGTCGGCCTGCTTGCGGCGTTTTTATACTCGGCTATTTGCAACACCTGCCGGCTCTACAAAGAAGAACCTCTATGAATACGGGAAAAACGCTTTGCCGCCTGCCGGCGTTTTGTGCCGTCGGCGCTGTTGGAATCGTTGTGCAGCTCGGCGCGCTTCATTTTTTGATTCACTGTCTGCATATTCATTATCTCGCGGCGACCGCGCTTGCGGTGGAAACCGCCGTGCTGCACAACTTCGTCTGGCACAAACGCTGGACATGGGCGGACCGAAACATCGCCGGATTGCGTGGAATCTTGAAAAGCCTGGCGCTGTTTCATCTGACGAATGGAATCGTTTCAATTGTTGGTAATATTTTGTGGATGCGCTTTCTTGTTGGAACGATGGGGTGGAATTATCTGCCGGCCAATATGACTACAATCGCGGCCGGTTCCCTGTTGAATTTCTTGGCCGGAGACAGGATAGTTTTTCATGTGAGAAAAGG
>Ga0099364_10008941_pt1 | contig 13988 bp, 13 predicted proteins | sample TergutTh196P3_FD_73070 | JGI IMG/M metagenome (GOLD analysis project Ga0099364, IMG submission 73070) | Microcerotermes parvus P3 segment gut microbial communities from Pointe-Noire, Republic of the Congo - Th196 P3 | ecosystem: Host-associated > Arthropoda: Insects > Digestive system > Gut ...
TCTGGTCATCGGATTTGGACTACCCACTTCAATAGCGGGGGGAATCATCATAGTCCATACAATCCTTCTGGCCTGTGATATTCTTGGAGCGGCCTTCAAGGAGAACAACAAGGGTAAACTGCTTTCCACTGCCGCAGGAGCGGTATTTGGAATGATACTCCTGTTCGGTATGCAGGGCATAATTATCGCCTTCTCGCTCATGCCAGTTCAGTTCCTTGGACATCTTTCATCTGTCGGTGGTCTGATTATAATCCTGTTCTGTGTGTTCCCTGCTCTGGCAATTGCCTATCAGACCAATGCGCTTACAGGTCTTATTGTATTGGCCCTGACCATGCTGGTAAGACACATTTCCGCTCTCTTCGGCAGATTCACAATCAACGATATTAATGTCGTCCTCAACGCCGATGGTATGGCTCTGTTGTTCTCCATAGTAGCGATGGTTTTTATCGCCATAAGGGTATCGAAAAAATCAACCGGCAGCGCAAGCGAAGCCCTTAAAGTGTTTGAAAAAAACATTGACAGAATCAAAAAGAACCTTCTCTTGCTCTCCATTGCCGGCGGTATTGTTGCCGTTGCAACTACCCTGCTTCTTGTTGCGGAAGGCCCCGCCTCCCTCACCCTGACTGCGGAAGGCCGCTACAATGAAGCCGCCGTTGTTGCCCTGGGCCGCTTTATCGGCTTTATCCCTCTGGTAATGACAACCGCGATTATTTCCGGTGTATACTCCCCGGCAGGAACCAAAGCCGTCCACGTCCCGGCCATTCTTTTAATTAATGCCGGAATACTCGGCCTTGTAGGCTCCTTTGTAATTGGCGCACTTATAATGGCAGTTGAAGTACTACTTCTTGGTTTCATCGCCAAGGGTCTTGACCGCTTCCCCGGTATGAAAGATCTGGGTGATAATACCCGCACCGCCATGAGCAAGGTCCTGGATATTTCCCTCCTTGTTGGCGGTATGATGGCAGCCCATGCCATTTTCCCGAACATCGGTTATATCTGGGTAGTGGGTCTTTACTACCTCAACACACAGTCCAAAAAGCCTGTGTCCGCCATGGCCATTGGCCCCATCGGAGCCATAAGCATGGGTATCATTGTGAACATCCTGCATCTTATTGGATTGTTCCCAAACTAGTGTTTACTTAAGCATGTAAAAGGGCTGTCTTGTAAAACAAGGCAGCCCTTTTTTTATTTTCTCCCCGGTTGTGATTAGAAATTACCGGACAATCTCCCATTCGACAGGTGTTACTGTACCTCCGCTCAGCATAAGTCCGCCAAGGTTCTGCGGCTCATCCAGAAAAATAACGGCAAATTCGATTAAATACCCCTGAAGGCTCCTAAGTTCATCTTCGCCTGAAGGAAGGTGTACCGCGTACTCATTTCCGTCTTCGTCAATTATGCCTACAAATGTGTGCGGATCATTACCATAAATTTGCACTCTCCCGGTTATATGTACAATATTTTCCACATCGTTTTCCCGCTCGCACCGGGAAACGCCTGTGCTTGTAAGAATAAAAACAAGTATTATATAAAAAAATCTCATTGCCTATTATAATATTGCTCCCTGTGGAAATGTCAATAAGCCTATATACAAATTATGTACTCTGCATCCTGATGAATCTGAGCTGGAGATCATGTAAATAAAAAATAATTCTTTCCCGTACAGTTTCGCTTAACTCCACAAACATTACACCATAAGAGAATGATTTTACTGTGTGAGGGTTTTTGAATTTATATTTAACTTCTCCTGTTAACCCAAAAGAAGTATTTTTAAGCCGCAGGTTAAATTTAATTATATCGTTTACAGCCAGATGCTGTTTTGTAATTATTTTCATTCCGCCGCCGCTTAAGTCCCGTATTACCCCATCATGAAATCCACAGGGGGTTTCCTTTTCCGGCCTGTTTTCCGCGCTTATGGAAAACCTGAACGGGATTGTGCAGGGCAGACGAAAAAAATCCCGCTGCTGAATACGCTCTCCGCTGCATAACAGTTTTATCTCGGTAAAATGAACCGCTCCCTCAATTTTGTACTTCTTAATTGCAGCGTTATGACGGAGAACACCTTTTTTGCCGATAAACTTTACCGAATATACTTTATCACTTGGTAATTTTACATAAATGCCGTACGATATCGGAGTATGGATCAATACGGTGTTCTTTTTACATTCCTCGACCCTGCTGAAATAGATTCTGGTTTTTCTGTTATTTTTCAACTGCGATATTTCCACTAAGTCGCCCATGACGATTTTCATATGAACAGATCTCCAACGTAATATTTATCTGGATTTTAATTTTTTCTCGCTGGATTGCTATAATTATTTTTTAAAATCTGAAAGAATTAATAAAAAATGGAAATCGAGAATAGTTAAAAAAATATTAAGAAATTACTATAAAACAAAAGCATTTTTTGTTATAATTTTAGAGGAGGACAATATGACAAAAAAACATTATCAATTATTAATGCTTGTGCTCATTTCCCTCGTGCTGGTTTTTTCTTCATGTCAATCAGTTAAACATTCAGATGAAACTGATGAAATTATAGACATACACACTTCGCAGATGAGCGTGAACTGGGCAGGAATTTACATAGGCATTATCCCTTCGGCAAGGGGCCCGGAGATCGATGTTCAAATCATCATATACTATGATGAAACTTATGCTTTACGGTATCACTACCTGAACCCGGCAAGCGGCGGTGTTGTAAGACGGCAGGGAACATTCACCTGGGACGCAGCAGGAAATTCAATTATCCTCGACGTTGATGATTTTATACCCCGCTTCCGGGTAGGCTCGAACGAGATGACCCAGTTTGAAACTAACAGGGTTCTGGAGAAAATTCAGGAGTATGACTGGCCCTGAGGGTGTTTGTGGTCTAAATCACATTTTTAATGTCTCTGTTTCAGTTAAGGTGGGAAGATGCAAATTTATCGCTCATACTAAAACTTTGTATCATTTCTTCCACAGAAAGGGTCTACCGGGCTTTTTCCCTTGAACTCACTCTTACCCATGATCTTATCAAATACCGCTTCAATAGTATATTCATTTAGAGTGTAGGCGTTGATAAAGGTCTTAAATTGCGGAACATCAATCAAGTGATAGGGATTGGCAAAACTGATAGCCAGACAGGGGATCTCCTGTGTAAACCAGGGCGAATTGGAACCGCCAAATCCGCCGCGCCATGATAAACGGACAACAGTATTGTTTGAAGCAGTGGAAAAATTAAAGGCATAGAGGGCAAGATCGTAATTCTCTTTGAAACTTTCCACTGTTATTGGCTTGTCGGAAATGTAACCGCCTTCAGGAGCTTTACAGTATTCAAAACCTCGTTTTTCAATCTCTGCCTTTATAAGCTCCTCAATGCCATCAAATTCGCCAAAATTGCTGCCGCTCTCTGATGCATAAAGGACTACACGTTTAAATTTTTCTGGTGTAATAGGCAAGAGTTTTTGGGTATCTTTAACAAGGGTAACTGCCTTGTCGGCACATTCCTTTGCCCACTCGGTAAATATCTCGTTTTTTATAATACCCAGCGCCTCACGGCCGGGAACTAGAGAGTCGCTTTTCTTTTTTATATGAAGACCCAGAGATGCCTTAAGGCCAAGAATTCTGGTCAATGCTTCATCAAGTCTTTCGTCGCTAATAATGCCGCACTTGTACCCTTCCATCATAAAATCAAAATCTTCATTCAGGTCTTTGTTAAAAAGGAAGCAGTCGCAGCCTGCGGCAATACTGCGGGGGACAGCCTGTTTACGAGGCATGGCAGTGGTAAAACCCAGCATGGCAGATGCATCTGTGAGTATCATGCCATTAAAACCAAGTTCTTTTCGTAATAGTCCTTGCAATAACTCAGGAGAAAGAGTGGCAGGCATATGAGCATTAGCCTCACTAATGGAAGGGTTTATCTTCTTCGCCCATTCGGCTTGAGCAATATGACCTACCATTACTGTCTTTGCGCCCTGCACAATTAGTCTTCTGTAAACTTTTCCAAATGTTGCCATCCATTCATCTGCGGTGAAAGAATTATATGTTATATGCAAGTGATGGTCCCGCTCGTCTACACCGTCGCCGGGAAAGTGCTTGATAGCCACTGCCAAACCTGCCTCATCTGCTCCTTTAAGATAAGCTGACGACATGGCAAGAACTCTATCGGCACTGTCACCGAAGGTACGAAGATTACAAATGGGGTTACGCCAGTTCACATCGATGTCAACAACCGGGGCAAAGGAGTAGTTACAGCCTACCGCTGCCCCCTCGGCACAGGAAATATAACCCAATCGGTAAGCCTGTTCGGGATCGTCTGTCGCAGCAACCTGTAGAGCTTTACCGAAATTGGTACCTTCCTTTACAATGCCCACTCCGCCCGCTTCAAGGTTGGCAGCTATAAGCAAGGGGATTTTTGCGTTTGCCTGGAGGTAGCGGTGAGCCGCTTGAACCTCTGAAGCGGGAGAAGGGCGAAACATAATTCCACAGACATTTTTTTCCAGCATTTTTTTCAATACAGCTTCGTCTTTTGATGTACCCACGGGGAGAAATAGCTGACCGATTCTTTCTTCCAGAGTCATGGAGGTAAGAGTGTCTTTAACCCACTGTATTCCCTCGTCATCAAGGTAAAATGGTTTTGCTTTAAGATCGATCATAAAAGCCTCCTTACAATGCTAGCAGTAAGTCCATGTCTAAATGTGCCAGATCGGGTATGTAAATATCCGCAGACGGGATGTTTTCGCTCTTACCAATACCGACAACATATATGCCTTCTTTTTTCCCTGCCTGCGCACCGGCTTCTGCATCTTCAAAGATGACACAGTCGCCTTTCTCTACTCCCAATTCAGAGGCAGCCAGAAGGAACACTTCCGGGTCAGGCTTGGCCTTTTGGGTTCTATTACCGTCGATAACACTTGCAAAGTGATGCGAAATACCAAGCCGTGAAAGAATTGTGTGCGTGTTTTTTGAGGCAGAGCAGATCGCTGACTTAATGCCCAAAGCGGTGGCGCGTTCCAGTACGTCTAATGAACCCGGCAGTAGTTCACTGGCATCCAGGGTTGAAAGCGTCTCTACATACCAATCATTTTTCCGGTTGGCGTAAAACGTCATTTCCTCATCAGAAAAGTTTAATCCGCCCCATTGGGAAAGCAACTCCATACAGCGCATCCTGCTCACACCCTTGAAAGCTTCGTTACTGGCCTCGTCAAAAAAGATGTCCAACTCATCTGCAAGGCGCTTCCACGCTTCATAATGATATCTGGCGGTATCAACAATAACACCGTCAAGGTCGAACAGGAATGCTCTGTATTTCACGGTATTAATTACAAACAACAATTCCCTTGATAAAATCAACAGGCTTGTTTTCAAAGGTCTGGAAAGCTTGCTGAATATTTTTCAGGGGAAATTCATGGCTGATTAATTCGCGGTTCCTGAATGTTCCGTTGTTAATAAACGCAACTGCCCTTCGGAAATCGTCAGCTTCGTTAGTTGAATAATCAGGATGAGCGGCAATAATTTCCAAGGATTTTCCAATGGCCAGTCTAAAATCAAAGTCCTCAGCAGTTTTACTGTGAGAACTCATCAAGATTATTTTTCCTTTTCCCTTTTTTACATAGTTCTGGGCCTCATTAAGCAAGGTAGGAACTCCTGTGCCTTCGATAACAAAGTCTGCAAAACGCCCCTCTGTTAGCTGATTCAATTCATCAATCACATTTGTTTTAGAAGAATTGATTGTATGACTGGCACCAAATTGCTTTGCCATTTCCAGTTTCCTGTCATCTATATCAACTGCGATCAATTTATCAAGATAATTCCCTGCAAGGCCCTGGATACACCATTGACCCATAGGCCCGCAGCCCAGCACAACACCCAAATCAGCCGGCTCGGCCCGGATCGCTCTAAGCACGGTCATTACACATTTTTGCGGCTCTCCCATTGCGTATTTTGGATCAATGGAATCTGCCAATTTTTGAAGATGATTTTCTTTAACAAAAGTATACTCTGCAAAACCGCCAAAACCTCTAACAAGCCCCGATACCTTATCGCCTGCCTTGAAATTGTTTACCTTTGGCCCTACGCTTTCCACTACACCAGCCCATTCATGACCAAGAGGGTGAGGATAACCATATAAATTTAAGTAACCATGCCAAAACCCCAGCTCCCAGTTGCACAAACCGCAGGAAGCAATTTTAACTACAACATCATCATCCATAGGAGTTTTTCCCACTTCTCTGACTTCAAATTTTTTAGCTTCGATTAGAAATGCCTGTTTGAACTTCATGTTTTAACTCCTAGTAAAAATATTCGGGCATATCCTGAGGCAGGCTTTCAGGCATCTGGAATTTGTGTTTTACAGAATAGACATTGCCTGTCTGGGCAGATCTGTCTATGCCAGTCATTACATCAAGAACATGTAAAGCCAGATCGCCATTACCTTTATAATCTTTTTGATTAGATCGCTTGTTCAGCATATATGCAAATCCCATACCCCGCATATTTTCAGTAAAACTGTGTGTTAGGGGCATTTCTTCGTACTCTCCGTTAAGCTTCCTTAACAGTACAGGGCCTTCAAATTTATTTGGATCGGGAATTATAATACTTCCCTTGCTTCCTTCAATTTGGATATATGGAAGTTTTGATTCCCAATAAGGATATGGCAAATCAAAACTAACGGTTATAGTTCCTGTAATACCCCTCTCAAATTCCAGTATCGCTGAATAATGAGTGGGTATTTGCACTTTTATCTTTTCACCCTTGCGGGGATTGTTTCCCAGGATAACCCGTTCCGGGTATGTCATTTTTGCAAAGGCAGACACCTTGCTTATTGCTCCCAAAAGAGAAACCATTGTGGTAATGTAATAAGGGCCAAAATCGAGTAAAGGGCCCCCTCCATACTGGTAGAAGAAATCGGGGTTTGGATGAAAATTTTCCGGCCCGCGAGTCATAAGGAAAGCGTTAACAGTAATGGGATCGCCAATTAAGCCATCGTCAATCAGTTTTTTTGCAGATTGAATTCCTCCGCCCAAAAAGGTATCGGGGGCAGCGCCCAGGCATAGGCCTAATTTTCCGGCTATACTTAGCAACTCTTCTCCATCATTAAGCTCAATAGCCAAGGGCTTTTCACTGTAAGCATGTTTCCCGGCTATAAGTATTTTTTTGGAAATTTCCGCATGAGCTATGGGAACAGTCAGGTTAATAATTGCTTCGATTTCTTTATTTGATAAAAGCTCATCCACTGTGCAGGCTTCTATTCCAAATTTTTCCGCTTTTTCTTTAGCTTTTTGCATGTCAAGGTCTGCACATGCCACAACATCAGTTATGCGAAAAGTATCACAGCAGTTTTTTAAATAAATTTCACTTATCATTCCGCATCCAATGATACCTGTTTTAATCGGTTTCATATTACTTCCTTATTAATGCTCTTACTTACTTTCAGTTTTTAGTACAGCTTTTTCTCTCTGCTTGTTCAAAATGGTTTCGGCCTGGTTGTCAAGAATAATGGCAAAAACGATAATAGCACCCTTTACCACCCATTGTATGAAGGGGCTCACATTCATAAGACCCAGCATGTTTCCTATAATGAATACAAGAATTACTCCCCACAAAGTTCCTATTACCTTTGCCTTACCGCCGCGCATATTTGTACCGCCAATTACCACCGCCGCTATTGCATCAAGGGCAAAATCAGCACCTGGATTCGGTGTTGTAGATCCAGCCCTGCCTGTAAGAACAATGGCTCCAATAGCGGCACAGACACCGCATACCATAAATACAGAAACCCTAATCAAGCCCACCCTTATACCAGACACCTTTGCAGCTTCCATATTCCCGCCAGTCGCGATTACATGCCTTCCGTATATCGTCTTATTTAGAAGTACATACATTAAAAGAAGGACTGCCAGCATAATAAAAAATGGAACAGGAATATTTAATATTGAGCCCTGTCCAATGAAATTTACTGCCGGAGGGAGGCCAAAAATAGTTGCTCCGCCTGTAATTAAATGGGATACACCTCTAAGCATCATTGATACAGACAGGGTTGAAACGAAAGCCGGCAGGGTGAATAATTGTATCAATGTTCCATTTATTAGCCCGCAGGTAATGCCAATTAGAATAGTAAAAAGTATTGCAAATGGTACAGGAATTATCTTGGACATTGTGGCATAAAGAACTGCACATATACTTAAAACTTCTCCAACCGAAATATCAAAGGTTCCGGCAGAAAAAATAATGGTATATCCAATGCTGACAATGGCTATAACCGCAAACTGCCGCATAACGGTCAGAAGATTAAGGCTTGTTAGAAATGTCGGTGTTGCAAAAGAAGCCACAACAAACATGATTAACATCAAAATTAATGCCTTATTATTAATGATAAAAATTAGAAAATTCTGTTTTGCATCCTGAGATGTCAAATCTTTCCTGATCATAATGCAGCTCCTTGTCTATTAATACCAAAAGCGCTTTGCATAACAGCTTCCTGGTCAAAATCTTTACGTTCAAATTCGTCAACTATCCTTCCCTGATGAATGACCAGAATCCTGTCACAAACTCCAAAAAGTTCAGGAAGCTCTGAAGAAACCATTATTACAGCTTTGCCCTGAGTAGCCAAATTACCCATAAGTCTATATATTTCCGATTTGGCCCCGACATCTATTCCGCGTGTAGGCTCGTCCATGATAAGTACATCAGGCTCGGTTAACAGCCACTTGCCTATAATTACCTTTTGTTGATTTCCGCCGGATAACAGTGAAACCATGGTATCCATAGTTGGTGTTTTTATTGACAGGGATTCAATGGTTTTTTGACAGGCCTCTTTTTCCTCACGGTTTCGAATAAACCCGTACTTACTTAATCCGGAAAGATGAGCAGCAGTAATATTAACCCTAACGCTAAGACCTGCAAAAATTCCACTTCCGCGTCTGTCTTCAGTTATCATGGCCATACGGTTATTTATTGCATCATGAGCCGATTTTATGGGAGTGAGCTTGTTTTTCAACAGAATTTCACCAGAATCCTTATGATCAAGACCAAACATGGCCTGTGTTATTTCTGTACGCCCGGCTCCCACGAGTCCGCAAAACCCGAGAATTTCTCCCGCTTTTACAGAAAAATTAATATCGTAAAATTTTCCAGCCTTGGTCATATTCCTGACTTCAAGGACAGTGTTTCCAATTTTAATATCATGTTTTGGATACATGTCGGTGAGTTCTCTTCCCACCATCAGGTTCACCAGCTCCCGCTTGCTTACATTGGAGGTCTCTTTCTCTACAATAAATTGTCCGTCTCTGAAAACCGTAACTGAATCACATATACTGTAAATTTCATCCAGCTTGTGGGTAATATAAACGATACTTTTACCTTGAGATTTTAGCTGCAGGATTACCGAAAATAAATGTTCCAATTCAGCATCGGTAAGGGAAGAAGAAGGTTCGTCCATAATAATAATGCTGGAATCAGATGAAATCGCTCTGGCAATTTCAACCATCTGCATTTTTGAAATTGGCAGTTTGTTAACAGGTTGTACAGGATCAATATCCATGTTAAGAGATTTTAGAATTTGTTCTGTAGCGCCTATCATTCTTTTTCTTTTCTTGAATATTTTACTGCCAAATTGTGTTTCATTGCCAAGCCAAACATTCTCGTAGACAGGCATGGTATGAACCAGACTGATTTCCTGATGGATCATGGAGATACCGGCTTTTCTGGCATCCAGCGGAGATAGAGGTTTGTATTCCCTGCCGTCCAGCAGCATATTTCCCGAAGAAGGAGGAAACAACCCCAAAATGATATTCATAAGCGTAGATTTCCCAGCGCCATTTTCGCCTATAATCGCATGAACCTGTCCTCTTTTTAGAACAAATTCAACATCTTTTAGGGCCTGAACTCCCGGGAACCGCTTTGATATCTTGTTTATCTTTAGCCTGATATCTTCCATGATCCATTTTTCCTTGATTACCTAATAAGTGCGTCGATGGTTTCTCGTGTCATGAGAGCAATATGCTCTGGGTTAACCAGCTTGTTTACCGGATCGCTGAAGCGAACAGGAGTACCTCTTACCAGTGCTACACAAGTATCAATGACAGCTCTTGCAGACAGCCTTGAATCCTGAAAGGTGGTAGCTCTCATAGTTCCGTTCCTTATATTGGCCTGACCAACAGTACTGCCATCTACTCCCAGAACTATGATACGCGGAAAGCGGCCGCCCAGAGCTGCTATAGCCCCATTGGCGATTTCATCATTCATACAGGCAATTACGTTTATATTGTTGATTAACCCGGAAGTAATCCAGTTTTCTACAATCACCTGGGCTCTTGTTGCACTCCATTGTTCTGCCAGTTCAAAACCTTCTGCACCGCCAGCCATATATTCATACCGGCCCGGCCCCAAAACCTGTGCTATGCCATTTCTTCGTCCAAGTGCATTTTCCGTTGATGAGCCGGCTATATAGCCAATCCTCGCCCTGTCAATTTCGCCGGCATTAATAAGACCCATTAAAAACTCACCCAGCATTAGGCCGTGATCAATCTGGGCCCCCGTAATTCTTGCATCCCACTCGACTCCGTTGACATTAGCTTCATCAACTACAATCTTTATTCCCCTGGCCTGTGCCGCAAGAACTGCAGGTGTTACAATATCCTGATCAAGTGCCCGTATTACAAGTACATTAATGCCCTGAGCCACCAGATTCTCTATGTCTGAAATCTGCCCGGTTGAACTGATTGCATGGGTGAAGGAAATGCTTACCCCATCTACACTCCTTGCGTAATCCTCATATAACCTTCTGAGATTCATATTGAACTCGTCAGAACTGGAAAGGGCTACGCCGATTCTGATTTCGCTTCTGGTTTGCTGACCTGCCGCAAAAACAAACGATGTGCCAATGACAAACAGAAGCATCAAAATTAAAAACCTTCTCATAAAAACTCCTATAAAAAATATTTGAAATATACGACCCCATTGAGGCTATTTCATAACAAATTCAACGATTGTTTTTCTTGACAAGCAATCTCATGCCATTATATATTTATTCCATAACGGAATAAGTCCGCAAGGAGAGACCTATGGATCTTAAGCATATTCGGGAATTTATCGAAATTGCAGATTGCGGGAATTTCCTGGAATCTGCGGATAATCTAGAAATGTCCCAGTCAGCCATTTCAAAACATATACAAGCCCTGGAAAAAGAACTGGGAATAGAGCTATTTAAAAGGACAACAAGAAAAGTATTCCTCTCCGAAGCTGGAAAAATCTTCCTGCCTTATGCTCTGCAGCTGAACGATACATACAATGACTTGCAGACTGATCTTGAGGAATTCATCGCAAAAGACCAGAAAAAAATCAGCATAAGCGGCTCGCCTCTCATGGGAAATTACGGGATAATGGAGGTCATTTCTGAATTTAAGAAAAAAAATCCGAGAACTGATTTCAACCTGATTGAGTACAACAACTACATCGGAACTGATATAAGTAAATCACTAATTAATTTTGAATTTGATATGGCCTTCTGCTGTCCCCTTGATTTAATTCCTGATCGTTTTGAGACCATAGAGTATTATATTGATCGCCTGGTTGCACTACTCCCTGTGGATCATCCTCTTTGTGCAAAGGAAGAAATTGATTTAAACCTCTTGTCTAATGAAAAAATATTTTTAATGGATAATTCTACACCTATATATGATTTATGTTATTCGCTTTTTAATAAAGCGGGTTTCTATCCAAAAGTAGATTTTTATGGCGTCCGAATGGAAAATTTTATTGAAATGGTTTCCAAAGGAATGGGGATAGCCATCTTACTTAATAGATATATATCAAGTGCAGTTAAAAGTCACGAAGTCGCAATTCGTGAGATTTCTCCTACCGCTACCCGTACTCTTTGCTTTGCCAGAGTTTTAAACAGGCGGCATTCAACCATTTCAGGACAGTTCTGGAATTACCTGAAAGAGTATATTAATAAATCAAAGCACATTTAAATCAATAGATTTTTTTATTATTTGCCTATATACTGGCACTGTATAAACTTTGATTTGGGGGACTTTTGTGAGTATTGAAACTCGTAAACTGACCAAGCCTGTTTATAAAAGACAGCAATTCCTTTTGTCTTTCATAAAAGAATTAAATGAGCCTTTAACAGCCACTGATTTACAAAAACTGCTGTTTTTATACATTAAAAAAAACAACCTTCCTTACTATGATTTTGTACCTTATTTATATGGTGGTTTTTCTATACAGGCAGGAGAAGATATAGATACTTTACAAGCTTTAGGTTGGGTAACCAATATTAATGGGAAAACGCTCTATATTGGAGAAAATAGAGATTTTAGCATAAACCTTCCCTTTGTTGAACTTGAGGGTTTGTTTTTTGATCAATTACCAAAGGTACGAGGCAATAATCTTATAAAACTCGTATATGAACAGTACCCTTATTATGCAATTAACAGCCAGACTGCTAATTCTATTATGGATGCAGAAGGTATTGATAAAATAAATTCGGTTAAAGAGAAAATAAAAAAAAGCAATCAAGTGCTTTATACTATTGGATATGAAGGAATAACCATAGAGCGATATCTAAATATACTAATTATGAATAATATTCAATTGTTGTGTGATGTAAGGAGCAATCCTCTTAGCCGGAAATTTGGCTTCTCCAAATGTAATTTATCAAAATATCTAAACAATATCGGTATAGAATATGTTCATATACCAGAGTTAGGTATAACTTCTGATAAAAGGAAAAGTATAAACTCGGACAAGGATTATGAAAAATTATTCAATGAGTATAATGCTTCTCTTTATAGCCGGAAAGAAGCTATGGAACAAGTTTACCAGCTTCTACAAAATAAGAAACGGATTGCTCTTACATGTTTTGAACACGAGCCTTTGAGATGCCACCGGCATATTATTAAGGATTTTATAAAAAAAACATATAATGTAGATGCCACGGATTTATGATGGAACGGAAACGAGTTTATATAACAGTAAAAACATACCCTACTCTTTCTGAAAAATATGATGAGTTGGTATGTACAGCAGGGATATGTGAAGATGGTACTTGGATACGGCTTTATCCGCTTCCGTTTCGAAAATTGGATAATGATCAAAAATACAGAAAATGGCAATGGATTGAAGTTGATGTTGAACGTAATATCTCTGACTTTCGTCCTGAAAGTTATAAAGTATTAAATATAGATAATATTAAAATTATTTCAAATGATAGTAATAAAGTAAATTGGGATGAGCGGAAGCGAATAATTTTTAATATGGAAAAAGTTTTCACTAATAAAACCGAAATTATTTCACTTGCAAAATTATATCCACCAAAACGGTCTTTGTTAACTTTCAAACCCGCAAAAATCACAAGGTTTTATACCAAGACAACAGAAAGAGAATGGCCGAAGGATAAGTTAGAATTAATAAAAGAAAAAGCTAAACAACTGTCTCTTTTCCAAACACAAGAAGAATTGCTAGAGGAATTTAAAGTTGTTGATAAACTGCCATATGAGTTTCGGTATGTTTTTACTGATGATGAAGGTATAGAGTCAGATTTGATGATAGAGGATTGGGAAGCTGGTGCTTTATATCTTAACTGCCTAAAAAATGCAAATGGAGACGAAAGTAAAGCTTTGGAAAATGTCCAGAAAAAATACTGGGATGAATTCATAAAAAAGGACATATATTTTTTCCTAGGAACAAGGTTAAGGGATCAGATCAGATCCCCCAATCCTTTCAGTATCGTTGGTGTATTTTACCCTCCTTTAGATAGACAAGGAGTGTTATTTTAAGGTGAGATTTTAACTATAGTTTGGAATTAGATGACCCATGTAACCCTCATTTTTCAGATTATAACCCTAAAAAAAGTAAAAATCAAGCACTTTTTAGGAGTATAACCTGAAAATTAACATAAACTAAATTTACTGGTAAGAGGGAACACACCCAACTCCCCGCATCACTCAAAAATCTGCTCGTACACCACCCGCCTGGTTCTGGTATCAATCAGTTCAAGTGAATTC
>Ga0099364_10008942_pt1 | contig 13987 bp, 8 predicted proteins | sample TergutTh196P3_FD_73070 | JGI IMG/M metagenome (GOLD analysis project Ga0099364, IMG submission 73070) | Microcerotermes parvus P3 segment gut microbial communities from Pointe-Noire, Republic of the Congo - Th196 P3 | ecosystem: Host-associated > Arthropoda: Insects > Digestive system > Gut ...
AATTTATGAAAATGGTGATCGAGGAAGCGAGGATTGCCTCGAAAGAGTTGGAGCTGGCGTTGACGGGGCGCGAGTGCGGATTGGTGGACCCCGCCCCGATGTGCGGAGTTCCCCACCTCAGTGTGCAGGGCTACATCGCTCGTCTTGTACAGCGCGGATACAAAGTGGCTATCTGCGAACAGGTTGAGGATGCCGCTGCTGCGAAAGGGTTGGTCAGACGCGATGTTGTGCGCGTCGTGACACCGGGGACGGTCATTGAAGATGGTATGCTCGAAGGAGACCGAAGCAATTATTTAGCTGCAACCTTTTCAAACGGCGGAAAGATTGCCTTTGCTTTTGCCGATGTATCCGCCGGAGAAGTTGCCTGTATACAGTTTGAGGGGGAACGCGCCGTTGAACTGTCGCTTGCCGAACTGGCGAAGTATGCTCCTGCCGAACTGCTTGTGGCAATGGCGGGAGAATACGAAAAGGCGGTCAGCGATTTCGCGCAAACACTTGGCATTTTGATCACCGAAGTGCCGGGGCATGCCGCAGTATTGGAGGGCGGAGCCGTCGATCGCTTCGGAGTCGACTATTTTCAAGAGCGAGAGATGGGAGATAAGCCTGAAGTGCGCTGCTGCGTCGGGTTGGTGCTGCGCTATTTGTCCGAAACCTATCGCGGAAGCGCGGTTCACTTAGAGGACATTCGCTACCAATCCCCCGCAACGGTGATGAGCATTGACAGAGTTACCCGCCGCAATCTTGAGTTGACGTCAAATTTGCGCGATCAGGAAAAAAGGGGTACACTGTTGTGGGTACTTGACCGCACGAAAAGCGCGGCAGGGGCGCGCCGTCTGCGTTCATGGATTGAACAGCCCATGCGTGACCTGAGTTCGATTGAAAGTCGCCTGTGTGCCGTCGAACAGCTCAAAGAAGACCGGCCGCTGCGCGAAGTGTTGATGCAGCAGTTGCGCAATGTTTCGGACCTCCAGCGGCTGCTGACAAAAGTGGTCTACCAAAGCGCGAACGCGAAAGATTTGCGCGCCGTTTGCGAAACGCTTATGATTGCGGCTCGCATCAAAAGCGATCTCAGCAAACCGTCAAGCGAACTGTTGCATCGGCTGATGAGCAGAATCGATCCGTTGGATGACTTGTGCGCCGAGATAGGCAGAGCACTCAAAGAAACAGATCTTCCCGCGTCGATACGCGATGGCGGGATGATTTCCGCGGGCTACCATGCTGAAGTCGATCGTCTGCGCGGGCTTGTTACAAACAGCAGGCAGGCACTTGCCGCCATCGAGGTGGAGGAGAGAGCGCAGACGGGGATAAAAAACCTTAAAATTTCTTTCAACAAAGTGTTTGGATACTACTTGGAAATCACCAAATCGAACTACGATTTGGTACCTGACAGATACATCAGAAAACAGACGTTGGCAAACAGTGAACGATTTATTACGCCTGAATTAAAGACGCTTGAAGCCGAGTTGTTTATGGCGGGGGATCGCCTGAATGCAATAGAGTACGAATTGTTTTGTGCACTTCTCGCCCTTGTGGAAAAAGAAGCCTCCCGTATTCAAAACACTGCCGGCGCACTTGCAGAGCTTGATGCGCTGTGCGCCTTGGCGGAGACGGCAGATCGCCTCGGATATTGCCGTCCGGTCATGCACAACGGGGACGCCATTCGCATACAGGACGGTCGCCACCCCGTTGTTGAAGTCATGCTGAAAGACGCCCTTTTTGTCCCGAATGATACGCTGTTAGATTGCAGCGACCACACATTGACCATTTTGATCGGTCCGAATATGGCGGGAAAATCGACCTATATGCGGCAGGTAGCTCTGATTGTACTCATGGCACATATGGGAAGCTTTGTGCCTGCGGCGGCGGCGGAAATGGGTATTGTCGATCAGATTTTTACCCGCGTGGGAGCCTCGGATGATCTGGCGGCAGGGCAATCCACCTTTCTGGTTGAGATGAGCGAAACGGCTGCAATTCTAAAGAATGCGACAAACCGCAGTCTGTTGATATTTGATGAAATCGGACGCGGAACATCTACGTTTGACGGAATGAGTATTGCGAGGGCTACCCTTGAATATACGGCGAATAAAAAACTTGGGGCAAAGACTTTGTTTGCGACGCATTACCATGAATTAACTGAACTTGAAAACGAGACAGACGGCGTTTTGAATTATAACATCGCCGCAAAAAAAAGAGATGATGACATAATATTTTTACGAAAGATAGTGAGAGGTGCGGCGGACGACAGTTACGGAATAGAGGTCGCGAAGCTTGCGGGAGTACCCGCCGAAGTTGTCAGGCGGGCGAAAGAGATATTATCCAAACTGGAAGAGGGGGAACAGAGCAGGACGGCGGCGAAAAGAAGAAAAAAAATCGAACGCGACATTTTAGAATCGCAAAACGATACTATTTCTTTTGACGACATAAAAAAACAGGAAATATATGATAAAATAAAAACTATAGATATAAATGTTTTATCGCCTTTGGAAGCGTTTAATATTTTGTACGAACTGAAAAAAATGTCGGAAAAGTAGAGGGAAATTATGCAAAAATCGAATATTCAGGATATTCAAAAGCTGAATAATATTATTAAATCGCTTTTAAATATAAAAAATGTTTTGAACAAGGGGAGTTTATGGATTTATTGAAAATCAAGCAGATTATTTTTGACGAATTGGCAGAAAAATCAAGCCATAACTGGAAAGAAAAAGGCAATAAATATCACCACGGCGAGCGCGTCGCGAAACTGATATTGACGTTGAGAAATTATATAATCCCCGACGATGACGGTCACGACGATATTTTAACCGTTGCCGCATGGTTTCATGATATTATGAACGGCATGGACAATCACGCTTTGCTCGGCGCGGAAAGAACTAAAGAATTATTGAGCGGATATTGTTCTGACTATGAAATGCGGGAAATATATGATATAATATACAGACACGACGACAGATATTCAGACAGAGAATCTTTTTCAGTCTATGCGAGGCTTCATCAGGACGCGGACCTTCTCGACCACTTCGGAACATTTGATATATGGACGCAGTTTTTGTATGCAGTATGTCATGGACAGACTATTCTCGAAGAAATAAAATATATGAATGAATGGCGCAGCGAGTTAGACACAAAATACGGCGGCGAACTGAATTTCGAGATAAGCAAAAAGATATATGATGAAAAAACGGAATTTTATAATTATTTCGCCGATAGATTCAGTGTCGAAGGCACTGGGGGAATCTGGAACGAAAAAGAGTTGCTCGGAAATTAAACAAATCTTATAAATTAATTTATATAAAATAATATTGGAGGTAAATTATGTTAAAAAGTATCAGACCGGCGGCAGTTCCGCTCGTAATATCCGACCCGTTTTTAAATGTATGGTCAACTGCGGATAATTTGTACGACGATTCAACAAGACATTGGACAGGGGAAAGAAATTCTCTTGTCGGTATAGTAACAATAGACGGGACGTCATACCGTTTTTGCGGTAAATCAGATGTTCTCGCAAACCGTCCCAACGTGGAACTTGACATAATACCGCAGATATCGCTTAACGTCTCCGCCCTTTCCACAGAGTATATCTTCGGGTGCGGCGGCGTTGAGCTTACCGTGACTTTTACTTCGCCCATTCTTCCCGATGATTTGCACATGATTTCGCGTCCCCTGACTTATATAAGATATTCGGTCAGAAGCGTTGACAATAAGCCGCATAATGTTATAATCTATACGGATATAACGGGCGAATGGTGCGTAAACAAGCCCAAAGAAGAAGTTAAGGCGGACAAAAAAAGCTTTAAAAACGCAAAATCCGCTTTTATGGGAACGGTAACTCAAGAAATACTGAACAGCGTAGGCGACGACCACAGGATAAACTGGGGATATGTGCATCTTATAAATCCGTTCGGCAATGTATTCTGCGGAACTCTCGCGAACCGTTATCACTATATGCACCGCAGGGAATTTGACGAAAAAGACTATTCGTCAGCACAAAAACCATTGTTAAATCGCAACTGCCCTATCGTTGCGTGTGAAATCGACTTCGGCGAAGTCTGTAACCAAAAACAGGAAAAATATATAGCCATAGCATACGACGATATAAAATCTATCGAATATTTCGGCGAGCAAGTTTGCGGATATTGGCAGAAATACGGCATGACTTTTGACGAGATGGTCGAAGACGCCGTAGAAAATGCGAACGGTATATTTACTAAAGCAGCCAAATTTGACAATAAGCTGTATTCAGATGCTGTTGCTTCAGGCGGTAAAAAATACGCGGATTTACTCGCCCTTTCATACAGGCAGGCATACGCCGCGCATAAACTTATCGAGGACAAAGACGAAAATATAATATTTTTGTCCAAAGAAAATTACAGCAACGGCTGTATCGGCACTGTAGATGTGAGTTATCCCTCGATTCCCGTGTTTTTATTGTATACTCCCGAACTTGTACGCGGCATGATGCGTCCGATTTTCAAGTTCGCTGCTTCGGACGAATGGGAATATGACTATGCGCCGCATGACGTGGGGACATACCCCAAGGCAAACGGTCAGGTATACGGCAAAGACTGGGATAGCGGGAAACTCCTGCATAAGTATCAGATGCCCGTTGAAGAGTGCGGAAATATGCTTATTATGGCGGCTGCCGTCACTATGACCGATAAAAATTTGAATTTTATCAAAGAAAATTTTGATATTCTTGAAAAATGGGCGTCATATCTCAAAAATAACGGCTATGACCCAGACAATCAACTTTGTACAGATGATTTCGCGGGACATCTCGCGCATAACTGCAACCTTTCCATAAAAGCGATACTCGGCATCGCCTCGTTTGGGATATTACTGCGGCTTCTTGGAGATGAGCAAAAATCCGCAGAATATATAAACGAAGCGAGAGAACTCGCGAAAAAATGGGAACTCGAAGCGAAAACAAACGACAGATATAAACTTGCGTTTGACCAACCCGATACATGGAGCTTAAAATATAATATAATCTGGGACAAAATATTCGGTCTGCATTTATTCAGTGAACAAGTGGCAAAACTCGAAACGCAATGGTATATCAAAAACCAAAATAAATACGGGATTCCCCTTGATTCGAGGAGCGATTATACTAAGACAGACTGGTTGGTCTGGGCGGCTTCTCTATGCGATAACTTAGCCGATTTTGAAACATTGATTGAGCCTGTGTGGCGTTTTGTGAGCGAAACAAAATCCCGCGTTCCGTTCACCGACTGGTATTTCACAAGCAGCGGCGTACAACGCGGATTCCAAAATCGTTCAGTAATAGGCGGAGTATTTATGAAAGTTCTTATTGAAAAAATGAATTTGGAAGTGTAGCACAGCGTAAAAAAAACAAGTGGGACGGATATAATAAACCCGTCCCTTTGTATTTATACGTAGAAAATGCTTATTAGCGGGTGTTAAACAAATTTTACTTTTCGGCTTTATTTTCTTTCAACATTTCCCAAAACATCAAAGTATCAGCCATTTTTTCAGGAGTATCATAGTTTTTACATATTTAGTTTGGCTTATAATCAGAGATTGACACAACTTTAAATAAAAAAATTTATTTATTAATCAATAACTGTTGAAGCTGTTCCCATGTTAAACGGTGTTTTTTTACGATATCTTTGGAATAAGACGTGTCTGACGGCTGCGTGGGCAGTATTTTATATGTTCTTCCCCCCGTATCGTTGTCTATAACCGCGATTAAATTATCGCTTTTTGTGTATTTTCTCTGTATGTCCGCGCCGTCCTTTGACTGTATATCTTCAAGGAAAAATGCGATATTGTGGAAATGCGTGACATATATACAGCGAAAATTAATTTTATCTGTTTTGTCTAAAAAGTCATCAAAAAGGTCTAACGCTTTAACTGAATTTGTCCCCGCGAATGTTTCGTTGAGGATTATAAAACTAAAATCATCGCTTTTTTCGATTATCTCGTTTAGACGGGCAAGCTCGTGCTGCAATCTTCCGCTTTCCTGCAAATGAGTTTCACTTGCGGTAAAGTGTGTCATCACGTTAATACCTACGGACAATTCCGCGTTTTCCGCCATTATCGGTGAACCCGCGCCGAAAAAAATCAAAGATATGCCGATAGCCCGCGCAAAAGCTGTCTTACCCCCGTTGTTCGGTCCTGTCACAACATATAAATTTTTGTTTTCAAAAGATATGTCATTCGGGATAATATCGCTTATTTTTTCTTCGGGCAGATTGTTTGTCCTGTTTTTCTCTTTATATTCCGCTAATTTTTGCACCAAAATTACAGGGTCAAAAACATTATTTATATTGAGTTTTACATCGTTTTCGTGAATTATTGGATAACACAGGGAATTTATACAAGTATTTGATATTGTATTCAACACTTTGCAAATTGTCCTGTAGAACTTCATTTGGTCAAATACGGTAGAGAAACTGGAAATATCTATACTGTCATGAATTTCTATAATTTTTTTAGCCAAAGGAGAAAAATTTATATTTTTATCTATTTCTTCGTCATAGAGAAGCTGTAATATAAAACGCTTTTCAAAATTCGTATATTTATCGGGAAGATACAGCTCTGTATCTATTGATAATGTGTTTACTTTCGGTCTGACCTCGTTTTCGATTTTATATATATCAAGATATTCCTCCATGTTTTTTATTAAATCAATAAACGGGATTTTTTCAGGTAGCGTGCTTTTTATATATTTTTCGTCCGTGTCGAAGTTAAAAACGCTGAAAACTCCGTTTTGCGTCCGCAATTCGCCTAAAATATTAGTTTTGTCATCAAAATAAGAAAGCAGTTCTTCTACAGGCTCGGATATTTCCGTTGAAATATATTTTTCACGCTCTGTTTTTATTTCCTGCGCGAAATTATATAAACCCGATTGATTGTCGAATTTTATATCTTTTACTAACTCGAACAAATTATTTAGATATACTTGATAGCTTTTGATAAAAAATATATAGTTTACGGCTTTCAGATATTCTATATCGCTTTCGCCGCCGTATGCGAAGTCGTAATCCTCGCGTATGCGTAACAGCACTGCAATATCCCCGAGAGCCGTATACAACCCGTTTATCAGAGGCTTAGAGGCGAGAAGCTGTTTAAATATTTCCTGACGGAACAGCATATCTTTTTTTAGCTGGCACGGGGATTTTAATATTTCAAAAGTATATTGCAAATCCGATTCTTTTATGCCGTCGAAATCGAGATTGGCGCAAAACTCAAAAATCTGTTTTATTTTTAAATCGTCAAAAACAGAATCGTCAATTAATTTTTGTTTTTTATATATATGCTCTTCATCAGAATATAATAAATCGGCTTTAAACATTTATTGTACCTCCATAAAATAAAATTAAATATAACGTGTAGTGCTAATCAAAGCCTTTTTTCGTAAAGAAGACAGGAATTTTGGCGTATTTTCCTTTGTTTTTATCTTAAATTTTAAATAACACTATGCGTAAATATAAATTTTTTTATTTATTATATCATAAATAAAGATAATTGTTGTATATTTTTTGTTAATATGATATAATTATGATTAATATTATTAAAGAAAGGATGATACACATGAAAAATATAATTATAGTTACCGTTAATAAGTTAAGGAGGGCAACTATAATTTAACCCTCCTGAAAATTTGGAGGATTATATGCGATTAAACAAAAAAATATCGAATTTCCGCAGGTTTCTGTCATATTACAAGCCTTATAAAGGTCTTTTCGCCGCAAATATGCTTGCTTCTATTATGACAGCCGCCTTATCGCTCGCTTTGCCGTTGTGCGTAAGGCATATCACAAGCGATATACTTACTTCTGGCGTGTCCGATGTACTGCCCGAAATATTGCTTACGGGCGCGTTGATGACAGCAATAATTATTATTCAAACTTGTTCAGGGACATTCAACGACTGGATGGGTCATGTAATGGGCGCAAAAATAGAACGCGGTCTGCGTGAGGAACTTTTTTCCCATTATCAAAAGCTTTCTTTTAGTTTTTATGACAGCAGAAACACAGGCGAGCTTATGTCCCGCCTGACAAACGATTTGTTTGCTATGGCGGAGATATCCCATCACGTGCCTATAATGGCTCTTGCTTATATTATACAATTCATCGGTTCGATTTTAATTCTGCTGTATATAAATTGGCGGCTTGCCGTACTTATTTTTGCCGTTTTGTTGATTATAGTGTTTTACTCGGTTATATTTTACGGAAAACTGCAAAAATCCTATAAAATCAATCAAGAGCGTATAGCCGACATAAACGCCGCAGTACAAGAGAATTTATCGGGAATACGCATTGTCAAAACTTTTGCTAACGAGGACGCGGAGTTAAAAAAGTTTTCCGCAGAAAACAATCGCTTCTACGAAAGCAGAGCGAATATCTATAAGAATGAAGCTATGCTGTTTTCATTGGTCGAATTTTTTTTCACACCGCTAATCACAGTAATTATAATCGTTGTCGGGGGAGTATGGATTGCTGAGGGGACGCTTGAAATAGCGAGTTTGCTTGTATTTATAATGTACGTCGCTTACCTTACTAAACCTATTCCGATACTTGCCGGAGTTATTCCGTTTTATCAGTCGGGATTTGTGGGATTTGTTCGCTTTAGAGAAATAATGGATACTATACCCGATATATCTGACTCGGAAAACGCTTTAGAACTAAAAGTCACGGACGGTCGCATAGAGTTTGAAAACGTGACATTTCGTTACAGTGAGGAGCATGAATATGTACTGCATAACTTAAACCTTGAAGTTAATTCGGGGGAAACTGTAGCCATAGTGGGGCGTTCAGGCATAGGCAAATCCACGCTCTGTTCGCTAATACCGCGTTTATATGACGTAAGCGGCGGAGCGGTACGCATTGACGGCGTAAATATACGGGACGTAACCCTCAATTCCTTGAGAAAACAAATAGGCGTTGTAAGGCAGGAAATATTTTTATTTGCGGGGACTGTTATGGAAAATATTTTGTACGGAAAACCCGATGCGACAGCCGAAGAGGCAATAGAAGCCGCGAAAAAAGCAAACGCGCATGATTTTATCACGAAACTGCCGAACGGGTATGCCACAGATATAGGGCAGCGCGGCGTAAAGTTATCGGGCGGTCAGCAGCAGAGACTAAGTATTGCGAGGGTATTTCTTAAAAACCCGCCGATACTTATATTCGACGAGGCTACAAGCTCGCTCGATATGGAGAGCGAAAGGGCTGTAATGGAGAGCATGAACGCGCTTTCAGAGTGGCGTACTACGCTTGTAATCGCCCACAGGTTAAGCACTGTACGCAACGCGGACCGCATTATTGTATTGACCGACGACGGCATAACTGAACAAGGCAAGCACGACGAACTTATTGCCCGCGGCGGGATTTATTCCAAACTCTATAACGCGCACGAAAATTATTTTTAATATTCTTGAAGCTGTTGAAAAGTTAATAATTACGATTTACGAACAATATATCTGTCAATATAACCGTTTTATAATGCGTAAATGCGTAATTTAGATAAATTTTAAATATATAGATATAAGGAGAAAAAAATCATGGCTGAAGTAATAAAAAAAACTGAAAGAAAACATTTGAGAGATATGGCAAAAAAACAGCTTGAACTTGCGAACAGCGAAGAAATGCAAAAAAAAGAAGCACTCTGGTACGCGCACAACGACTGCAAGACAAGAGAGCCTGTAGTAACGCTCGAAAGATGGACGTTTAACAAAGAATTTGAACATCTCTGGAAGCCCGTCTGCAAAACAGACGCGGCGAGAAATCTTGAGCATTATTTTCACTCGAACATGGTTCAGTATGAATATATTCACGACGATACTGTAATGCCGAAAACTTTCGCCGTTGGAATCGGGACATGGCTGAAGCCGTTTAATATCGACGTAAAACGCGAACGTACAATAGGCGAAACATATGCGTATGCAATCGACTATGAAATTAAAGACTTGGAACAGGATTTTGACAAACTGCAAAAGTCGCCGACAGGCTGTAATTTCGAGAACGCAGTTAAATATAAAGAGTTTGTGGAAGATATTTTCGGCGATATTCTGCCTGTAAAGTTGAGTTTTACGCCCGGAGTATCTCTCGCGCAGAATATTTATAATATCATGGGTCTTGAAACTATGATGTTATCTATGTATGACTACCCTGAATTATTTCATGAGATGATGAAAAAACTCACGGACGAATATCTTGAGCTTTGGGATTATGTCGAGCAAAATAATTATATACGCCCGAATAATTTTAACGTCGGGATTCCTCAAGGAACGTATGGTTTCTCAAATGAACTGGCGAAAGACAAAGAAGACAATTTTACGCTCGGCGACGTTTGGGGATATATGGATTCGCAGGAAACATCGGAAATTTCACCTGAAATGTACAATGAATTTTTCTTCCCGTATTATAAAAAAATCAGCGAACGCTTCGGATTGTTTTCATACGGCTGCTGCGAGGGCGTAAGCTCAATATGGGAAAACAGCGTTTCAGAATATAAAAATTTAAGAAAAGTTTCGATTTCACCGTGGTGCAACGAAGAATATATAGGCGATAAACTAAGAGGAACCAATATAATATATCACAGGAAGCCGTTCCCGAATTACTTGTCGGTGGACGTTGAATTTGATGAAAAGAAATTCTCGGCTCACATTGAAAAGACTTTGAAAGCGGCAAGAGGATGCTTTTTTGAACTTTCATACAGGGACGTATATTCGCTTCAGGGCGAAATATACAGAGGAAAAAGAGTTGTTGAAGCTATACGCGACTGTATTGATAAATACTGGGAATAGAACAAACAGCTTTCAAAAATTATCGCACTGACTGTGAAACTTGCGGGACGGCTTTTAAACGCCGTCCTCTGCAATAGTGTTGAATATAGAGTAGTAGGGCGTGACGCCCTCGGCACGCCGTAAGTTTATATCATATTGTCGGTACGCCGTAAATTTATGCGATATTGTCGGTACGCTGTATATTTGTGCGATATTGAATTTATTTTCACGGACGATGGACGAATGGATTTAAATTTCACGGACGACCGAGGGCGGTCGTCCCTACATTCATATATTATTTACGTTAATCAATACGTAATTATATTGGTATCGGCAGGTCGCTCAGTACGCGACTTACAATTTGAATAATCCCTTAAAATACGCGGATTTAGACTTAATTCAAGCATCGCTTGAATTTTTGTTTTAGTATGCCGCAAATTCAAGTAAACATAGAAAAAGGCAAATTCAACCTTTGCTTGATTGCATTTTTTTGAATTTTGAAATACAATATTTATGCTTACACAGTTCACGGCAAAAAGAAAAATTAACATCAAACAAAGGCATAAAAACAGGAGGATTTGAAAAATGTTTAACATTGACAAAGTAGGAGCGTATATAACTCTTTTAAGAAAATCAAAAAAACTTACCCAAGGCAAATTGGCGGAGCTTTTGGGCGTAAGCCATCAGGCGGTCAGCAACTGGGAGAGGGGCGAGAGTATGCCGGATATTATGCTGTTGTCAAGACTTGCCAAAATATTGGATACGACCGTCGATAATTTACTCGCGTCGAGCGAGGACGATTTCACGGGATTTGACGAGTTGCTTAACAAGATAGATGTTATCGAAGCGTCAAAAAATGCTACCGAAGTTCCTGAAGTTCCCGCCGACCCCGAAAATGAATTTAAAAATATTGACAGAGAGTTTAAACAGGAGTTCGGGGACAATTTTACGGAAAAATTCGAAGGATTTGCAGAGAAATTTGAAGGATTCGCGGAAAAATTCGCCGAAAAGTTTGACGGAATCGCCGAAAAGTTCGAAAAAGAATTTTCGGAAAAAGTGGAAGAACTGGCTGATAAAATCGAAGAGGAATTTTCGCAGGAACATGAAGAATTTACAGAAGAAAATAAAATTTCAAACGACGGCAATATTATACAGGAACTTGAAGCGCAGCAAGAGCAAATTCAAAGAGAAATAGACGATATTGAAAGACAGCAGAGGGACATTGAAAATCAAATTAACGACTTGGAGCGGCAGGAAAGAGAAAAGCTCGAAAGAAAAATTGAAGAACAGATACAGAAATTCGAAGAAGAAAAAAATATTCTTTTTGATAATATAGGCAAAGTTGGAGATAAAAAAGACAGATTGGAAGAAAGCCTTGACAGGATAAACGAAAAAAGCGAAACTCCCGGACTTTCAGAAGCCACTCTCGAAAAACTTGACGAAATGCGGGAAAAAGTTGAAACGCAGATAGATGAATTAGATGGTAAAATAGATGAACTTCAAGAACAAATAGATGAAAAAGATGAAAAAATTGATGAATTTCGGGACGAAATTGACGAAAAACAAGAAAAAATTGACGAGCTTCAAGAAATGATTGACGAGCTTCAAGAAATGATTGACGAAAAACAAGAAAAAATTGACGAGCTTCAAGAAATGATTGACGAAAAAAATGAAGATGTAGATTTTGACATACTCGAAGAATTGAAAGATATCGAAGAGTTAATAGAAGAAATTGATGTAGATGTAGAAGCGGATATTGACATAAACAACGTAGATGTAGCTATTGACGTAAGCGTTGAAACTGATGAGGGAAAAGGCAACGGAACGGGAATGACTATCGACGATGTTATCGCGCTTGCGCCGTTTGCGGGTAAAGATACGCTTGACAGACTTGTAAGTAAGTTTGAGTTTACAAACGATTTTGGAGCGATAAAGCGTCTCGTGCCATTTTTAAGCAAAGACACGCTTGATAAACTGATTGATAAAGCGGATATACAAGCCGATTTTCAGACTATAAGGGGTCTTGCACCATTTTTAGGCAAAAACACGCTTGATAAACTCACGGACAAACTTACTGATGTAAACGATTGGACATCTATAAAAAGTCTTGCGCCGTTTATAAGCAAAGATACACTTGATAAATTGATTGACAAAGCAGATATACAAGCTGATTTTCAAACTATAAAGGGTCTCGCGCCATTTATGAGTAAAGATACGCTCGATAAGCTCACGGACAAACTTACGGATATAAACGATTGGACATCTATAAAAAGTCTTGCGCCGTTTGTAAGCAGAGACACACTTGATAAACTGATTAACAAAGCGGATATACAAGCCGATTTTCAGACTATAAGAGGTCTCGCGCCGTTTTTGAGTAAAGAAACACTCGGCAGCTTGGTCGGAAAACTCACTGATATAAATGACTTCGGTTCAATAAGGAGCCTTGCGCCGTTTTTGAGCAAAGAAACGCTTGACAAACTAATCAACAATATTGATTTGATAAAATAAAGGCTTTATTAATCCCCAAGGGACGCAATATATTGCGTCCCTACATATTTAATCTTCAAGTATTACCGTAAACGGACCGTCGTTTATAAGTTCGACTTTCATAGAAGCCCCGAAAACGCCGTGTTCGACTTTATCGAAGTTATATTTCGCGTATTCGATAAAATAATTATATAATTCTTCCGCAAGCGAAGGCGTAGCCGCATTTACAAAACTCGGACGGTTGCCTTTTCTGCAATCCGCATAGAGCGTAAACTGCGACACGACTAATATATCTCCGTGAACGTCTCCGACGGATAGATTTGTTTTACCGTTTTCATCGGGAAATATCCGTAATTTTTGTATCTTATCAACCATTTTTTCGATTTTAGGCTTGTCATCGCCCTCGCCGATACCGAGTAAAACAACATAGCCTTTATCAATACTTCCGACAATGCGTCTGTCAACCTCGACAGATGCGCGGCTCACTCTTTGCAATACAATTTTCATGCTTATGTTACCTCCGTTACAACTAAAATATTTATGTATGGCGTGATGTCCTGTCACGCCGTATTAATATAATATGACACGCCGACGATAAAACTAATTATAAAGCCCTCTTTTGTAAAGAGGGCGGCAGGCAGAAGCCGCGACGGGTGTTTTCTCTTTTTGTATAGCGTCCGCTAACATCGGCATAAATTCGCGGCGCGTCTGCGGATATTTTTTTATAAAAACCAAGTCAAAAAATCA
>Ga0099364_10008943_pt1 | contig 13987 bp, 6 predicted proteins | sample TergutTh196P3_FD_73070 | JGI IMG/M metagenome (GOLD analysis project Ga0099364, IMG submission 73070) | Microcerotermes parvus P3 segment gut microbial communities from Pointe-Noire, Republic of the Congo - Th196 P3 | ecosystem: Host-associated > Arthropoda: Insects > Digestive system > Gut ...
AAAACCGGTTGCGCCCGGTTCGCCCTCCATGCGATACAAAATAGTCACGATCATGGCCCGGGTCGTCTTCATTTGCGGGCTGAACCGCATAGGCTCGGTGTTTGTGCCCATCATCAGGCCCTTGTCATAGACATATATAACATCGTCGATGAACCAGTCGGTCCCCAGGACATCGACGAATGGGTTGACAGGCATTTGCGGTGTGATCGGCGTTGGCGCCGTCGGGATGGGCACGCCGTCCGCTATTGTTATGACCAGCTTGGGCTGCAGTCCGCCGCTCATGTTGAATGTGAGCGTGTGCTCGCCTGCCGCCAGCGTCAAAAGATACTCGGCGCTTATCGTATATGTGTTTCCGTCCACTGTGTAGTCCATTTTTTCTTTGAGCGTGTAGACCCCGTTTGTAATGTTATTAAGCGCGTAGCCGTTCAGGCTGAGCGTCACAGTGATATCTTTGGGGTCGCCCGGATCAAAATCAGTCTTGCTAACCGAAAGCGAAGCGCCGCCGGCCTGCGCGCCTCCGCTTCCGCCGCCGCCGCCGCTTCCCCCGCTTCCTCCGCTACCGCCGCCGCCGCTGCTGCCTGTCTGCCGCCATTGGGCATAGAGCGTGATTTCATCCGTTATTGGGGTATTGAAGTCATACAGCCGCGTCAACGCCTCGTCGGCATACCAACCGTCGAACACATACCCGCTTCTAGCCGGGTCGGCCGGCTTCGCCGCCACCCCATCCATCTTGACACGCTGCGGTGTTACATCGCTGCCGCCGTTGCTCTCAAAACTCACGAGGTAATACATCCCCCATTGCGCGTAAAGTGTGAACCCGGCTTGTACGTTATTTATCACGTCGCCTGCAGCGTACCAATCGCCGCTGGCGTCGGCTTTGGTGTTCCAACTGTTGAAATCGTGGCTATCAAAGCTGAACATGTTGGCCGCCGCCACGTGGTCGCGGCCGCGCGGTATTGCATATGTGGTTTTGTGGTAGATCGGTAGGATGACCGTGAACTCATCGTCTTCGTCCGGGTCGGGAATATCGGGTATCGGCAGTTCGCCGCCGTTGCCGTCATAGGTGATTGTCAGCGGTTCGCCGCCGATGTTGATATTTACGCCGAAATGCGGCGGCAGCACCTTGAGCCATTCGCTTTCGCCCAGCAGCGCGTTCGTCGCGTCGTCATATACCCGCACCTGCCACCAGCCTTCCGGCGTGAACCACTGGAACATGCCATCGTCCTCCGTGATCTGCGGGTTGATCTGGTCGTATTCGTCGGACTCGCTCCAATAGCGCGCGCCTGACCCGCTGTCGTCGTTGGCCGTCCATAATTCGGCGCGGACCCCCGCCGCCGGGTAATCCAGCGTGCCGTCGTAGACGACGCCTTGCGGGTCATAGATAAAGTTGTAGTTGCCCTGCGCCTTTTCTGTCAGCTTCTCGCCGCAGGCCAATGCGAAATCTTCCTTGAGCTTTTCGTTCAACACCTGCGCCTCGTCATATATCCTCCTGTACGCATCGACCTGGCTCTGCATGAACTTGTTGCCGAACAAATCGATATCGGTGTTCGCGCCGAGCTGCGACGCCAAGGCAAAACCGAGCTTGACGCCCAGTCCCACCGGCGTGAGCGTGACCACGGCGCTCCCGAGGCTAAAGAGGCCTTTCGCTGTGGCGTGCATTGTTTGAGTGGATCTGAAAGATGACATCTCGAGGTGGTGCGCGCCTATCGCTTGCACCCTTGCAGAAAACATTATCTTGTCGCTGTCAGAGAGCTTTTTATAGCACTCGCTGTCCAACAGGTTATACGCGTTATCGAACATAGCGAGATAGCCGTTCGCGATTTCGCGCGCTGTCATCGCCTGGCTGACATTGTCGGGGATGCCCATCACCGTCGCCGCCGCGTTGGCGCCGCTCGCCACTTGGCCGAACGCGCCCAAGCCAGCCCGCCCTGCCGAGGAGGCCACGTCGCCGATAGCGCTGAAGACGCCGGAGGACACTTCGACGGTCTGCCTGGCGGCTTCGCCGCCAGCGCCAAGCGCCGGCGATTGGGTCGCGCTGGAGTACATGACGGTCTCCATGTTGATCCTGTCGATGCCCAACCGGTTTTGCAAAATTTGGTCAACCGAGTCGTTGGGATGCAACAGACGCTGTTCGTTAATGGCCGCGTCAAACTCAAGATCGGCGTATGAACGCGTCCCGCCGCCGTTCAGCTCGCAATCGTAGCTGAGTTCCAAATACAGGTTGCCGCCGCCCACGCGGGCGCCGTTGGCCTGCGCCCTGGCGGCCAGCGCGTTCAACTCCGCGCCGGTGATATCCGAGGACGAAACCGTAAACGAGCCCGTGCGCCCATCGCCGATCTCGAAATTGACCTGCGTCGAGCCGTTGGGGTTTTGCGTGTAAGATGCGCCGCGCAATTCGGGCGGCAAGGCTTCCAGCATCGCAAGCTTCAACTCGTTTTCAAATGTTTCCGGGTCTGTGAACATACGTTGCGGTGGCGCCCATGCCACGAGCGCCGCTTCGCTTGCGCGCATATTGGCCTCGATTTCGTCAGGCGAGACATACTCGTGGCCTAGGTTGAGCACATATGTGACGCGGATGTTGTTCAGCACGCCCGCGTAATTATTAGTAATATATTGTTGTGGCTCTGATTCCCAAAAACCCGTGCCTGGGTTGAAGCGGCATGGCAAGTTCCAGTCGCTGTAATTCACGAACACCTTTTGAACGGCGTTATCGTCGCTCATTTTCACCCTGAATTTTATCACATCGCCGAGCATGATATTTTGCGTTTTGCCCGATTGCGCGTCCACGACGGCTGGCGCGCCGCCCACGTTCTGGACGCTGTTGTTTATCAACAGGTAGCTCTTATCCATCGAGCCTTCGATGGTGTTTTGCATCCACAGTTCTTTCACATACAACTGGCGTTTGGAAGAGCGGACAGTTTGCTTGCTCGTGGTCCTGCCTTCGGAGGTGGCGAACAGTTGGATATCTTTTATCAACTCAAAATAGGGGTAGGAGAGCGTTATTGTCCCGCTGTAACGCCCAGCCTGATTGGCGGTGAATGTGGCCAGCGCTCCGGCGCCCCAGCCGTTCACGGTCACCGCCGCGCCCGGCTTGGCGTAGCCTTGCACGAATATGCTGTTGGAATCCGTCGTGGCGGGTGCGTCGAGGGAGAGGGGGAAGCCCGTCGTGACGGAAACGGCGCTGTATGGCCTCCGGGTTTCGTCGAAAGTATACCAATAATCGTAAATGTTCAGCCAATAATAACCTGTATACCACGCGATCAACGAACCGCCCGGGTCCTTGTTTGTTACGTATTTATTAGTCCTGGTCGTCGTCAGCAGGAAACGGTGCGCAGTGACGTCCGCAGTTTTGGCTTTCACCATGAAATTGAAGATCATGTTCCCGCTGAACGCGTCCCTTTCCAAATAGGCGCCGCCTTGGCTCCTGCCATACGCGTCGTAGACAGACCAAAAATCCGGAGAGGTATAACTTGCCATCCAGGATGTCCATACCAGCCAGGTACGCCTCGGCACATTGGGCCAGTTACTTTCGGCGCTCCAGCCCCAGACCCTTTTATATCTCAATGCGAAAACATCGCGGTTCCGCACCATCATCGTATAAGGGCTTATATACGCGAATGAGAGCGTGTTCTCCAGAGGATCGTATTCTGCTTCGATCTGGTTGGCTGTCAACGTCCTGGCGCCTTCGCATACCGTCAGTGAAACATACTGCCTCCAGTTTGGCGGCATTTCGATGGTGTCGGGCAGCTCCACGGTGTAACGCGCGTCTGAATATACCGGGACGCTGACAGAGAGGGGCACCAGGTCGCCGAAATTATTCTTATATACATAGATCCCATAATATTTTGATTGTGGAACTATATCATCGGCCGCCAGCGCGAATTCAGCTCTTTGGCCCCTGGACACAACGGCGTAATTTTTTTCCCCATAATAATCTTCATCTATTCTATGATAAGTAGCGTCATTTCTTGCAAACCAAACTTGAATTGGATCTGCGGCTAACTGCTCGCCTTCCGGCGGCGCGAACATATAAGTGGCGCCGGGCATCACAGGGACGGGGTCGTCCATATATTTTTTGCTGCCGTTGTTGGATTTCATAAGCACATATATCGGATAACTATTGCCTGTGTTGCGCACCGTAACCGTCCCGATCGGGGTCTCCGCCAGATCCAGCACTATGTTGTACGGGTCGGGCGCGCCGGCGTAGTCCACCTCGACTATATCGGACGAGCTGTCGATGAACGGCTCGGCGTCGGCCGTGTCAGGCACGGCTTTGATGAATAGCTTGCCCCCGGCGTTCACGACGTCGGCCATCTGGAAATATATGTCGCGTTCTTCAACCATTGCCGGCGTGAGGGGGAACGCCCCGCGCGCGTCCGAGTACGCTTCGATCCTGTACGAACTGGCGGCGTAGAGGTTGCCCGCCGAAATGATGTTCTGGTTGGGTCTTCCGTCCAGCGTGGCTTTGTTGCGGTAGAAATTGACCGTTACCTTGATCTTGGAATACAAGATGATGTCTTCGACGGCGGGCTGGGGCAGCAAGTTCCGCGTGACCTCGCCGTACAATTCGTCGAAGTACGCGATGACGCGGTAGCTGCTGGATTTGGGCGAGCCGTACAATATGTAGTCGCCGTTGATGTCGGAGTATGTCCGGCTGGCCATGTAGCCGTCGGCGGTCAGCAGGCAGACCGTCGCGCCCTCGACCACGGCCCCGGCTTCGTCAAAGACCCTGCCCGTGATGCGCAATGGATTGGGCGTGACGGACAGCGTCACCGGTGCGTCTGCAGTGGCGTTATACAGCGGCATGGATGCGGCTAGGTCGACGTTGTATTGGCCGTTCAGCGCGCCCATGTCTGTGATGTTGCTGATAGTCGCCGACCCGACGCCGTTCGTCAAGTCCACATAGAGGAAACTCTGTGAGTTGAGTAGGGTGATCGGGCCGTTTTCTGTAAACAGCACGACCCGCCCGTTGACAGAAGCGTCGGTAAGCCCCGTGTTTATGTCCTTGGCCGTCACATTGATTGCCGCCGGGACTGCCAGGTTGCCCTCCCAGTCGGGTGAGAAGCTCGTGGATGACACAGTCAAGCCGAGGGCAATGTCGCCTGTGGACGGCCCGCCACTGCGCAGCACAGGGATGGTCCAGTTGGCGCTGACGCTGCCGTTGATGACCAAATCCAGCGTACCGCCTGCGCCGCTATAATAACTGCTTAAATAATCGATACCGGAGAAGTCGATTTGCAATCCTGTTGTCGGGGTCGTGTAGGCGACTGGTATGTCTATATGGAGCTGATTCATGCCGCCGCCTATGAATGTTATGGGCGCCGGGGTGGACGCACTCGCTGATGTAAAATCATAGGCCATGTCGGTGCATACAAGCATGAAGAAGTCGCCCGGATCGAATGTGATGGGCGTGACGCCTTTGAGGACGAACGCCATCGTGCCATCCTCATTGTCGATCATATAAGAGCCTGTGATGTCCAACGGGGCGGCGTGCGCCGTGATTGGCAAGGCCGCGAACAAACTGAACGCCATAGCTACGACGAGCATAAACGATATAAACCTATTTGCCTTGTTCCGCATCTTATGATCCCCCTCATATGATTTTCGTTAAGCGCTACTCCTTATGCCCCCATGCTGTGCTTGAATACGGCGTAATTGAGAATTTTATGGTACTGTGTGGCGACAAAAAATTGTAACCAAAAATAGCATCCACAAAATGACAATCTCATTGTATCGCCATAAAGCCAATCAATCAACCATTTAGTCAAGTTTTACCTCATCTCTTTATTATTCTTTTCCAGTAGTTTTTATTTAGACCATAACGCAACAATAATAAACATTTCATATTGATCCAGTAACGGACTAGTTGTTTGATTAATGGTCAGGTGTTGTTATTTATGAAATATATCTTTATTACTTTGGTTTTATGGTTGCTATTTAGACCATAAAACTATATAATTAAAGAACAAAATAGTAGGAGAGTTTATTATGAAGTACTATGAACGATTGCTTGAAATGGGGTGCTTCACGCGAAATGAGTTGTGCACTCTCACCGGAAACTATGACACAGCCGGTACGGTTTTAAAAAACTATATAAAAAAGAGACTGATAATGAAAGTAAAGCGCAACCTATATGTCGCCATAAACCTTGCGGATCATCAGCCGGTTGTGAGTAAATATCGAATAGCAGGAAGGATTACTAACGGCGCATATGTATCTCATCATGCTGCCTTTGAGTATTACGGCTGCGCTAATCAGGTATCATATCAGGTTGAGGTTTCTTCTGAAACACCTTTTACATCATTCATTTTTGATGGAAATTCCTATAAGTATATAGCCTCCCGGATAAAAGACGGTGTAATTACTCTGCTTGACGGTGTTCGTGTGACTAATATAGAGCGTACTGTTATAGATGGTATCCATGATTTTGAAAAGGTGTCAGGTCTGGAAGAACTGCTGCGCTGCATTGAGTTAATTCCTTCATTACAGGAGGACCGCATGCTCAAATACCTTGCAATATACAACAAAAAAGTATTATATCAAAAAACTGGATATATATTGCATCATTTAAAAAATATGTTGCATTTGAGCGAAGCATTTTTTATTGAGTGCGCTTGTCATATCGGAAAAAGTACTCGCTATCTGACAGGAAGCACCGAAGGGAGATATAGTGGCAAATGGCGCTTAATTGTCCCAACAGACTTGACGAAAATTACCGACAAAGGGGTGTGGCGCGATGCCGACATTTGACAAACAAATTTTAGGTAATAAAGCGCGTGATTTAGGTTTTATTCGAGACGCTTTTGAAAAAATGTACAGACTTACTGAAATATTAAAAATCGTTAACGCAGACTCCGAACTAAACCAGCTATTACTGTTGAAGGGTGGTACTTCCATAAACCTGACTTTATTTTGTCTCCCTCGATTGTCAGTTGACATTGATTTTGATTTTGCTGAAAATATGACAAAAGAAGAAACATCAGTCAAAAGGGAGTTTATCCGCGAACTGCTTGGGCGATACATGGTTAACGAAGGATATACTTTAAAGGAAAAATCGAAACACACACACGCACTAGATTCTTTTGTGTATACTTACAAAAATGCGGCTGAAAACCCTGACAACATCAAAGTTGAAATCAACTATGTTATGCGATGTCATGTAATGCCAACTATTATTACCATGGCGCAAACAGGCGGGATAATCGCCGATATTCCCATTCGTACGCTTTCTCCTGTCGAGATATTCGCAAGTAAGATTGTTGCGTTATCTTCTCGCGCCGCTCCCCGCGACCTCTACGACCTGAACAATATGGTCTGTTACTACTTTTTCAGCAAATCAGAGGCAACAATGCTCCGAAAGTGCGCTGTGTTTTATAAGGCTATAACCGGAGATACAACTGTGAAAGATTTTAGCTTCAGGCGCATTGAAAAAATCACTCCACATAGGATTAGAACAGAGTTGATTCCGATGTTACGAAGCAATGAACAGTTTGATTTACAAGCAGCTCGTGAACGTGTAACCGCTTTTCTAAATGAGCGGATGGCGCTAACCGATAAAGAAGCCGCTTTTCTAAAATACTTCGCAGAAAACCGATATGAGCCACAATTGCTGTTTGATGATGAAGAAATAATAAGGCGCATTGTAAACCATCCAATGGCGATGTGGCGAATCCGCCGTATATAAGCGACAAAGAACCGCCATCCGGGGACTAGCTTTGACTACATTGTGGATGGGTTAATTTCATAAGTCTCAACGCCCCCGAGTGCGTAACGCCTGCGGTTCACAAGAAGCCCGGCTGTGCCTGACAATTTGTCTTGTACGACATTTTCGTACAACTCACTTTTTATTAAACTTATGATTAAATTCGTGATAATTAGCCATTGTTTCAAACGGTTTCAAATGGTAACAGCTTGATACCAGTTAACTGCCTTCTTTTGCCAATTGCAAATAGAAAACTGCCTTTTGCGATATTTAATGTTCGGATATGCCCCGCAAAGTCATACAAACCTCCAAATAGGTAGCCGTGGATTTGTTGTAAGCCTTTTGTCGTACCGAATTCTATCGTATCAAGCAACGAACTGTCAAAAAGAGCATAAGCCTTGGATTTGCTATTGCCGTCAATGGTTTCGTCACTATATGTGAATCATTCGATAAACGCTCTTGTTTTCTTGCTCGGAACGTCATCAGCTAGCGATAATACATCATCTTGCACCAAGCAATCGGTTAAACGTTTTTTACCGTCTTCAGCAATCAATTTGAATTGGCTACATTTTGTAGTCAGTTGAGAATTTGTATTTTTTAACCGACTTTTTATTACAGTCCAATATTTACGAGGATCTTTGCTGTCGGTCAAAACACCAACTATATCGACTGGTATAGACGGGCTGGTTGTTATTATAGATTATTAAGGATCTTTCAGGCAGGCGGCGTGGGCGGCGGCGGTGCCGGCGGCGTGGGCGGTGGCGAAGGCTATGGAGAGGTTGAAGCCGCCGGTGTAGGCGTCTACGTCGATGACCTCGCCGCAGAAATAAAGGCCGGGCACTAGTTTTGACTCCATTGTGGACGGGTTTATTTCAGGCGTCTTGATGCCCCCGGCGGTGACGATGGCCTCCGACGCGGGGCGCGGGGCGCTGATTGTCAGGGGCAGGCCTTTCAGTGTTTCCGAGAGCTTTGCGATGCCGGCTTTTCCGGCTGTGTCCGCGCGGCGTTCCGGGTCGAGGCCCGCGCAGGCGATGGCGACGGGTATGAGGCGCGATGGCAGCAAATCGACCATCGCGTTTTTCAAGCTTTTCCTGGCATAAAACGCAAAGTCCCGCGAGATGCGGTCGCGGAGCTTTTCGTCGGACAGCCCGGGCTTCAGGTCGATGCGCGCGGTGCAGCCCGCGAACCCGCAGTCGAGCATAGCGCGCGAAGCGCTGAGCACCAGCGGGCCGGAGATGCCGAAATGCGTGAACAGCATTTCGCCGAGTTTCGAAAAGAGCTTCTTCCCGTCCGGTGAAAACACTTTTAACGTGACATTCTTTAGCGTGAGGCCCGACAGCCCGCCGGGCCATGTTTCAAGCGTCTCCAGCGGGACGAGCGAGGGCCTTGGCGGCACGACCGTGTGGCCGAGGGATTCCGCGAACCTGTAGCCGTCGCCGGTCGAGCCTGTCGATGGGTACGCGATGCCACCGGTGGCGATTATCACGGCTCGCGACAGCACTGCCCTGTTATTTTTCAGCTCGATAATAAACTTATAATCAGATTCGCCCGGCGAGCCGGATGCGCTTGACAATTCAGCCTCGCCCGGTGTGTCGTTCCCTCCGGGCGAGAGTGGTTTTGCCAACCGTATGGACGCGACGCGCTCGCCGCATAGCAGTTTCACGCCCTGCCGCAGCGCAAGGCCCGCCAGCGCGTCCGTCACTTCGCGGGCGCTGCCGCTCTTTGTGAAATAGCGCCCGCCGCGCTCCAGCGCCACGCCCACGCCGAGCCCTTCAAAAAAGGTGACAATGTCTTTGTTGGACATTTTTTTGAACGCAGAAAAAAGAAATTTCCCGTTTCCGGGAATATTTAGCATAAACTGTTCTTTTTCTGCGTTGTTGGTAATGTTGCAACGGCCTTTGCCCGTTATCGATAGCTTGCGCCCAGGGCGGTCGTTGCGTTCGACCAGCACGACGCGAAAAGATCGCCCACCGGCCCCGGCCGGCGTCGACGCGGCGCAGGCCGCCATCAGCCCGGCGGCGCCGGCGCCGATGATCGCGACGTCGGCCCTATATATAATATCCATTCAACTCCGTCACATCAAACGCGTATGCTATACGGGATGTACCTTGTCTTGCATGTCGACCAGCCCGCTGTCGATTTTGTATTTTTGCGCGCGCCTGTATTTGAAATACGTCTCCGCGACCTGCGGGAACAGGGCGTATGAGAGCACGTCCTCGTCCTGTTCGAGGTATTCCTTCATTTCTACGCGTATCTTCTCCAACTCCGGCTCGATCAAGTCGGCCGGGCGACAGGTGATGGTCTCCTCGCCCTTTAGAATCGTATCCTGGACGCTTTGCGGAATCGGGGCGGGCGTCTTGCCGTATTCGCCTTTTACCAGCGCCTTGGACTCCCTGGGCACCATCTTGTAGCGCTCGCCGGAGATGACGTTCATGACGGCCTGCGTGCCAACAATCTGGCTGGTCGGCGTCACGAGCGGCGGGTAACCGAAGTCCTCGCGTACCCTCGGCACCTCGCGCAGCACCTCTTCATATTGATCGGACTTGCCCGCCTGCTTCAACTGCGAGACCAGGTTCGAGAGCATACCGCCGGGGACCTGGTAGATCAGCGCGTTGACGTCGACGCCCATCACCTTGGCGTCCAGCAGCCCGCTGCTTAAGTATTCTTCCCTGACAGGCTTGAAAAAGTCCGCCACTTCGTTCAACAGATCCAAATCCAGCCCCGTGTCGTACTCCGTCCCATGCAGCGTCGCGACCAGCGGCTCCGTCGGCGGCTGCGACGTGCCAAGCGCCAGCGGGGAGATCGCACAGTCGACTATGTCGCATCCCGCCTCGATCGCCTTTATGTAGGTCATGGACGCCACGCCGCTGGTGTAGTGCGTATGCAGTTGGATGGGCAGGCCGACTTCCTTTAGCGCCTTGACCAGATTGTACGCCTCATATGGGAGCAGGAGACCCGCCATGTCCTTTATGCATATGGAATCCGCGCCCATCTCCCGAAGCAGCGTCGCGTCTTTTACATAAATCTCGGTGCTGTGGACGGGGCTGATTGTATAGCAGATCGTCCCCTGCGCGTGCGCCTTTTCCTTTTTGCACGCGCGTATCGCCGTCTCGATATTGCGCATGTCGTTGACTGCGTCGAAAATGCGTATCACGTCGATGCCGTTGGCGACGGCCTTCTCCACGAAGTATGTCACGACGTCGTCGGCATAGTGCTTGTACCCGAGCAGGTTTTGCCCCCGCAGCAACATTTGCAGCTTTGTGTTTTTAACGCCGTCGCGGATTTTCCTCAAACGCTCCCACGGGTCCTCGTTCAGGAACCGGAGGCATGAGTCAAATGTGGCCCCGCCCCAACATTCCAGCGCCGCGTAGCCGACCTTATCCAACAGCTTAAGCGCCGGCATCATTGTGTCGGTGGTCATCCTCGTGGCAATCAGCGACTGGTGCGCGTCGCGCAACACAGTTTCCATTATTTGAACTTTAGCCATTCGCGCCCTCCATTAATCGCAATTTAGGCATGAGCATTATCATGATCATTTAGCCGACGGACACCAGCAATGTACCTGTGTCAACGGAAGCGCCCTGGGTCGTATGCACAGCCAAAACCTTGCCGTCTATCGGCGAGACAATCTCGTTTTCCATTTTCATGGCCTCCAGCAGAACCACTGGCTGCGAGCGCTTTACCGCGTCGCCCACATTGACTACGACCCTGATTACCGTGCCCGGCATCGGGGCGGTTACGGGCGTCGCGCCTGCGGGCGCGGGTGCTGCTGCCGGCGCAGCAGAAGGCGCGGGCGCTGCGGCTGGCGCAGGGGCAGCAACGGACACTGGCGCAACCGCTGCGGCGGGTACGGGCGCCGGCGCCGGCGCCGGTGCTGGTGCGGGCACGGGAACAACTGCTGTAGTAGGCGCAGCGACCGGCGCCGACGCGGCCGCAGCCATCTCCTCTACCTCTACTTCGTACGATACGCCGTTGACTTTTACAGTGTATTTTTTCATAAAAACGCTATGTTCGAACTGCGTACAGATAGCCTTGAGAAACGCGATGGCTTAAGTCACAGTCCTGCCCTTTCATAATATTTTTAAGCTTGCCTCCGTTGCATAAATATCTATCCACCAATTAATAGGTTACAGAGGAATTTACAGAGGGATGTTCCCATGCTTTTTTGAGGGGCGCGACTCGCGCTTGGAAGAGAGCATCTCCAGCGCGCTGATGAGCCGCATGCGCGTCTCCGACGGCGCGATGACGTCGTCGACATACCCGCGCGACGCCGCCACATATGGGTTCGAAAACTTTTCTGTATATTCGGTGATCTTGTCCGCGCGAGCCTTCACCGGATCGGCGGCGTCGGCTATTTCCTTCCGGAATATTATATTGGCCGCGCCGTCCGGGCCCATGACCGCTATTTCGGCGGTCGGCCAGGCGAACACCATGTCCGCGCCGAGGTGCCTGCTGTTCATGGCGATGTAGGCCCCGCCGTACGCCTTTCTCAAAATGACGTTGATCTTCGGGACAGTCGCCTCCGCGAACGCGTACAGCAGCTTCGCGCCATGGCGTATGATGCCGCTGTGCTCCTGGCCGACGCCGGGCAGAAACGCCGGGACGTCCGTCAGCGTCACGACCGGGATATTGAAGCAGTCGCAAAAGCGCACGAACCGCGCCGCTTTGTCGGACGAGTTTACGTCCAGCGATCCCGCGAGGTGGTTCGGCTGGTTGGCGATGAAGCCCGTAGTGTTGCCGTTCATCCTGCCAAAGCCTATGACTATGTTGCGGGCGTAGTCGGGCTGTATCTCAAAGAAATCGCCGCCGTCGACGATCCCCCGCAGGACGTCGCAGACGTCGTATGCCCTGTTTGCCTCGTCCGGGATTATTGCGTCCAGCTCCGGGACGGGCCGACCGGGGTCGTCCGCGCCCAGCGCCCTTTCTGGATCGGAAAGATTGTTGTCCGGCAAAAAGCCCAAAAGCCGCTTTAACTGCGCGAAACAGGAGGCCTCGTCTGGCGCGCGCACGTGCGCCACGCCGCTGATCGCCGTGTGCGTGCGCGCCCCGCCGAGTTGCTCAGCGGTCACGTTCTCGCCCGTGACAGCGGACACGACCTGCGGCCCCGTGATGAACATGTTGGCTGTTTTGTCGACTATAAAAATAAAGTCCGTTATGGCGGGCGAATATACGGCGCCGCCTGCGCACGGCCCTAAAATAACCGAAATCTGCGGAATGACGCCCGAGGCGTGCGTGTTGCGCGTGAATATCTCGCCGTAGCCGTACAGCGCGTCGAGGCCTTCCTCGATCCTCGCCCCGCCGGAATCGTTGAGGCTGATATACGGCGCGCCCATTTTCAGCGCCATGTCCATGACCTTCACAATCTTTTTGGCATGCATCTCGCCGAGCGAGCCGCCGATCACTGTAAAGTCCTGCGAGGAGGCGAACGCCAGCCTGCCGTCCACGCTGCCGTAGCCGGCAACCACGCCATCGCCGGGTATGCGCTTGGCCGCCATACCGAACTCCACGGCCCGCGACTCGGCAAACGCGTCGACCTCGACAAATGTCCCCGCGTCAAAAAGGGCGTCCAGGCGCTCCCTGGCCGTCGACTTCCCCGCCGCGCGCTGCTTTTCGATCCTTTCGGCGCCGCCGCTTTCCAAAAGCTTCTCGCGCCTATTGCGAAGGGCGGCAATCCTGTCGCTCGTAAAAGACATAAAACCCATTCCTTCCTCTATGTAATCCAAAATAAAAAACGAAATGTGACCTACCAACAAAAAACGAATCGTAGTAAATTATATTAAAACCGCTCATGTTTGGCAAGCATCGTGGATGTAGGGCGCAAAAACAGCGCCCGCTTCATCCGGGGCAATGACCCGCCATTCGCCCGGCGCGAGGCCTGGAGCCCGGAGCCCGCCAATGGCGACCCTCTCCAGCGAAGTCACGGTGTTGCCGACGGCCTCGACCATACGCCTGATCTGCCGGTTCCGCCCCTCGTGCAGGACGACCGTAAGCTTCGTGGGGTCGCGCCCGTCCGGGTACACGCGCGCGGGCGCGGTGCGCCGCCCGTCCCCTAAATCGACGCCGTCGCGCAACCGCCCGGCGGCTTCCGCGTCGACGGGCCCTACGCAGACGACCGCATATGCCTTCTCCACCCCAAACTTGGGGTGCGACGCCCGGTACGCGAAGCCCCCGTCGTCAGTCAGCAATATGAGCCCGGACGTGGCGTAGTCCAGACGCCCCACAGGAAAAACGCGCCGCCTAGGCGTGCCTTTCGCACCGCCAGCCACATCGGCCACACCAGCCAAG